>Ga0209045_1002483_pt1 | contig 13495 bp, 9 predicted proteins | sample SaaInlLV_10m_DNA_4_FD_184664 | JGI IMG/M metagenome (GOLD analysis project Ga0209045, IMG submission 184664) | Marine microbial communities from expanding oxygen minimum zones in the Saanich Inlet - Saanich Inlet SI072_LV_200m_DNA (SPAdes) (version 2) | ecosystem: Environmental > Aquatic > Marine...
TTCAATTTGAGCAAGTTCGTCCTCAGGCTCAAGACTTAGCACTTTTTCAAAATTTTCCTTAGCCAATTCTTGCTTACCAATTTCTTTGTAACACAATCCTATTCCATAATAAGCTGCACTATAGTTAGGATTTGCAAACGAAGCGGTGCTGAAAAATTGAATAGCTAACTCAAAGTTACCCATCAAATAATTGATATAGCCTAAATTGTAATTTGCACTTTTATGATCTGGATATATCTTTAAAATCGACTCATAATCGATAATTGCCAACTCAAATTGAGCCATATCCTGGTAATATTTCCCTCTATTATAAAGCACTTGCATGTTTTGTGGTTCAATTCTAAGTGCGTTTTCGAAATAAAGCAAGGCTCTTTTATCTAAATCAAGTGCATACAAATAGCCCAAATCAATATAGCCATTCAAATAATCAGGATCCACATCAACTGCCGTTTTCAAATTTGATATGGCACGAACAGTATCATTCATTTGCAAATAGTACAGTGCTTTATTTGAAAATATTTCGGGGTTGTATTTATTAATTTTCAATGCTTCATTTAAATATCCGATGGCAATTTTCGGTTCAGCCCTGTATAGATAGATTTTGCCGAGTTGTAAAAAGGCATACTCATGGGAAGGATTAAGAGCTGTACTGGCTAAATAGGCATCAATTGCTCCTTGCACATTGGTCACCTGAAAATAAATGTCTCCAAGAAAATTCTGATATTCTACAATTTCTGACTCTAACTCGACTGCTTTTTCCATATCAGCAATGGCTAGCATGACCTTTTCATTTTTCAGATATACTTTTGCACGTTTATAGTAGAGATCATCATTATCTGGATTCTTCAAAATCTGTTCAGTAAAGGCCAAAACAAGGCTATCAACTGTTGATTCATCAGCAGTTTCAATATCTATAATTTGCTCTTTATCATTCGCTTTATTATTGCAACCTCCATTAATGATTAAAGCAAAAGCAAGCAGTGCACTGATTAATAAGAATGTTTTACGCATGAAAAAGTATCTTTTTAAGAAACAAAGTTAAGCATGAAGCAATTATCAGACACTTAATGTTTGCAATTCTACATCAATCACCAGATATTTAGCAATTACTTATCTTTGCAAGCTTTAAGAAAAAATTTAAAAGAAGATTTTCAGCCTTATTGATGCTTGCTAAATTAGATTTCAAATATTATCAATTACTCAAAAAATTCAAACTTGAGAGTTTTAAGGACATTAGCTACTTTGTCCTTATCATACTGGTTATGCATGTTCTTTGGAGAGTTTGGAAGCATCAGTTTGATTTCCATATTTTTGGATACGATGTGTTGAGCCCGACTCATGAATGGTTAACCCACCAGGTGAGAATTCAAAGTGCCTGGTTTTTAAATAATATTTTAAAAATCAATACGGAAATTGACGGACAGCTTTTCATTTTTTCCCCTTATTCAAGAATGGGGGTAACCCCAGGTTGTTCAGGTTTAAAACAGTTTTATCAGTATTTTGGAATCATTGCATTATTTTATGGAACATGGAAAAAGAAGCTTTGGTTTATTCCATTGGGACTCATCACCATTCATTTAATAAATCTATTCCGGATTATTTTCCTTGCTGTTATTGTGATTTACAAATTAGAATGGTTTAATGTAATGCACGATTGGGTGGTAAGACCATTGTTTTATATTGCTATGTTTTTATTTTGGGTTTGGTGGGTTGAAAAAATTGCCAAACGCCCAAACGATTATTACGATCATCTTGATTTTAAAAAGGAAGCTGTTTAGTACAATTTACATCCTTCTGCCAAATTGGAATTTTGAATTTATTCTTTTCAATCTTATTTACTTCTTGATAATACTCAGCCGGATATCCAACTGATTGAATTCCATCATCCTTCACATAACCATCATTGTATTTCGTAACCAGTTCGAATGCTAAGCCAAGCCAACGTGCATGTGCAAATCCTGCCTGTTTATTTGAATATCTTGTTAAATATCTACTAACTTTCCTGGCACTTTTATCTTTCAACTTTGCTTCGATTACCAATTGATTATGCATAAGATAAGATTCCATTTCAGTTTGCACAGCCTGAATGTCCTTAATCATATATGCATATTTAATATTCGCATAATTTGAAACTAAATTGAATACCCACCAGGCCGATTCCAGAGAAAAAGCATTAATATCTCCATTGGCAAATGGACCTTTCACCTTATTCATACATGCATAATGTGGAACATAACAGGTAAAATAAGTGTCATCAACTCCAAACCATATGAGGCCTCCAATTTCGTTTGGCAAAAACGATCGGGCTTGAGCAATAAAAGAAAAAGCAGTATTAGACGTTGAGATTGGCCTTTCCCATGAATACTTTAGGCTATCAATTTCCCAACCCAATGGTCTCCAACGATTTGGATTCCCAAAAGGACCTGCATCAATTCCTTTAGTCATATCAAAGGGGGTTCCTTCATAATGATCACGTAATAAATCAATAATATTCTGCAGGCTAAGTTTTTCGTCAGGTTTGATCCATAATGGATAGCGGTTTGCCCCATAAACACCTCTATGGTAATCGCTTGACAATTCCAAAGAAGGTGAAATGCGTCTGAATAAACTCCATACACGGCTTTCACAATATTTTAATCGTTCAGGATTTGTTGGATTATAAATTTCGTTAAAACAAAATGGATTTCCAGCATTCGCATCGTACCAACCTTTTTCTATGGCATATGAAAATACATTATCGGAATACAAACAATTTTCAGGATCATTTAAAGGGAATTCTCCAATACGAGCCATATTCGCATGAGCACATATATATCCATCCGGAATTCTGCAGGCAACCCATATGGCCCCTTCACCTCCATTGCCGGTACCAACCATTTCTAAAAGCCAGGCTTCATTGGGATCAATAATGGAAAAAGATTCCCCTTCGCTTCCGTATCCATATTCTTCTACTATTGATGTTATTACAAGAACTGCTTCTCTCGCAGATTTTGATCTTTCCAATGCTAATTGCATCAAATGCCAATACTCCAAAAACTTTGAATGATTCCACAATTCCTCTCTTCCTGTAAAAGTTGTTTCACCAATTGAAACCTGAAATTCATTCATTTGAAAGCCGAGCACAGCATAGGTATTGGGCAATTGCTTAATTTTTCCTTTTACATTATTCCTACCACTATTGAATTCTATTGAATCCCGTTTCCCATGTTTTTTTGCTTTGGTTTTGCTCAGTTTATAAAGCCATTCTCCATCATTTGTATAGGCCATAAATACAGAACCATCTTTTGTAGCACCTTTCGTAACAATCAGATTTGTGCATGCAAAAGATTGATAAAATGTTGTTACACTTAGGATAAACAGAAAAATACTTTTTCCAAGAATACTCATAATTTGTCGGTTTAGACTTGCTACGAACTTAAATAATTAATTCTAAAATAAATTTAAAGATGCCTTCTGATAATAAGAACTATTATGATTTTAAGCTTTTCTTTGAATATTCAACATATTTGCTTTTAATTTGCCCTGTTTTAAAAAACCAAATAATACTTAAAATTTGTAATATGGCTTATGTAATTAACGATGAGTGCACTGCATGCGGCACTTGTATTGATGAATGTCCTGTTGAAGCTATCACTGAAGGTGATATCTATGTAATTGATGCAGAACTTTGCACTGATTGTGGTGCTTGTGCTGATGTATGTCCAGTTGAAGCAATTTCTCCTGAATAAGAACTCATTATTACAATATTCAAGACAATAATATTAAAATCCGCATTTTACATGCGGATTTTTTATTTTTATAGCTTTAAAAATCAATTCAATTAAAACGATATGAGACTTTTATTATTAAGCAACTCCACAATTCCTGGATTAGGATATCTAGAATATGCTAAAGATTACCTGAAAGATTTTTATGGAACATCCGTAAAAAGAGTCGCTTTTGTCCCTTTTGCTGGTGTTACAGTTAATTGGGATGACTATGAAGCAAAAGTTCAATCTGTTTATGAAGAACTTGGATATGAGGTCTTTTCGTTGCATAAAGAAGACGATCCAATAGCAGCATTGGATACTGCTGATGCGATTGCCGTAGGTGGTGGAAACACATTTAAGCTATTTCATGATATGCACGAAACCGGTTTGATGCGTGCTGTTCGTAAAAAAGTTTTAGACGGAATGCCTTTTAGTGGATGGAGCGCAGGTTCAAATATTTCTTGCCCAACTTTATGCACGACCAACGATATGCCAATTATTTTGCCAAAAAACTTCAACGGATTGAATCTTATTCCGTTTCAAATAAATCCTCATTATTTAGATAAAAATCCTGAAGGACATGGTGGTGAAACCCGTGAAGATCGAATTAATGAGTTTATGGAAATTAATCGGGATAAAATTGTTGTTGGACTAAGAGAAGGAACAATTCTTCGTGTTGAAGGAGACAAAATGAGTCTTTTGGGTGACCGAAATGCACGCCTTTTTCAATATGGAAAAGAGGCCTATGAACTTACAAACAAAGATGATTTTAGCTTCTTGTTGAAAGAGTACAACTAATTAATTGAAAGAGGGCTAAGTAGTAACCAGCTACTTAACCCTCTTTTTAATAATACCCTAACTTTACTTTAAACTAACTTTCTTTGTAATTTTTTCTTGATCATTTTCTACACTAATCAGGTAAATTCCAGCTGCCAGATTCACATGAAGATTTTGCACATTATCATCTGAAAACTGCATTACTCGTATTTTCTCTCCTGCTAAATTATATACTGTCATCAGACCTGTTTTCATCGCTGGATTTTTTACAAAAATTGATGATGAAACGGCATAAACGTCTAGCTGAGATTGAAAATCTTCACTCGGATTTACTTGAGCTTTTTTCTTAAAATGAAGTATAAACCTATCGTTAAACTTTCCACCTTCTGTGGTAAAAGTATATTTAGGATAGCTTAATAAATCAATGAATTCACCACTCTTTTTATCTTCCAGAAATACACGAACATCATCTCCGAAGTTCGTAAACTCAAATCGTTCAAAATTGTATTCACCACTTGCTGCAGCATAATATCCTAGTGCTATTTGAACATCTTCTTGCATATAAGGCAAGGCTTGAATAATCAATTCATAGTCTTTCATAATAGTGTATAAGGACAGATATGGATTGCCTTGCATTTTCACACCATCGTAATACTGATCAAAGCCTTTTGTTGCATCGTTGATAAATGAAACCAGAATTTCATTTTGATTGCCGGCCTGATCACTCAGATCAAGTCTAAAGCTTTGTACTTCTGACTTAGGTATAAAAAATTGAGTTGTATTTGTTTGTCTCATGGAATTGGTAAACGATACATTTGTGCTGCTTATACCAGACTTTACCTGCACAAAAAATCCCTGACCAACTGCAATTTTACCGTCAGGAGCAGTTGATTGTCCTCCACCACTTGCTCCAACACCACCAGCAGCCGTATAAGTTCCATAATCAGCTGTTGTGAATCCTGAACCTGCGGTTCCATCATCAGCCCACAAATAAAGTGTTCCTGTTAAATCGGAATTAGCACTTAAAAAACTACTTGCACTAATCGCTGAAGGATAAGGATTCCCAAGAATATTCCAACCGTCAGGGGAAGGGGAAGCTGAGCTTCCAGAATTTGTTCGTGTAGCAGTTACGCTTATGTTGCCAGAATTAAAATTCCCACTAAGAGTGTCTGTTGCATTTGTTGTATGATAAACAGCATAACCGCGCCCATTTGTTAATGTACCAGATGAGGTTGAAACAGCTGTCCATCCATAATTTCTATTTGTATCGCTATTAGTTTCGTCATATGCATAGATCGTAGATCCAGCAAAAGCTGAAGTAGAAACATTATTGATTGGTGAAGAAATATAATGATAGGCTCCAGAAGTCAAATACCTTTCAACCTTAATCGTTCCATTATTTGTGAGACTACCATTGTCAATTAATGAGCCTGTTCCGCTTGCATCAGATTTTAAAATAATCGTACCAGTATTGGTTACATTGCCATTTATAGTCAACGAACTAAGTGGGTGTATTACAAGGCTTGCACTTGATTCAATTAAGAGATCATTACATACTGCATTGGATGAGATAATAGGAACTGTAGATCCAGCATTTATTTTCACCAGCGAAGAGCTTGTTGGCACCGAACCTGAAGCCCAATTTGTAGATGTTTCCCAGGAATTTTCATTACCTGTTGTTCCACCAACCCAACTTTGACCGTAATAGGTTATCCCTGCAACGGGAGTTATACCATAAACTGTTCCTGTATTATAAACATCTGCCGTAACAGACCCTGCTCCTGTAATATTACCACATGTAAGTGTTCCGCCAACTTCAATGTTTCCATTACATGTAATGTTATTGTTGTTCACATCTAAATCACCACTTAGTATGATTTCACCACTTGCATTTACCGTAAATAAAATTCCTACATTTTTTAAATCAATGGTTTTTATGCTCATCGTGCCATCCACTTTCAATGAACCATTATTCCAAAACTGTAAAACATAATTTCCTTGTAACACACCAGCAGAAGTAATTTCTAAAAACTTCACATCTTCATTACTTGTTAGTGTAACAGTATGTCTAATGACCACTTCATCTGTTTTATTTGGGACACCACTTGGATTCCAGGTAGACGAACTCCCCCAATTTCCATCCGTCTTTGAATAGTAAGTGGCCGATGTTACCGAAAAGGTAACTGCTAATAGGAGTAATAGGGATAAAACTGTGTTTTTGCTTCTCATAAAATTTTCTTAACCAATTTTTGAACATAAGAATTCTTCCTCAAGCCTTGCTACAGGCTGAGCTTTTAAACTTCAATTACTAATCAGGTAATTATTTGTATTCTTATATACAGCCAGCTAAAAAAAAGTTACTACTACTTTTTTATAAGTGTTGTATCGTACTGTTTATCAGTTTAATCCGTGTGCAAATTTATTTTCATTTTTTTTGACTTTCATTCAAAATTATTTTTTCCATGTCAAGATTTGTCAATTTGTTTATCATAAGTATTCCGCATTTTTTCCGCATTTTTGTAGCATTATTAAATCTATTAGCAGCAGCATGAACAACAAGGAAATACGACAAACATTTTTTGATTTTTTTGAAAAAAAACAACACAAAATAGTTGGCTCGGCCCCAATGGTGGTAAAAAACGACCCAACATTGATGTTCACAAATGCAGGAATGAATCAATTCAAAGATTATTTCCTTGGAAATGCGGAACCTACAAGCCCCCGAATTGCAGATACACAAAAGTGCTTAAGAGTTTCAGGCAAGCATAATGACCTGGAAGAAGTTGGACACGACACCTACCACCATACAATGTTTGAAATGCTGGGCAATTGGAGTTTTGGCGATTACTTCAAGCAAAATGCAATAGAATGGGCATGGGAACTATTAACCGATGTTTATAAAATTGATAAAGAAAGGCTGTATGCTTCCTACTTTGGTGGCGACAAAACAGAAGGCTTGGAGCCAGATAATGAAGCCTTGGATTTATGGAAAAAGCTGCTTCCTGAAGAAAGAATTTTGCCCGGATCTAAAAAGGATAATTTCTGGGAAATGGGTGACATTGGACCTTGTGGACCCTGCTCTGAAATACATGTAGACTTAAGAAGTTCTGAGGATAGGGAGAAAGTTTCAGGCAGAGATTTGGTTAATATGGATCATCCCTTAGTGATTGAAATCTGGAATCTGGTTTTTATTCAATTCAATAGGATGTCAGATGGAAATCTGATAAACCTTCCTGCCAAACATGTTGACACAGGCATGGGTTTCGAGCGTCTTTGTATGACTTTGCAAGGAGTCACCTCAAATTACGATACAGATGTTTTCCAACCGATTATTCAAAAAGCTGCGCAAATAGCTTTAACAACTTACGGAAAAGACGAAAAAGTTGACATTGCCCTACGTGTTGTATCAGATCATCTTCGAGCTGTAGCATTTTCAATAACAGATGGTCAATTACCTTCAAATAATAAGGCCGGTTATGTTATACGAAGAATCTTGAGAAGAGCCATTCGCTATGCATATACTTTTTTGGATCAAAAAGAGGCCTTTGTTTTTAAACTTGTCCCAACTTTGGCAGCCACAATGGGCGAACAATTTCCTGAGATACTTGCTCAGCAAAATTTGATAGAAAAAGTTATACAAGAAGAAGAAAACAGTTTCCTTAGAACATTGGGAAATGGGATCAACATGCTCCAGCAAGTTATTGATAAAAGCAAAGCTGATAATGAAAAGATTATTAGTGGTAAATACGCATTTGAGTTATACGATACATTCGGTTTTCCAATTGACTTAACCGAATTAATCCTGAGAGAAAATGATTTGGAAGTTGATTTGGAAGAATTCAAAGCTGAGCTTCTGAAGCAAAAAGAACGTTCCCGATCAGCTGGTTCTTTGCAAACTGATGACTGGGTTGTTATACATGAAAGTGAGCAAGAAACCGAATTTGTTGGCTATGATAAACTTGAAGCAACTGTTCTGATTCAAAAGTATCGAAAAGTCAATATTAAGAAAAAAGAGCTATTTCAATTGGTATTCGACAAAACTCCTTTTTACGCAGAAAGCGGAGGTCAGGTTGGAGATCAAGGGTATTTGGAGTTTGAGAATGAGCGATATTATGTGCAAGACACACAAAAAGAAAACAATTTAATTATTCACTTATTTGAAAAATTACCTCCTCATATAGATTCAAATTTCAATGCCGTTGTTAATGCAGGCAACAGGCTTGATACACTTAAGAATCACACAGCAACACATTTGCTTCATCAGGCACTTCGTCAATTAATTGGAACTCATGTTGAACAAAAAGGATCATGGGTTGATCAAGATCGATTGCGTTTCGATTTTTCCCATTTTCAAAAATTATCAACTGAAGAAATTCAACAACTGGAACTGTTTGTTAATGAAAAAGTAATGGCCAATATTGCCTTGGAAGAAAACAGGGCGACAAACATGAAATCGGCCATCGAACAAGGAGCGATCGCTTTATTTGATGAAAAATATGGCGATAATGTACGTACAATTCGTTTTGGTGAATCCATTGAATTATGTGGTGGAACGCATGTGCAATCAACCGGAGAAATAGGCTTCTTTAAAATTGTATCTGAAAATGCAATAGCTGCAGGAATACGCAGAATAGAAGCTATAACTGGCCCAAAGGCTTTTGCATATGTTCAGGATTCTTCGACCTTAATAGACTCTATTAATACAGCATTGGGGGTAAATTCCAAGAATAGCCTTAAAGCATTAAACAAGCTGATTGAGGAAAACAAGCTTCTGCAAAAAGAACTGGAGAGTTTGAAAATGGAAAAGGTAATTGCTTTGAGAAAAACCTTAATTGAAGAAGCTGAGGAGATTAAAGGCGTTAAATTTATCGCCAGAAAAATTGAAATTGAATCAGCCGATTCAGTAAAAGATCTGGTTTTTGAGATTAATAGAAATAGTGCAAATACAATTAGTTTAATTGGTGCCCAGTTTGGCGAAAAAGCAAATCTTTGGCTGATGATGTCAAATAATCTGGTTGATGAAAAAAAATTAAATGCTCCAGATATTATTAAAGTTATTGGCAAAGAAATTCAAGGTGGTGGAGGTGGACAGGCATTTTTTGCCACTGCTGGAGGAAAGAACCCTGAAGGAATTGAAAAAGCCATTCAGTTAGGCAAGGAGATTATTCTTTCTAAGCTGTAATTTTAATTGCCTCTTAACGTTTTCTTTATTGTCTATCAGATTCATTAATTTTGAAGCTGTTATGCACATCTGATGAATTAATACTTATGACAAAACGACTTATCCTATTAATTTGCATCATCTTACCATTGATTGCTTCATCGCAAGGTAAGCGCCCTAACCGAACTGAATTCACAAAATACCCAAATAGTCGTCAGAAAAAAGAAGAAAAAATATACAAGGACAATCGTGTTATTTCATGGAAGCAGTGGTATGAGGACGGTACCAAAAAAATGCAAAAGGGCTTTAAAAACAGCAAAAGACATGGTCGCTTTATTGAATGGTATAGCAACGGACAGAAAAAATACCTGACAACCTATTCGAATGATTCAACCATTGGAATTGCCTATACGTGGAGAGAAACCGGAAGACCTGAGTTTGAAAACTATTTTGATGACAACCGATTGGTCATGCAAAAAAAATATGGAACTACCGGCTTACTTGAATATCAGGAGGAATATTTGGTCGAAAGAACACTGCGTACGGAATACAAATGGTTTATTAACAAACAGGTTAAGGAAGAAAAGTTTTTCGAGAATGGATCAATTTCAAAGCGAATTGAATATTACCCGAGTGGAGGAAAGCTTCGTGAACAAGACTATTTTTTGGGCAAGGTAAATGGAGTTGCTTTTGAATGGCATGAAAACGGACAGAAAAAAACAGAGAAAACCTATAAAAATGGAATTGCTGTTAAAACTGTAAAATACGATGAGGATGGAATGAAAAGTGAAATCAATATGTATGAAAAAAGTAAAGTGAAATAATTGATCAAAAGTGGTTACCTCCTACAATAAAAAGAAACTAAAGCAGTAAAAACAAATTTTATGAAACTATTAGCAATCATTATTACCCTCAGTGCAACTTTGTTTTATTCTTGCGGAAACAGTCAAGAGCAAAAATCTTCTAATAGCACCGAAAATGCAGATAGTGTTTTGGTAAATGATGCGGAAACAGATGTTGCAGATGATGGGACAAATCCTCATTATAAGGCAACCCATGTAGTACTTAAAGGTTATGTGAAAAATGGAGCAAATTCAAATGTTATTCTTGATGAACTGAATATTGGACAAATCAATCCACTACAGTCGGTAGTTGTTGATCAAAATGGTGGATTCATTTTCGACTTTGATGTTCCTGAACCAGGTATTTATCAAATCCGATTCCCACACGCTAATATTCACATGTTTCTGAGAGGTGGAAATATTCAAATAAACACTGATATTTCAAATGTTGGTTCCTACGAAATTACTGGATCAGCCGAATCTTATCATTTAAAGGAGATGTACTTGATTCTTAGTGAACTGAACAATCAAACTTACGAAGTTCAAGATAGAGTTGAGGCCTTAAAAAAAGATAAAAGCAAGGTGAAACAGCTATTAGCATTGGTCGACTCTTTACCCATTTACTATGATGCTATTAGCAAACAGAAATCTGAAAATCTGATTAAATTCATTGACAGGCTCGATACCTCCATGGTAGGTTTACTCGCAGCGTTTTACTTAGATCCATACGAAAATTACGATTTTGTCATACAAACTCGAAATCGTTTCGAAAAAATTTGTCCCTACTCAAAATATTATAAACAATTGGATGATAAAATTGCCCAGGTAATTCCTGTAGGACCAGGCAAAATGGCTCCAAATACTGTAGTAGATGATAAAAATGGCAAAAGCATTCATCTTGCAGATTATTTGGGAAAAACTGTTCTGGTTTATTTTTGGGCGTCCTATAGTGAGCCATGCAGGGCAGAAAATCTGGAAATTAAAAAAATATATGACGCGTTTCACCCACGTGGATTTGAGGTATATGCCATTTCTGTTGATGAACAAAAAGAGCCTTGGCTAAGTGCTATCAAAGAGGATAAAATAACAGACTGGATAAACGTTTCCAATTTATTGGGATGGGATGATGAAATTTCACACATTTATCATATTGGAGAACTTCCTTATTTAATTCTTGTAGACAAGGAAGGAAAAATTGTCGATCGTGGTTTCAGGCCACATCAGCTAAAAGCAAACTTGCTAGAGTATATGTAACATGAAGTGGATTCATAACATCCATTCAATCTTAGAAAAAAGGCATCGTTTGTTGCTTTTTGTCTTCATTCCGCTACTGAGTTTTAGTATGCATTACCGCATCTTTGGCTTGGATATTATGGGGGTTCATTCGTGGAGACAAACATTGACCCAATCAAATATTGTAAATTTTTACGAAGAAGATAACAATATTCTGGATCCAAGAATAAATGAGAGGTATCAGTGGAAGGGTATTTATCGAATGGAATTCCCGATTATGCAATGGCTTTTTGCACAGACTTATCGGGTTTTCGGCAACGACATCCTACTCACCCGCATACTTTCTTTTATGATGGGATTATTTGCAGTTTTGGGTCTCTACTTTTTAGTCCTTCAGATTTTCAGGAACAAACTGGTTGCCGTATTAGCTGCATGGGCATTTAATTTTTCACCTGTTTTTTATTACTATACCATGAATCCGCTCCCGGATAATTTTGCCTTGTGCTTTGCTATTTGGGGAGCAGCATTTTCTTTTAAATATATGAGAGATGATAAATTATCTTCTCTCATGATAGCTGCATTTTCAATTAGTTTAGCAACCCTGGCAAAAATGCCTTTTGGGCTATTTTACATTATTCCTGGCGTTTATTTTTTGCAAAAAATTAGCAAGAAACGGTTTAAAGCTATTGGTGAAGACATTGCACACATAATAAGTAGTTTATTACTCATGGCACCCGCAATTGTTTGGTATGCATGGGTTATTCCAAAATGGCAGAACGGAATAACAAAAGGAGTATTATCAGGAAACGACACTTCGTTTTCTCAATTATGGGATTATTTATCCTATCATTTATTCTCTTCTTTTCCAGAACTATTGTTGAATTATCTGTCCCTCCCATTTTTCATTTGGGCAGTATGGTTAATTTTTAAGAAGAAACTATACAAAAAGGCGCTGTTCGTGGTTTTAGCTGTTTGGGGCATTCTTATCCTATTCTATTTTTTCTTTGAAATTAATATGATTGCAAGGGTACACGATTATTATCTATTTCCCTTTTTACCCCTTATTTTTATTCTTGTTGCTTATGGTATCAAGGATTTATTAGAAAAAGCAAATAAGCAAAAACTGATTGTTGTTTTTTCCCTTTTATTATTACTCCCCTTATCTGCCTATCTCAGAATAGATAAAAGATGGAATCCTGAATGGCCAGGTTTTAATAGTGATCTTATCACTTATCATGACGAGTTGAAAAACGCAGTTCCCGACTCTTGTTTGGTTGTTGTTGGAAATGATGCTTCTCCTGCTATTTGGCTTTATTATGTAAATAAGAAAGGCTGGGTCTACCGGCATAATAACTTAACAGCAAACAAGCTGATTGAAATCAGGAAGTTTGGTGCAAAATACATGTATTCTGACTCCAGACAAATAGACGAGGACTCTCTTATTTCAAGGCAGTTCGAAAGGATCGTAACAGAACAAGGTTCAATTCGGGTTTTTGAATTGAGAAAATGGCCTGATTAAAAACTAAAATTCATTTTTGAGTTTCCAGCTATTATTTTTATTGTTCGTTAATCAACGTTGCTGACCATTATTTTTAGCTGGATTGTGAGTTGCCTTTCTATATTTCTAGGAAATGGGATATTTCTGTGTGTAGTTTGGGTAAATGATTGATAACAATGCTCCAAATCATATCATCTGACACATTATCATATCCGTGTATTATTCTATTTCTTGT
>Ga0209045_1002488_pt1 | contig 13473 bp, 10 predicted proteins | sample SaaInlLV_10m_DNA_4_FD_184664 | JGI IMG/M metagenome (GOLD analysis project Ga0209045, IMG submission 184664) | Marine microbial communities from expanding oxygen minimum zones in the Saanich Inlet - Saanich Inlet SI072_LV_200m_DNA (SPAdes) (version 2) | ecosystem: Environmental > Aquatic >...
TTATTAATATTTCGAAATTGATACTGGTATGATAATGTAATACTGCTTAAATCAGCTGAATCTTTTGGGTAATAAATATCATATGTTGGTCCAACCTTTAAACCGCTGCCACCACCGGCAAATAACTCAAAAACATGATTTCGATTTCGAATACCCATAATTAGAGATATTCCCAAGAATGATTGATCATCTATCGAGGGATGTTTGCTTTTCACAGAAAAATGAGAGAGACCCAGCCCAAAATATTTTTCCTCCTCATTCTGAATATCCTCTGTCTGACTAAATACTTGGGTATTAAGGATTAGTAATAACCCTATTATTTTTATTGAAACTCTTCTCAAATTTTATTTACCTAATTAATTTTGGGTTAATTTATTATGCTAAATAATACAAAATATTTCATGATTATTTTCAGTGTTTGTATTTGCATGGTCATTGCCTTGATTGAAAATGAAATAGCTCACAGTTAAAATTAGAAAATTTTCCATTAATTAAGTCTCCGACATAGTCCGTATTGACTTTTTGTTTTCAGTCGATTTGAGAAGGATGATTTATAATATCACAAATTTATATTCATTCATTAACAAATATGTGTCTTGAATCTTAATTAACAACTAATTTTAGTATTGGGAATTTAATAGTAAAAGATATACCTGTTGGATTTCATATTACTTGAGTTCAACATGCATATCATTTTTAATTAGGTAAATGATGGATATACAAATATTTCAAATTGATGCCTTTACAAACGATGTTTTTAAAGGTAATCCTGCTGCTATCTGTCCTCTTGAACACTGGTTAAATGATGATGTTTTACAATCCATCGCCGCTGAAAATAATTTATCTGAAACTGCCTTTTTTGTCAAAAATAATGAAAAATATCATCTTCGATGGTTCACTCCTGCATCTGAAGTAGATCTATGCGGTCATGCTACCCTGGCAACAGCATGGGTTCTGTTTAATGTTTTTGATTATACAGGACAAATTGATTTCCAAACCAGGAGTGGAAAACTTTTAGTCTGCAAAAAAGGCGAGTACATTCAAATGGATTTCCCTTTATCCATGCCACAAAAATGCAGGCCTCCTCATGGATTATTATCAGCTCTAGCTGTAAAGAGTGATATTGTTTTATCCGCTGAAGATTACTTTGTTGTTTTAGATGCTGAAGAAGCGGTTGCTAAGGTTAATCCCGACTTTAATGCATTATCAAAAATATCAATGCGCGGGGTTGCTGTGACTGCACCAGGGAATCAAGTTGATTTTGTATCGCGTTGGTTTGGTCCTGAGGTGGGTGTATATGAAGACCCTGTAACTGGCTCTTCCCATACATCTCTTGCTCCATACTGGTCTAAGGTTCTTGGTAAGACAAAATTAACTGCCAAACAAATATCTCAACGGGGTGGTTTTCTCAAATGCGAGTTAAACAAAGACCGGGTATTGATTTCAGGTAAGGCAGTGAAATTTATGCAGGGAGTACTAAGCGTGGATGTTGGAGATGGCTACTAACAGATATCCATCATGGGGTAATTATCCTGTTGAGAAAAGTGTTCAAGTTTTTGAACAAAAAGCATCTATAGACTCTTTACCAAAATCACAGGAGAAAATTCTCGCCCGCGGTCTCGGCCGCAGTTATGGTGACTCCTGCCTGAACAATAATCATATTTTATTACTCACTCATCATTTAAATAACATCATTGACTTTGATGTAAGCTCTGGTGAAATCTGCTGTGAATCCGGTGTAACATTTGAACAATTATTTGCCCTGATTATACCACAGGGCTGGTTTACACCGGTGACCCCCGGAACTAAATTTATTACTGTGGGTGGAGCGGTTGCCAATGATATCCACGGAAAAAATCACCACAATGCCGGTACTTTCGGTCGCTATGTGAAAAGTCTTGAATTACTCAGGTCAGATGGCGAACGAATTACTTGCGCCCATGATCAGGACCCAGATTTATTAAAAGCAACAATTGGCGGTTTGGGATTGACAGGGTTCATCGTCAATGTGACATTCCAATTGAAAAAAATTAAATGTGCATTTATTGACACCGAGATTCATTGTTTTGAAAATTTGGATGAATTTTCAACGCTAAACAAAAAACACAAAAAGAATGAATATCTTGTATCCTGGGTTGATAGTCTTGCATCTGGAGATAATCTTGGCCGTGGTATATTCATCAGCGGTCACCATGTGGATTCTAACACCGATTACCAGAAATCGTCAGGCTTGAAACTGTCTGTGCCATTTTATTTCCCTTCATGGACCCTGAATCGGTATACCGTTGCCGTATTTAATAAATTGTATTTTACCATAAATAAAAAACAGCATGGTAGACATATCAAATATTATGAACCATTTTTCTTTCCCCTTGATAATATCGGCAATTGGAATCGTATTTATGGAAGACCTGGGTTTGTCCAGTATCAATGTGTTCTACCCCCAGACGCCAATCATCGGTATTTTCTGGAAACAGTCTCCAGCTCAGGGTTTGGTTCATTTCTCAGCGTGCTAAAAACTTTTGGTGATTTTCCTTCAGAAGGATTGTTGAGCTTCCCAATGCCGGGAATCACTATTGCTCTCGACTTCCCTGTTAACAGCCAATTACTTTCATTTCTAGATGAACTGGATAAACTTGTGATGGCGGCAGAAGGCCGGGTTTATATCGCTAAGGATGCGCGGATGTCTGCAGAGGCTTTTCACACATTTTATCCACAGGTTGAGCAATTTCTATCATATCTTGATCCCAAATTCAGTTCAAGTTTCTGGCGTCGGGTAATGGGAGATTAACTCATATTCACTAAACAAAATGTGTAAGTAAATGATTTCCAATTTGATTAAAATGACAGGCCTTTGCCAAATCCAATGGCGTATCTGTGAAAAAAGAGATGTCATTATAACCACTCTATTTGGATTGGGTAGTGGCTTCCTCTATTATTTTTTAGCTCAGAACTATCAAACCATCGTCGGTTTTCATTTCGATGATAATATTTATTTTGGCCTGGATCAACTTGATGCATTCGCAGGTTGGGTAACAAATCACAAGGGCATCCACCCTCTTCTATTATTTATCGTCGTTCCACTTAGCAATCTTTTAGCCTTTTTTACCGGATCTTATGAATCCGGGTTGATGGTATTTTGCGGTCTTATCGGAGGACTAACTTCCGCTGGATTTTATCTTTTACTCCGACTAATCCTCAGTCGGCATCCATCCATTATTCTAAACTCATTTTTCATATTATCGATGAATCAGTTATTCTTTGCAGCTCTGGCAGATACATACGAATTAGTGGCATTTAGTCTCATTTTGATTTTTATTCTCATGATATTATGTCTAAAAAATCAAAAACTATATTTCCCCCTTTGGTTAATTGCCGGATTGTTTGCATTTAGTATCACCATTACCAGTGCTATCCAAGTGGCTATATGTTTTAGCGTCGTTCTTTTTTCTTTAAAAGATCGTTGCCTTGCATTAGAAAAACTCATCGTTTTTCCTATAACGATTCTAGTTTTGGGATTTGTATTAAGTCTTTTCCAGGTTTGGATATTTCCAGGTGCCCAGCATTTTTTTCAACCCGATGTCTACAATCATGAAATGCAATATGTGAAACCACATATTCTAACTCATCCCATCCAGACCATAATTGAAATATTTAAATCAATTTTCATTTACAGTTTTATTGGTCAGGATCCGAAAATTGTCTCATTTAAACCTGGTGTCCATGTGATGATGGTATATTATAAGACAATAACAAGTTTTGGCTGGTTTGGAATTCTCTCTATTGTTCTATGGCTTATTATTTTTTTTCGTGGGATTTTCTTCAATTTAAAAGATAAATCGAATCAATTTATATTTTGGACCTCCGCTATCGGGACTCTATCAAATCTAGTTTTGTTTTCAATTTTTAATACTGAGGAAATATATCTCTACTCACCGCATTTTTCATTTATTACCATACTTCTTATGGTACATCCGCATGTATTCAAAGGTCGATTGCCGTTGATAGCCGGGTGGGTTTTACTCGTATTTCTTGCTATTAATAATTTCGGTGTACAAAGTAGGCTAATGGATAAATACCGTGTGGAAAATCATAACACAATTATCAATAAGGGCGAAATGTGGCGATATTTCCCTGGAGTAGAAAATCCGGGAGAATCATGGACCTCTCTGGATTATGATGATAGCTCATGGCAAAATGGACCAAGCGGTTTTGGTTATGGAGATGGTGATGATGCCACCAAATTGCCCGATATGCAGGGTAATTACAGTACACTTTATATTCGAAAATCATTCAGCATTCAAAATTCTGCTAATATTTCAAAACTCATCATTGATTTAAAGTATGATGATGGTTTCGTATTATTTCTTAATGACAGGTTGGTCTTAAAAGAGTATTCCCCATCTCAATTAGAATTTAATAGTTTGGCTACCGGTGATCATTCAGCTGATGTAACCGAACGATTTATATGCTCATCATCTCATCTCATTGAAGGTGAAAATATCATCGCTATCATGGTTTTAAATTGGAGTATCAATAGTAGTGACCTCACCATGATCCCTGTGTTACATACAAAAAATGTTGCAGATTAAGATACATTTTTTAAATTATCAGTGTATCATTGTCATATCAGGGTTATTAATATTATATGCTAATTGTATGATATGGTAATGGATATTGTAGAATACTTGCTCTAACAAGGGACGCTTTTATGACTTCAAACGCAAAACCAAAACTTCTGACACTTCAGGATTGTGAGAATCTGGATACAATGACTATCCGTGCACTATATAAGGATTATGTCAACCCGGGGTTGGAGAATATTTTATATAGTTTTGGCGCCGGTGAGATGCTTGTTGATCATGCTGAAGGAGTATGGATGTTCACTACCGACGGCAGGAAGATTCTCGATGTATCAGGGGGTATGGGAGTTTTGACTTTGGGACATAATCATCCGCGAATTTTAGCAGCCCGTATTCGATACCAGCAGCACAAACGCATGGAAGTTCATAAAACGGTATTCTCGGCATATCAGGCTGCATTAAGTCATAATATTGCTCAGCTGCTTCCTGGTGATCTGGATTATCCCTTCTTTTGTAATTCCGGTGCTGAAGCTGTTGAGGGGGCTATGAAGATTGCATATAAATATCATGATGGGAAACGAAAATATATTCTCCATGCCGATATTTCATTCCACGGTAAGCTTCTGGGTTCTGGCGGTATGACCAATACTTTGGAAAATAGCTTCAAATTTTTAACAATACCGGGAATCAAATCATTTGAATACCAAGACATTGACTCTGTAAAAAACCAGGTTGCGCAACTCCGCCAATCCAATGGAGATTCAGATGTTTACGCTTTGATTATCGAACCCTTCAATGCCATTACAGTCACCAATGCCAGTGATGAATATTTAAAAAAGATTCGGCAAATATGTGATGATGAAGGGATTCTCCTAATTATCGATGAAGTGTATTGCGGATGGTGTAAAACAGGAAATTATTTTAGGTTTATGGATTCCGGAATTATCCCTGACATCCTTACCACATCAAAATCAATGGGCGGTGGGAAGTCATCTATTTCTGCCTATATCACCCGTAAACCAGTTTTGATGAAAGCGTATGGGGATGTCAATAATGCCACATTGCATACGACAACATACAATGGGTTCGGAGAAGAATGCGCCACCGCCATTGAAGCAATCAACATCATGGTAGAAAACGATTATCCTTCAAAAAGTCGAGACCTTGAGAAATTGGTAAAAGCAAAAAGTAAAACACTCATGGCAAAATATCCTGATCAGATAGAAGAAATCCGCGGTGCGGGCGCCCTGTGGGGCATCTTTTTAAAGAAAAACGATGGAGCTTTTTCTACATTGCTACAGAAACTACCTGTGGATATTTTGAAAGATGGTAGTTTTATGAATAAGATCGTTGTGGCCAGCGTTGTGGATTGGTTATTTCGCAGGTATAATATTTTTACCTTTTTTAATAATAATAAAAATGTGGCTATTATGTTTGCTCCTTCATTGATTATCAATGAAGAAGAGGTTGAAACTTTTTTTAATGCATTAGATGATGTATTTGATCGTAGTCTTATCAAAATTACCGGTGAATTTGTAAAAAACAAACTTCTGAAAGCGTGGAAATAATAGTCACGGAGCTAAGCCGAAGTGGCAACCAATACTCTCAATTAGATTTATTAAATTAACATATCAGCAATTATGGAGGAGATACCATGAATTGGAAAAGAACAAATTTCTCTTCAGGGACAAAATGGGAACCGATCGCTGGATACAGTCGAGCCGTAAAAATTGGACCATTTATACATGTGTCCGGCACTACTTCCACCGATGAGGAAGGATTTATCCTTCACAAACATGATCCATACCTTCAGACTATACAATGCGTAAAGAATATTGAATCTATTCTAAATAAAGCTGATGTTTCCCTCAAAGATATTATTCGAACCCGTATTTATGTCACCAATATTAATGATTGGGAAAAAGTTGCCAAGGCCCATGCAAAATATTTCAAAGATATCATGCCGGCAACCAGCATGGTTGAAGTAAGTGGACTAATCTCACCGGATATTGTAGTTGAAATTGAAGCCGATGCAATAAAAGGAGATGAAAATGACTGATAATTCCCTACGCATATATGAGCAAATCATGTTGCTCGCACTCAAAGATACTGAAGGCACTATCACGCCAATGGTGAATTATCATTATGCTTTGGCAGGTGCTTTTATTGCTGAATTGTTATTGATCAAAAGTATTAAAGTGGAAAAATCAAAACACGGAAGCACTTTGATTCAATATGTAAGTGACGTTGAGACCGATGATGAGATTCTAAAAGAATGTATCGAAAAGATAAAAAACACCAAGAGACATTGTCGCATTGAAACCTGGGTGAGTAAATTTGCAAACTTTCATCATTTAAAACATCGGGTTGCTGAGAAGCTGGTTGCAAGAGGTATACTAAAAGCTGATGAAGACAAAGTATTATTGATATTCAAACGAAAAATTTATCCTGAGATAAATAGCGAGCCTGAACAAAAAATCGTTGAAAATATCCTCAAGGTTATTCTGTTTGATACTGTGGATGTTGACCCAGAAATGGTTATTCTTATTTCTATTGCAAAAAGTACCAATTTGTTAAAAACACTCTTTTCAAAGCCGGAATTGAAAACCTATAAAGATAGAATTGATCAGGTTATCAATGGTGAGGTTTCTGGTAAAGCAGCCAAAGAAGCAATAGATGCAATGCAGGCAGCGGTTATGGTTGCAGTCATAATTCCCACTGTAATCACTACAACTTCATAGTGAAGTATCTCTGATTTTTATACATTACATTCTATAGAGTTGAAATGAAAAATCCTTTCCATCTTGCCATACAAGTGAGAGATGTTGAAGAAGCACGATTATTTTTTGTTGATCATTTTGGATGCTCTGAAGGCAGAAGGGATGATCAATGGATCGACCTTAATTTTTTTGGCCATCAATTGGTCTGCCATCTCAATGCGGAATTGAACAATTCGGATGAGATATCTATCGTAAAAAATTCAGTTGACGGTTTTGGTGTTCCAGTTCCACATTTTGGCGTTATTCTTGAAATGGATCAATGGCAAAAATTAGCTAACCGATTAAAGACAAAAAATTTCTTATTTATTATTGAACCCTATATTAGATTCAAAGGCCAATCCGGTGAACAGGCAACAATGTTCTTTTCTGATCCCAGTGGAAATGCCATTGAGATAAAAGCATTCCGGAATATAGATGCACAATTATTTGCCAAATAAATTAACTATCTTCCTCAGAACCATATATCGTTTTGCAAGTGCTCAAATTTGAATTTTACATTTCCTTGCCTCCCTATTATAGAGTGCCTATGCATACTTGATACAATCTGCATCTATGAGAATTTAGAACAAATACGATTCCACAGTGGAAACACATTGAAATAATTAATCTTATAATTCTCCTGTAATATCATTAAAAAATCAAATAAATTTGCTAGATGGCTACCAACCGAATATAATAATGTATCGTCGATCAGTGACTTTGAGAATCAAATTGAACATCCGAAAGAATATTCATTGAAAACCCTGAAAAAGCTGGGTACAATATTTGTCCATAACACATTTTTCAGTGCGAAATATATCTATTCTCACAACAGATTAACCCTATTCATCTTACTATCTTTTATCTTATCGGCAGATAATGATGATCGTCTAAAAATTCTGCAGGCAGGATCTCTTGAAAGGTTGGAAATGGAGGGAGAAAAAGTCCAGCAGTTTGTCGGGGATGTAATTCTACAGCGTGGTACAATGACCCTGTATACTGATAAGGCAATCCATTATCTGAATCGAAATGAATATCATTTACTTGGCTCAGTAAAACTGGTCGATGAAACAGATACGCTTTTGAGTAAATCCATGTTTTTTTATAATGACAACGTAAATTATCTTAAAGCGATGGATGATATATTCTTTACGCAGGATAATCAGGTCATTACCTGTGATTCGCTTTTGTACTGGACTGAACTTGATTCAGGTCTGGCTATGGGCAATGTGATTATGATGTCCAAAATGGATACAATGACTGCCACTACTTTTAATTATTGGAAAACAGATGGATACCGAGGGACTTCGTTTGTCACCTCCGGTGGTACTAAGATTTATGAGGATGAAAAAATCATTGTTGCTGAGAGCATTTCATATGATGACAACGAACAGTTCATGTCTCTAAATGTAGGCAGCAGTTTGGAGGAACCTGGAAAGGGAATCAGCGGAAACAATATTCATATCCAATATGAAGATAGTCTAATTCAATCCATTTTTGTTGATGGTCAAACTCATGCCTATCAGGATATGAATGCCATGTTGTATAGCGGTGATACTGGCTCTCATACATTCACTGACAATATGAGTGCCGGTTATATGTCCTCTTTTTTTGAGGATGGTGAAATGTACGAATTAAATCTTATTGGCATGGCCACAACTGAATATAATGTGGTAAAAGACTCTCTCCTGCAGGGATTAAATAAAGCAACTGGAGATACCATTACTGTTTCTTTTGAAAATGGTGATATGAACCGTATCCAGGTATTTGGCGGCGGACGTGGTGTTTTTGAACCGGAGGTGGTAAATTCCCGAGTCGACTCCGTAATTACCTATCAGGCTGATTATCTGGATTATCATGTGGATGAGCAAATTACCTACCTGGAGAATGATGCCTCTGTGGATTATCAGGGCACAAAGTTATCCGCTGGTTTTATTAAATCCAATTGGAATACAGATATGCTTGATGCCCGCTTGAAAGGAGATGTTTATCCCACCATAGACTCTCCCACAAGTGATCCTATGAGCGGTGATCAAATGGAATTTAATCTCCTGACTCATCACGGTCGAGTAACACTGGGAAAAACAAGGCTGAACCAGGGTTATTATTATGGAAAGGAAGTCTTTCGTGATGATCCAAATATTTTTCATGTAACAAACAGCCGGTATACCTCCTGTGATCTGGACAGACCCCATTTTCATCTAGCCAGTCGAAAAATGAAAATGATCACAGGTGACAAAGTGGTGGCAAGACCTATTATTCTTTCCATTTATGATATTCCTTTATTTGGGATTCCCCTGGCTGTTTTCCCAAATAAGGGCGGTGAACGCCACAGCGGTTGGATCATGCCCAGTTTTGGTCATTCTAAATCTGCCGGTACTTATTTTCATGGCCTTGGATACTATTGGGCTCCCAATGATTATCTTGATGGAAAAGTTTTGTTTAATTTTCGGGATCAACAGGGTTTTGATGTCAAGGGAAAATTAAATTATGTCAAACGGTATAAGTTTTCAGGAAATATTTCATCAGATATCTTTCGTAATGTTGACGGTAACGAGATCGCTGATATTTTTAAGGATAATGTCTCCAAACAATGGCGATTTCACTGGAATCATAATCATCGGATAGACCCCACTCAGAATGTGATAATTGATGCCAATTATGTTTCTGATAATAAAATAAACCAGGATTACGGATACGACCTGAAAACCCGCCTTGAGCAAAGATTGCGATCACAGGCGATTTATTCCAAACATTGGGCATCCACAAAAAACAGCCTTTCTTTAACTTTATCGGAAGATTTTGATCTATTGGCAGCAGAGAGTTTGCCGTCTGAAAAATCAAAATCACCTGGAGATAAACTGGTTGAAAGGACCCGTACATTTCCTTCCATCAGCTTCAGTCACAGTCTGACCCAGGTGTTTGGTAATGGTCCAAAATGGTATAATTCGATATACTGGCGTATGTCCAGTCTTCTTACTGCCAGGCAGTCGGTAAATCTGATAGCGGCGACAGACTCCACCTGGTTCCAGGATCGCACCTATGATCGTACTTATCAAGCCCGACATAATTTTACACTTACCTCACCGCAGAAAGTCAGGGGTTGGCTTACCCTGTCTCCATCATTTAAATTAACCAGCGACTGGGTTTTTAAATACAGGAAAGCCCAATTAGATGAATCTGGTGCTTTTGTGAAGGATAGTGTTACCAGTGTAATCGTTTATGATGAAGTTGAAAAATTCCTTCCTCGTAATACCTTCACTTTATCTATTTCTGCGAATACGAAGATGTATGGCACTTTCCCAGTGCAAATTGGTAAATTAGATGCCATCCGTCATGTTATGACCCCCAATATTAGTTTTTCATGGAAGCCTGATTTTTCGAAAAATGTATTTGGCGCTGATCCTGGTTATTTTCAAAGAGATGTGAATGGCGAAAAATTTGACAAATTTACCGGCAGTACCGCCGGTTCTACCAGTAGTCACGAATCAAAAACTATTGGCTATTCTCTACGAAATGAATTCCAGACAAAATATCTTATAAGTGAGGATACATACACGAAGGAAACAATCGCCACCTGGAATATGAACGGGAGTTATAATGCCACTGCAGATAGTCTGAGATTTTCACCCATCAGTTCAGGTATCCGGGCCGGAATTCCTGGAGGAATGGATATAGATGTATCAATGAGTCATAATCTCTATAAATTGAAATTGAATCCTGATATTTCTAAATTGGTGCCAGTAGATGAATTTTCCTCTTATCCTCGTTTGACCAGTTTAAGTATCGGCACATCATTACGCCTTAGTGGAACCAGCCTGATTGTACCGGATCTCTCTACAGATCCAGTTGAACCGGATACAATATATACTGGTGCACTTTTGGATGAAGGTGTACAACTGGATACTGGAGTTGAAAGTGCCACACCTTCAATCGGAAGGGCTAATCTCTGGGAAGCCACATTGGGCTTGCGTTATTCATTAAACAAACGGGTTGAAGGCGAGGAAGTGGTGGATGATAAAACCTATTGGATGAATACAAATCTTACTCTGAGAATCACCAGAAACTGGGTCATGAGATATAATGCTAGAATAAATATGCTAGAGAGAGAGTTGGTAACCCATTCATTTGATTTTTATAGAGAGTTGCATTGCTGGGAGCTTCGCTTTCAATGGTGGCCTTCAGGTGGTGGGAAAGGATTCATGCTAAGAATTAATGTTAAAAATCCAGATCTCCAGGATATCAAGCTTAAATCTACTGGCGGCAGCATCTGGAGATTCTAGAATGTTATCTGCATTGCTGCAAAGACGCCAAATATTTCCTCATATTGTGATCTATATCTTACTTGAAACTTGTGAGGAGGGGCTGAAAAGAGAGGCCTAATTGTCAGTCAGAATAATACTCACCATAAGTACGACATCCAATACATCAACTGAATCGTCCAGGTTCACATCCAGGCAGGGCTCATCGAGAGAGCAATCATCACATAATATTAAACTTACCAGCCATACCACATCTAATACATCTACCGCACCATTATCATCCACATCACCGGCGGGCATACATTCAGAGGGATCTCCAATCACGAATGATAAATCTATATCATCATCAGAATTGCCGTCAGAAAACTGAAATACCACATTATAAGCACCATCTGCCGGGTTGATTAGAGCATATGAGTATTCTACAACCGATTCATAATCATGGGATGACGGGATCATTTCCCAGATTTCATCCTGGTGCGATATGTAGTGATCAAATGGTAGATTGGCTTCAGGATCACTGTAGTCTACATAAAGAATTTGTTCAACATCATCAAAATGGACATTTGAGATATCCATCTGATTATTTCCAGCCTGATACTGAGAGTCCATAAGGAAAATACCGGCTTCTGTGGCATCATGAAATAACATATTCTGATCTATATCTGCCGAAGCAGTGAGACCCATAACCGTAAAACCATTGAATTCATTTGGCCAATTTCCAAAATCAGGGTCATCAACGATAGTGGCAATTGCCGCTGAGAGATATAGTGAGTTTCCACTTGTAACAAATTCTATATCATTCGAAATATAATCGGCACTGATAATTTCACCATCTGGCGTCCCGATTAGTTTCATCACACCGGGATAAAGATTACCAAAGGCACCATTTCCATAACCAAGAGCATAAATGATCAATTCATCGCTATTTAGATCTTGCTCAGGATTCAAAAAACCAGCCCCATATAAAAACCATGGACCAAAAAATTCACCCACTGGAAACCCACCTTCAAAGGTGAGAAGTTGTATAAAAACCCTATCTTCGCTATAGGTAACTCGCAGATCGGTGATATCCAAAAAACTTTCGCCATTTTCCTGATCACCCTGATCTTCAAATGCCATACTGGCAAATAAACCATCTGATGGTGGAAAACTATTGTTGAGGTTAGCAGGACTTTGGGTAATGATAGCTCTCTCATTTTCAAAATCATAGGATGTCTGAAAATACCAATTTAAATATGCACCGCTAAAGGTCGTCACATCACACTGCCAAGTATTTTCATATCCCATTGTACCTAATTGAGAACAAGTTTGTGAATTCCAAATCTCCTGTTGATTGTTCGAATAATACACTGATGCAAGTGGATTTAATGCCATAAGAGAATCATTAAAATCTATATTAAATCTTAGCATGGGCGATGGTGCTGTATTGTAGAGATGATGAAATAATACTTCATCACGGGTCACCCGATTGAATTCGGCAGTACGGTTTGCTATCGAGCTAAATAAATGTGCAGAAAACTGATTGAATATTTCCCTGCCCTGTTCTTCACGCTGACAAAATGCCCCAGAGCTGAGAATAAATCCTATAAGAATAACCAGCAAATAATTGTTAATGATAAATTTTCTATCCATACGAATCATAAACTTAACAAATCTCCGTGCGAATATTGGTATGCAATTAATCTCAAATTAAAAAATTGCTACTAATTTCAGTTTAAAGCATTTTCACAGCACGGACATTTCACTTCATTTTTTTCACTTACTACCTGTATACGTATTACATTAATTTTACTTATCAATTAAAACATATAATTAATGAACAGGATATTCAAATGAACAAATTGTCCCAATTCATATTAATCATTT
>Ga0209045_1002493_pt1 | contig 13438 bp, 9 predicted proteins | sample SaaInlLV_10m_DNA_4_FD_184664 | JGI IMG/M metagenome (GOLD analysis project Ga0209045, IMG submission 184664) | Marine microbial communities from expanding oxygen minimum zones in the Saanich Inlet - Saanich Inlet SI072_LV_200m_DNA (SPAdes) (version 2) | ecosystem: Environmental > Aquatic > Marine...
CTGATCCACCGTTTTGAGCCTGGAATTTGCCGATTGAGCGAAATGGCCCTGACCATGAGCGATCCGACACAAGCAACTCGAACTCCTTCAAATTAGAATCGTCTTCCCCCGGAGTGTATAATACGAAAGTATCAAATGTTGCAAGTTGTTCGTATTTGAAGGCAAAGACTGCTGATGAATATAGCGGAACAAGGGCCTTCTCTTCCACTCCGTCAATTGTCTGCTTCCATTCATCCTTAGGGGCCATCACGATTTGACCTCCATGTTCTTTCAGTAACAGGTTGGGCCCTTCAAGATCCTCGGCGGATACCATAGAGGCGGGTTTTCCAGCTTCAATATCCTTAAGAGATCTCTCCAGTTGTTGCGCGCTATCCGCAGCATAATAGTTCCCACCGCCTGCACTTGCAGTCTCTTTAAGCTGCTCCTTAGCACTCTCGTCTACGCCAAGTCCTGCAACCTGGATATTGACATCTATGCCCATCTCCTCTCGAATGCGCTCTGCAGCACGTACCGGGTCACCGTTGCACGTATCAACTCCATCTGAGATCAACACTATGGTCTTGTCCCCAGCAAGTGATCTCATTGCGGCAGCAGCTTTTTCCAGTGCAGCAGCAACAGGTGTCTGTCCGAATGCCTGTAGTGAGTTGATCTTTTGCCGCATCTCAGCAACATCCAGCTTACCTACCGGAACTATCATTTCAATATCATCACACTCTTGCGTTTCCATATGACCGTAGACTTCCAGCCCCACACTCAAATCTGCAGGAAGAATAACAACAAAGTCAGACAGGGCCTTTTTTGCCGCTTCCAGTTTTGTCTCTTTACCATCTATGAGCTCGTTCATGCTTTTTGAAGAGTCAAAGATAAAGAGCAGATGCAATTTGGCATCGCCGTCATCTTCATCATCATCTTCTTTTGCTGTTCCCAGATCTTTTCCCGGCTCGACCGATGCTGTAACCCCGTCTTCAGTAGTAATGACGACATCTCCCTCTATATCTGCAACTGTCATATCACCTGTCACAGGATCAACCTTCACATCCATGGCTTCACCTTTATCTATTGATATAGTACCAGCGTTCGTTACCAATGCAATAGAACCACTCTCTGAGGATATTGAAGTCTCTGTCTTATCCGTATCAACGGAGACCGATACCTTCTCGTCCTTCTCAATAATAGCTTTCCCTATACCGGTAGCAACCTCCAGTGCGCCTTCTTTTGCAGACACAGTTACAGTTCCGGCCTCAGGAGCGGCAACATCCAGTGAAGTCCCGGGAGTTATATCGAAGCCAACTTCGTTCCCGGTACTGGTAAAGCCCAGCAATCCCTCGAACAGACTGATAGATGTTATCCCGGCAATATAACTGATATTCAATTCAGTGCCCCTGACACTGGCGACACCGGTGGGTGTTTCAAACTCAGTCAATACCGACTTGCTCGGCGTTATACTTGCCAGCAACTTGCCCATTTTAACATTGATGTTCCTGACCATACTCTGCTGCGCGATGGAAGCTTTTTTAGTAAATTGTCTCTGAGCTCTGTCCCTGTCAGTTACCGTTTTTGTATCAATCGAAATGCTTGACTCTTCACTAATCTCAACAGTGGTATTGTCATTAAACACGAGGTTAGCCGTTGATGCAGATTTTGTAATGACTGTGTCTTTATTGTGAACGGCGGAGTTCCTGATCCTGTTGCCGATTGAAGTTACCGGCTTCACCATCAATTTGTGTCTGACATTTACCTTGCCGGTATACTTCGACACAACTGCCAGTCTATCCTCCTCTTGTGACAAAATAGTATGAGGGAAGGAAAGTAAAAGCACAAGAAGAATAGCAGCCGTAAAATAGTATCTTTTATTCATAAAATGATATTTTAACTAATTGTTTGTCTGAATGACATTATTCTAGGGATATTATCAGCAGAATACATAAATACAACAGTATTTTGAAGATTGAAGAAAGGCACTCACCGCAGAGAACGCAGAGAAGAACAGAAGCAAGAGGTAAGATTTATGAATAAAGACTAGATTGGTCTTTATCCTGTTAATCCTGTCAAAAGAAGTTTTTACCCTTTGCGCCTTCCTGTCCTCGGCGCCTTTTGTCCGGGGAGCGGTGAATAGTATTTTGTCTGTGAGAGTCTGTGGCTAAATTTCCTCTTGATTTTACTATTTAGTAAAGTACCATACCGCTAGCAACTACACTATCTACCAATAGGAATTGATATATGGGAAAAGTAATGAAGCGAAATTGGGTGCCACAAGCCATTGCAAGTGGAATGCTTTTATGGGCACTGTATCCAGGCAATCCATCTGGTTATTATACATTGCTTCACTGGTTTTGCTGCGGAACACTCATCTACCAGGCCTGTCGAGCTGTCAGTCAAAAAAGACATTCATGGATATGGATATTAGGAATCACGGCCGTAGTTTACAACCCAATATTCAGACTACACTTTAACAGGGAGCTATGGTCTGCCATTAATATTATCACTGCTGGAATTGTAGTTGTATCAATTTTTATCTTAAAGATTAGAGAGAAAGAATGAAAAAGGTATTCACCGCAAAGGCGCGAAGTGCGCAAAGGAAATATTAAATTTAGCCACCTGACCTTAGTCATTAATCATCAGTCAATCGTAATTCGTAAATCCCAAATCGTAAATCTTTCTTCTTGCTTTTATTATTCACTAAAGTATCATACCGCCAGCTTTTCTACATTTTTAAGTAGACAGATGTTATCATCACACCCCATGGCAAGCTCGAACTCTTTTTTGTCAAGTACCGCCTTCATATTATCCCTGTTAAGTATAGTAAACATGCCTGATCTGTGAATTTCAACTGATAATAAATCTGTTAAGAGAATAGCTTCTTCATTCTTGATACCTAACTGCGCTTTAAGCGGCATCACGAGGAGACGGTCATTTTTCTCCCCATTCGACGCATGAAGAACTGGAGGTTTGATGTTTTGGAATGATTGCAAGTCTATATCATTTATAAAATCAGAAATAATAGAATCTATCGCATTCTTTGTGGATTGCCTTACTGCATTTTTCATTGCAAAACCCCCACCCACCCACATTTTAGCCGATTGCCTTTAAGGAAGAGACAGAAATTGAGAATTATTTTGACGATACCAAGACCATAAAATATCACTCTTAGGCTGGAGTAACAATTATTGTAGCGATAAGCTCTATATCAATTATCATATATTTTATTGAAGTTAATGGATATAAGAGTGATGATTATTATTTATGCAGAAAAGTTGTTATATACGCCTTTACTGCTTCTTTGCCTATTTGCGCAGGCATCACTATATGGGATTATCTTGGAATGAAAAAATGCTATAATAAGGTTCGTGCAGCTAATAACGCTCTTTACAATGAACGTAAATGACCTAACGGTTAATCATTACAGAATCCCTCTAGCATAGTCTTTGCGCTCATATAAATACAAAAATATATCTATGCTGTAGTTTACCCTCCCCTTATGCAGAATATGGCCTATATCAACACTTCTAAAAAGTAGCTTAAACTTATCCATGGGAACGGGATATTCGTGTCCAAGTAGTCCGCGGTTGTTACCAGAATAATAATTTGGATAATTATCATGGTTCATATGAAAGAAGTACATCGTTGATTTGGTAATAAAATCGACATAGTTAGTAGTTGCTTCACTAGTCATCTCACCCAAACTATTCTTATTCATGAAAAGGTCTACAGTGTTTTGTCCAACTTTACATATTTCATAAGATGGCATAAAAATTAAATCATACTGGTCATGTGCTTTTGTTGAATACTCTCCTTCTCCATATAGTAAGGTTTGTTTGTGAGGCCATGATTTCATAAGATAATATGCAGCCAAGCATAAGGTTTCTGGCAAATCAAAATCAATGAAACAAGAATTTTTCATATCACGCAAAGTAAAATATGCAAGCTTTCCATAACCTGCACCTAGGTCTGCAACAACTGGGCGCTTTATATCATCAAGTAGCCCACTCAATATTGAACCATATATTTCATTAAAAAATGAACCAACACCAACAAATATTTTATCTATATATGCGCCTGATTGATTGCCATGAGTCGGGTAAGTTAATGAATAAATCTGCTTTCTATTATTGTAGTACCACTTCCATATTTTCAGTTGTTGGTAAAATATGACATTTTTCAAATACTGCCTCCTAATCGAGGATCTCATGTTGCTTCTAATCAGGGTTGTGGATTCAACACCATGATATTTTTTCCACGTTCCAAAATTAGATAAAAAGAAATGAAATTTACTTACGTCATTTTTTTTCAGCCCTTCAGTCAGATAGGAAAAGCTATTATCCAATTGTTTCTGCCAAAGTGAAGAAGGGAGATAAACGTCAGATACATTTCTCTGATCTTCTTTCATTTTTCTAAACGATTTGAATATTCGTTCAACAATTTCCATTTCATCATTGTCCTTTATTGGTTCAATATAATCAGGACAATGCAAGGTAATTAGCTTAGATGCAGGGTCATGCATGATATATTTCAGTCCTTGCAAGAAAGGGGTTGTATATGAATTCAGAATAGGAAGAAGATTTCCTTGCTGGTATGCTTTCTGTATCTTTTTTATGATGTTTGCCATTGTGTTCTCCTTACGTTTATGAATTCTAAACGGCTATTGATGAAAGGAAGAAATGCCGTATTTAATTTTTTCAAATGTTTTCATTTATATCTTGCCTTCCAGTAATATATGAAAAAATAAGCCTTCGTCAGAATAAATAACGTACATGCCAAAAAAATAACTCCTTTCAATTGTGGATTGTAGCGCAAAATAACATAATGAAGCAACTCCAAATTGTAAAAGCCTCTGACAACAAAACAAGCTTGTTTTTGAAGGTTTTTGATGTGGTTTGTTCTGTAAGTATGCCAGAATGGAGTAAAGAGACGGTAAAGAGTTGATAGTAAGGTGTAAGAGTTCTGACATAAAGCGGGGATTGTGTAAGCTTTGATTTATACCCAATCATGCATGATACCTGGATAATGTTTAAGAGGTATGATAACAAACCAGACTTTTGTCAATATTGTCGATGGTTTTCAGGGTGTTTGTATAGCAACAATATTTACAAAAAAAAATTGCCAAGAAGACTGTGTGCGAGTAGGCGATATGTAACAATTCGCTGTAGTCAAAACGTAGTCAAACCAGTCGTAATCAGCAGGAAAAGTATTAAGTTGTAAGTCATTGTTAAATTAAGTGATAGCGTCATAACAAGCACTAAATCAGGCAGTTATGATTAGTTTAATAAATGACCTTTATCCGACCAAAAATCGTCTTTAATATCTAAATTGGCCAAAAGAACTATCGCTGATATTTGATTATCAGATCACTATGCAGAAAATGAGGGTCACATCTCGTCACTTGGCAAATGATTTGTTATTGGTAATTGATTATTAGTCATTCGTAAATCTTACATCTTACTTCTGTTTTCCTTAGCATACTCTGCGCCTTTGTGTGAGTAAGTCTTGCAAATCCCTAAATCCTTAAATTCCTTCTCTTTACACCTCTTTTTTGATAAAATACAAAGTTTTAAAAAGCATTCACCGCAGAGGCGCTAAGGGCGCAAAGAAAAACTAAAACAAATAGAACATCTTAGGAAAGCAAGAATTACAGGAAGGTTTAAAATCCAAGGCTTTGTTATGTATGCTTTTTTCCTGAGTTTCCTGCATTCCTTAGCGGAATCTGTTGTTTCTTTTAACTTATTATTGGAGTTTTCTTTTATGGCTAAGGCCATCATGGTACAGGGGACGGGATCGGATGTTGGTAAGAGCATACTGGTATGTGCGTTATGCCGTATCTTCCGTCAGGAGGGCTTGAAGGTTGCACCATTCAAGGCGCAGAATATGTCCAATAACTCTTACGTGACGGCAGGAGGTAGAGAGATGGGCAGAGCCCAGGTTGCTCAGGCGGAAGCGGCAGGTATCCTTCCTGAAGTGGAGATGAACCCGATCCTGTTAAAACCTTCCGGAAATAACGGCTCACAGATAATAACTATGGGCAGACCGCTCAGGCATATGACAGCTAAAGAGTATTATGAAAATAAAGATTCGATGCTTGAGATAGCAAAGGAAGCATATGAATCGTTAAGTGAGCAATATGATGTTATCGTTATCGAAGGAGCCGGAAGTCCGGCTGAGATTAATATCAAGGACAATGACATCGTCAATATGAAGATCGCAGGGATTGCAGATGCACCGGTAATTCTTGTTACAGACATCGAGAAGGGGGGCTCATTTGCATGGATAGTGGGCACACTTGAACTGCTGGACAGTGACGAAAGAGATAGAGTAATGGGAATCATCATAAATAAGTTCAGAGGCGATCTCTCAATATTAGAGTCCGGGATTGATATGCTGGAGGAGAGAATCAAAAAACCTGTTCTGGGTGTCTTGCCATATTTCACAAACATTGATGTTGATGATGAAGATTCTATGAGCCTGGATAAGAGAAACAGGGTGTCAGAGGCATCTGAGTCTCAGATTGATGTAGTTGTCATAAGATTACCGAGGATCTCAAATTTTACAGATTTTGACATACTTATAAGAGAGAAAGATATAAGCGTCAGGTTTGTTGAAGACGCACGGTCAATTGGTAATCCTGACCTGATTATATTACCGGGTACTAAGAATACTATAGGCGATCTGGAACATATAAAAGAGAATGGTATTGCTGATGTCGTTATTGATCTCGAAAAAAATGGTACTATGGTTATCGGGATCTGCGGAGGTTATCAGATGCTTGGCAAAGTGATCCTGGATCCTGAAAATGCAGAGTCTAAAACATTAGAAACGGAAGGACTTGGACTCATTGACGTAAGCACTCTATTCAGGATGCTGAAAAACACACATCAGGTAAAGGCAACACTTCATGACAGGGGATCAGATATCTTTAGAAGTTTGAATAGAGATAGTGAAATAACGGGTTATGAGATTCACATGGGAGAGACAGTGTTGCTTAACGAAGCAGCACCATTCTTAAAGATTATAGAACGATCTGATAAGGAAGTGTGCATGGAAGACGGGGCAGTCTCCAGTGATGGAAATGTAATAGGCTCGTACCTGCACGGAATTTTTGACAACGATGAGTTCCGGCTGGGACTAATTAACTGTTTAAGAGAGAACAAAGGACTTACTCCGGTGTCGGCTGAAGAGCTGAGTAGTGTGGATAAAGAGAGAGAATATGACAAACTCGCAGATTGGTTTCGAGAGCATATAGACATGGAATTAATTTATAAGCAAGTTGGTGATTTAAAGACTAACTCACGCAAAGGCGCAAAGAGCGCTGAGAAAAACTAAAAGACAAATTTCACCACGAGAAAATAAGGAAAGAATGAGATTGATAGGTTAAGAGAATAGTAATTATCTTTAAAACTTTGCGCTCTCTGCGCCTCTGCGTTGAGAATTCTTTTTCCCTTTATCTGTGAAAGTTTGTGGCTAAAAATTATGAATGATTATTTGCCTGTACAAATTGGTATTGCTTTTCTCCTGGACATAATGATAGGTGACCCGAGGTGGTTTCCTCATCCTGTCAGGATGATTGGCGTTTGCATAGAGTATTGCGAGAAAGTGCTGCGTAGGCTGGTTCCTTCAGAACAGTTGGCGGGTGTGTTCCTCACCTTTATTATTGTTATAGGTACGTATCTGGTCACTTATCAACTCCTGGTATTCTTTTATGAAATACGATGGTCTCTCGGGATCCTTGTCAGTATTATTATTATCTTCTTTTCACTCTCCACACGTGATCTGTTAAAGGAGACTGGAAATGTGTTAAATGCACTAAAATCAGGTAACCTGAAAAAGGCGCGCATAAATCTTTCAAGGATTGTTGGTAGGGATACGCAGAATCTAAGTGAACAACAGATTGCAGCAGGTTGTATTGAGACCTCAGCGGAGAACATTGTTGACGGTATAATTGCTCCGCTGTTTTATGCTTTCATAGGCGGACCGGCACTTGCGATGGCGTATAAGTCAATCAATACACTGGACTCCATGGTTGGATATAAAAATGATAGATACATCGATTTTGGACGGGCATCGGCCAAGCTTGACGATGTAGCAAATTATATCCCGGCAAGGATTGCAGCTGTAGTACTACCGATAGCTTCATATCTCTGCGGTGCAAATTATTCAAATTCAGTGAAAATATTAAAGAGAGACGGTCAGAAACATCCAAGTCCTAACAGCGGAATACCAGAGGCGGCTATCGCCGGTGCATTAGGGATCAGGCTGGGTGGGCCGAGTGTATACAATGATATACGTTCAGATAAACCCTTTATTGGAGATCCGCAGAGGAACGTCAGTTTTGATGATATCAGCAGTACCTCAAAGATAGTAGTCGTATCTGCAATTATTTCAGTTGTTGTCGGTATTTCCTTTTTGTTGATCGATGGCTATCTGTCGATGGGTGGAAATGAGTTGATGCTTGGTACATTTGATTCGTCATCTCCAAGGATCTTTTACAAAATACCCTCTTTTTAATAAAAGGAAAATTGTCTCACACGAAGACACAAAGAACACAAAGGGTAAAAACTATTATTCTTAATTTTAATTTTTTTTATCTGTATTTCTCTGTGCTCTTCGTGGCTTTGTGTGAGAATTGTTTGTTTTATTTTGGATATAAGCTATAGGAGTTGTTTTGAATCAACTGCCAAGAATTATGATTGCGGGTACTAACAGTGGAGTGGGTAAGACTACGGTCACTCTAGGCATCATGTCTGCCCTTGTGCAGAAAGGGATTAAAGTGCAGGGGTTTAAGGCTGGGCCGGATTATATCGACCCGTCACATCACACTTTTGTAACAGGAAATGCGTCCAGGAATCTTGATACCTGGATGATGGGTGAGAACGCCTGCCGTGAACTTTTTGAACGATCTGCGCTTAACGCTGATGTGTCCGTTATAGAGGGCGTGATGGGTCTGTATGACGGCAGCATTGACTCTTCCGGTCATGGCAGCAGTGCACACCTTGCAAAGATCCTGAATACGCCTGTCATCCTGGTCGTAAATGCCAAAGGTGTTGCACAGAGCGCGGGAGCAGTTGTGATGGGTTTCAGGGAATTTGACAAAGAGATCAATCTAGCCGGTATAGTTATTAATAATGTTGCGAGTCAGAATCACTACGACATTATCAAAAAGGCTATCGAAGAGTCATGTTCTGTTGCCGTTCTTGGATACTTGAAAAAGGAGAGTGATATTACTATTCCGGAAAGGCATCTGGGGCTGATCCCTTCTGAGGAGAAGAAGATCAATTCCGCTCTCTACGATAAACTCGGGCAGATGGTAACTGAGACGATAAATATAGATAAATTACAAGAGATAGCTGGTTCGGCAGCTGTTTTTTCTGATTACAATAAATCAATCTTTATAGAAAGAGACAGTTCGTTGGAAGTAACAGTGGCAGTTGCCAGGGACAGTGTGTTCTGTTTCTATTATCAGGATGATATTGATCTGTTTGAAGCGCTAGGTGCAAAGATAATAGAGTTCAGTCCTCTCGCCGACAAATCGCTTCCGGATGGTATAGACGGCATATATATTGGAGGGGGATTTCCTGAACTGTTTGCGGACAGGCTGATGAAAAATGAGAGTATGAGGGATTCAATAGTAGAAGCGGATAAAGAGGGGACTGTAATATACGGTGAATGCGGAGGTATGATGTACCTATTAGAAAAATTAATTGACTGTGAAGGCAGATCATTTAAAATGAGTGGTGTGCTAAACGGCACATCAAGGATGGAAAACAGGAGACAAGGGCTTGGATATGTAATTACCGATGCGACATGTGACACTGTAATTTGTAATAACGGGGATACATTTCGCGCCCATGAATTTCATTGGTCTAAACTGCAGGATGTCCCGGACAGTACCATGTTTGCCTATAATACAAGGAAAAGCAATGGTAAGAGGACAGGGGTTGATGGTATATGTAAGAGTAACGTTATGGCATCATACACTCATATACATTTCAGCAGTAATCCGGAACTTGCAGTAAATTTATTATCAAGCATGGCAAAGATATCAACGCATAAATTAGCAGCGGAAAGGACGTAATCAATAATGAGTAAAAAAACAGGCGTTATAGTATTGGCGCATGGAAGTAAGGTAAGGACCGGTAATGAAGGTTTATTTACGATAGTAGAAATGTTGCGTGCAATGGGAAAGTGGGACATGGTCGAACCAGGATTCCTGCAACTTGCAAAACCAGGACTTACAGAAGTGGTAGAGGTATTGGTTGACAGAGGGGCGAAGAGGGTCGTAGTTATGCCGCTTTTACTTTTCAGTGGAAATCATGTCTTAAAGGATATTCCTGAAGAGATTGATATCGAGCGGAAAAAGTTCCCTGATGTTGAATTTTGCTATGCAAAAAATATTGGTGCTGACGAACGTATTGCAATGATTGTCTCAGACAGGGTAGACGAGTCAGTAAATCAGTCACCGCATACAATAGAGAAATAGTTTGCTGTACCTGTTGCTAACCCATTAATAGTGTAGATAATACACTCCATTGTTTTAATCAAATAGAAATGAACATGAAAAAACAAACTAAAGAATATTCAGAAAATCCACAGGAAATAATCAATGAGAGCTTTGATATTATCGATAACCTTGTCAATTTTAAAAATATTCCAGAAGCATTCAGACCGATAGTAAGAAGGGTTATTCATGCGACCGGTGACACTGACTATGCATACAACCTGATAATAAGCCCTACGGCTGTTGAAGCGGCCACAGAGGCAATAGTATCAGGCAAATCGATAGTGACTGACGTTAATATGGTAAGGGTCGGTATCAGTGCCAAGGCGATAGATAAATTCGGTGGAAAAATCATCTGCAGGATTGCGGATGATGATGTTGCTGCAAAGGCAAAGGAGTCCGGCAAGACCCGCGCAATTACAGCTATGCAGGAGTCCCTGGATGACATATCTGGAGGAGTAGTTGTGATAGGCAATGCGCCTACGGCAGTTTTCTCAATCATAGATCTTATTCGAAGAGAAGGGGTTGTGCCGGCTCTCGTAGTGGCGGTACCTGTTGGTTTTGTAAAGTCGTCAGAGTCTAAAGAGGCGTTGAAGATATTTCTTGATAATAAAAAAGATGTTCAAATCCCTTACATAGTAAACATCGGCAGAAAGGGCGGTAGTGCAGTTGCCGTTTCAATAGTAAATGCCTTGATCAATATCACCAAGGAATCACAGTCCGGCTAGTAAAGAAGAATTAGGCCACAGACTTCCCCGGACAAAAAACGCCGAGGACTTAACACAGACACAAAAGCAGAGGATAAAAACAAAGGAATTTAAAAAAATAGAAATTTGGACACAGGTTCACGGATAAAAAACAGATAAAAGAAGCAGGAATTTCAGGAATAAATCTTTAACTTTAGTCACTTAAAACTTTAGCCTACTTTAACACTTTTCTCCCTGTACACTAATGCCAGATAAATTTGAATACGGATATACTACCGGAAGCTGTGCTGCCGGTGCGGCGAAGGGTGCGGCTTATGGGCTGCTCCAGGGAACAATACCAGACTCTATAGACCTATTAACACCAGCCGATGTTACATTGCAATTAAGCCTTCTTCACCGTAAGGTGGGTGGCGGTTTTGCCGAATGTGCAGTTCGTAAATATTCCGGTGATGATCCGGATATTACGAATGGGTGTGAAATTCATGTAAGAGTCGAAAGATCAAGTGGCAATGGAATCAGGTTCATAGCAGGAGATGGTGTTGGTACAGTAACAAAGCCGGGACTCCAAGTGCCTAAGGGTGAACCGGCTATTAATCCTGTGCCACGATCTATGATCAGGCAATCCCTGGAAGATGTCCTGGGAACTTTGGGAGGGATTGATGTTCGTGTTACCGTGCCAGAAGGTAAAGAGTTGGCAAAGAAGACATTCAATGGTCGATTGGGTATTGTTGACGGTATTTCCATAATAGGGACTACCGGTATTGTCAGGCCAATGTCTCTGGATTCATTTAAGGTGTCACTTTTGTGTGGGTTGGATGTTGCTAAGGCTGCCGGTTACGAATCGGTTGTTCTGGTTCCCGGAAGCATTGGTGAAACAGGATTCAAGAAACATTTTGAAGTCGAGGGTGATCAGGTAATTCAGATGAGTAATTTCGTCGGGTTTATGTTGGACGAGAGTGTTAAGCGCGACTTTAAGAGCGTAATAATCGGAGGACATCCAGGTAAGCTGACAAAACTGATTCGTGGTGATTTTTATACACACAGCTCAGAGTCAGAACCGGCAAATGATATCTTGATCAACCTGTTCAAGAAGGCAGAGATTGATTCCTCAGTGATTTGTGAACTTGAAGAGTCTCCTACGGTAGAAGGCATGGTGGAGATCATGAGAAAACATAATAGACTGGATATATTTAATAGTATTGCTGATGATGTACAGGAAGCAGCATACCGATATGTTTCATCTAAAACAGAAATAGGAACAATAATGTTTGATATGAAGAAGAACATTGTTGGGACTTCAAAGGGTTTTAAGATTTGGCAAAAAAGATTGTAAACAAAGTTACTATTGTCGGCTGCGGCCCGGGTTCTAAAAAGTTCATAACCGGGTATGCAATGCAACAGATAATTAATGCTGAAGTCTTGATAGGCAGTAGGAGGCTTTTGTCACTGTTTCCTGATGCAGACGCAGATACGTATGTGCTGAGCAATAACTACAAGTTGCTTATTACGAGAATTGTGTCATTAAGTAAAAAAAAGAAGAAGGTAGTTGTTCTCGTGAGTGGTGATCCTGGTTTTTTCAGTTATTCAAAACTAATAGTTGATAAACTGGGTGTTGAGAAATGTGAGGTGATTCCCGGTATCAGTTCTATTCAGATGGCATTTGCCAAGATAGGCAGAACCTGGAATGATGCATGTTTTATGAGCCTGCACGGACGATCAGCCAAACTTGCATCAGTAGTAAAGAAGATTACGGATAACGAGAAAGTAGCGGTCTTAACTGATAACTCTAATAATGTTAAACTTATAGCCAAAAAATTGTTAGAGACCGGCGTAAAGGAGAGAAAGATATTTGTCTGTGAAAATCTTTCTCTGGAAGAAGAGAGAATTAGAGAATTTGATGTGTCTTCAATTCTGAAAATACGGGTAAGTGACTTAAATGTAATTATATTCCTGGATGAAGACTAAGGTTGATATGAATAATAACTTGGGGGAGTTTTATGGTATTGGGGTAGGTCCTGGAGATAGCGAACTGGTTACGTTAAAAGCGGTTCGTATTATAAAGTCTGTGGATTGTATTTTTGCACCACGGGCAGATTCAAAGGCGTCCAGCCTTGCATTGGACATCGTCTCGAACATTTGCGAAGGCAAAAGAGTTGTCGAGCAGGTATATCCAATGGTCAAGGACAAGTCTAAACTTGAAACTGCCTGGCTCGCATCCGCAAATGAGATAAAGCGCGAACTCGAC
>Ga0209045_1002501_pt1 | contig 13402 bp, 5 predicted proteins | sample SaaInlLV_10m_DNA_4_FD_184664 | JGI IMG/M metagenome (GOLD analysis project Ga0209045, IMG submission 184664) | Marine microbial communities from expanding oxygen minimum zones in the Saanich Inlet - Saanich Inlet SI072_LV_200m_DNA (SPAdes) (version 2) | ecosystem: Environmental > Aquatic > Marine...
ATCGCTTTGCGGCTCCGCCGTGGACGGCGGCTCTCCAAGGGAAGGCGGATTCTGGAGAGCGGCGGTCTCCGCCGTGGTTTCATCCTGATTGCATTGCGGCACCGTCGTGGACGGCGGCTCTCCAAGGGAAGGCGGATTCTGGAGGGCGGCGGTCTCCGCCGTGGTTTCGCTTCGTTCTCCGGCATGTCTGGCAAAGGCCTTGCCCATACTCCACAGGCCGACCAGTAGAACTGTCCCTGCGAGGCCGACGTGCACACTCATCCAGAAGTCGAAGCTCAGTAGCATCTGATTGACCAGGAGTCCGTTCCCGGGGGTCCAATGGTCGAACGCCCCGAGCTTGAGCAGAATAGGGCCTCCGATGACACTGGTCAGGACCACAGCCGTGAATGTCCCGGAGACGAGTTTGAACGGCAGAACCATGCCGGTCAGGAACAGGGCTGCATCGAAGCTGATTGAGATCAGGCTGGCCGGCAGGAAACGTTCGACATTCGAGGTGAAATCGAGGAAAGGGATCGGCAGGATCATGATGGGTTTACTCAGGAAAAGGCCACTCGCGACGGGGACCAGGACATACACACAGCCGAACACGATTCCCAGGCATGCTCCTACGCTGAAGACATTCCAGCGCCACGAGCGCCGCCGCTGCCCACCGTCAGTGTCCCGCTCCGTTGACTCCGACAGCGCGGTCGCACCTTCCGCCACAATCGGGGCAAGGGGGAAGGGCAATCGCTCAATGTCTGATGTCAGTCGGAACACGATGTAACCCAGACCGAAAAAGCCCAGCCGGCCAAGCAGGTAGCCCACTGCGATCAGGAACATGGGCGAGAGAAAGCCTTTGGACCGACTCCACCACCAGTCGCGATGGGCCAGGTTGCGTGTCTGGATGCCGGGTGAGTCGACCGGTGGAACGACCCAATCAGGGATCTTCTCTGCAATCGTGCTCGTTTCCGGAGCCTGGAGCAGGTATTGGTTCCAGATCGTCGAGGCGAACGGTCCGCCGGACAGCGCCAGGTGGAGGAGCGTCATCGCCGCGATGCCCGAAGCCACGTAGAACAGGACGAACACCTCCTGGCGTCGCAGGTGCGTGAAGCTCCGCCGGGCCAGCTCGGCGAAGAGGATGATCGTGACCCACTCGGCGGCGGCTCCAAGCGATTGACCCGCAACCAGCCCCATGTAGATCGAGCCCGGCATCATGACAAAGGCGACGAAAAGCGCCCCGACGACGGTTCGCATGGAGAAGCCGTCTTCGTACGGCCCGCGGTCGAGCATGTCTGCGTCGTCGTCCGATTGCGGTCTGGCCGTTGGTTTGGTTTCTTCAAGGGGAGGACTCACTGGAACAGCCGGTCTCCTTCCCGCTGGTACTTGGCGACGTCGTCATTCGAGAGCACGCGCCACATCAATAGCTGTTTACGGATGGTGGAAATGAAACGCGGCACGAGTCGTCGCCAGTTCTGGTCGTCTCCGCTGAATCGTGTGGCTGTGAGATGGTACTGGTAGACGCCCCGGTCCTCACGAAAGACGATCCTGAGTTTGGTGTCGTGGCTGACGCCCAGGTCGAACGGGGCCATCCAGGCACGGAACAGCAACGCAGGGGTTTCCGTGTCGTGTTCCTTCTCGATGGCGCAGATGAGGTCATCGACGGCGAGTTGGCCGATGGTCACGCCTTCGATGCCGCGGAGGAATTCAGCCATATAGGCCTGCATGGCCAAAACGTTTGCGGGGCTGGCCACGAAGGGTAGAAACAGGGCCACGGAGCTGGTGTCCGCATCTCTGTCATCTTCTGTGGTTTCGCGGTCTGCGTCGGGGATGGCGGCGTGGAAGGCCTGGCGGGCGGGGTAGATGGTAGACACCAGAACGATGGCCATGGTCAGCACGGTCACGAACACGGCGCTGCCGGCGGTGTAGTTCAGGGAAAGCCCCGACAGCCATCCTGTGGCCTGAAACAGCCGCGATACGGCCTGTCCGAGCAGGTAGCCGAATCCTGCCCCTACCACGGCATAGACTGATGACTCGGCGAGGAACAGCGCTGACACGTTTCCGGGCGACAAGCCCACTGAGTTGTACACGAAGATTTCGCGTTGCCGCTCGTAGACGGAGCCCATCATCGTGCCAAGCACCATCACGAAGCCCAGGAAGAGAGGGACGGCGATCTGCCACGCCGCACTGAGTTGGCTGGTTTCCAGAGCGGCGTAGAGGATGACATCCGTTCCATCGCAGGCCAGGATGGTCAGGTTGGAACGGGTGGTGTACCCTTCAGCTTCCGAGCTCAGGTCCGTCGTGCGTCCGCCTCTGACGGCGATGGACCGGGTGGTTGCCCCCAGCCGGATGCCGAACTGGTAGGGGACTATGGCGATCTGATCTGTCGCGTAGTGAACGTACTCTTCCAGTGTGTCGGCCTGCTCTTCATCCCCGCTCTGCTGCGCCTGCATCTGTTGCTGCATGACGAAGTTCACCGGGGTCAGGGGCTCACCGTCGATATCGCGAATTGCGTCGAACGCAGCTGGATCGATGATCCCGACGAGCGGAAGATCCTGGCCGAACAGTCTGACCGACTGACCGATGTCTTCTGTTCCGAGACCCAATTGTTCAGCCACATGGAGCGGCAGGATGATGGCTCGTTCACCATCGTGTTCGAACCAGCGTCCTGCGACGAGGGTTCGGTCGACACCGGTAACGGCCGGTTCACTTGGCTCAACACACAACAGGGCTACGGCAGTGAAGCTCTGCGTGTCGGCTCCGGCGTCTCCAGGCGTTTGTGTGGGCGTCAGGTCGATTTGGGAGAGCTGGCCGCTGCGATCCGAGAAGAACCAGGCTCGGGCGGCAACAACGGTATCCATGCCTGACTTGGGCTCAAAGTTGCGTTTCAGCGATTCATGCAGCGGCCGCGGCAGGGCACCCCAGGCCCGATCTCGTGTAAGCAGGCCTCGGTAGCTCGGCGTTCCGTCCGGGTGATTCAGGCGTGAGATGCTGACCACCGGGACCAGACTGGTGAAAGAGAGCAGGATGAACGTCACCATGACTACGGTCAGGCCGGTCAGAAACGCGCGTTGGGGACGCCGTCGGATATTGGAGATACCCAGGTCAACCGCTCGTACAGCGATTCCTCCAACGTTCTGTTGGTCGTCGTGACGGCCCGTCGCCACTTGTTTCCGTTCCTGGAGGACGGCGTCCATGCGTACCACGATAAGGACGCTTACTGTGGCCACCAGTGCCATGATGATAAACGCGAGTAGCACCAGGAATGGGGTCAGGGTGAAGCGGAAGGCGGGGTGGACCGCGGCGAGGAGAAGGAAGCAGATTGAGAAGATCACACTGATCCAGATGATTCGGCGTTTGATCGTTCCCGACGCGATGAGCAGCCTCTCCAGGCAGTATGAGAAGGGGAGCAACAGGGCCAGGTAGAACAGCACGCCCCGGATCATGTTGTTGATCATGGCCAGGATTTCGGCATAGGCCTTGCCCTCCAGGGCCCAGCCTTTCTCGCTGGCTGTGCGATAGGTTCGATAGTCGCCGTTGGCCAGGGCTTCGGTGGCCGTGGCCAGATGCTCTTCTGCATCGCGGTGGTAGCTTTCGAGGCGTGGATTCTTTACTCCGTTGCTTTCCAGTTTTGCCATCCGGTGTTCGTCGAGCTGCCACATGTCCCGGGCGCCCTGGAGGACCATGGAGGGAATCGTCTGCAGGTCGTCCAGGACGAATCCCTCGCCTTCGGGGTCTTCCAAGGTGTTGTTGATCAGGATGAGGCGGCGTTCCTGGAAGCCCAGCCCGAGGGTGAGCATGACGCGGGTCGTCGGGTCAGCCCAGAGGGTCACCATGTTTTCCGAATCGTCTCCGGCGAGGGCATCCGTGGCGCTTTTTCCGAACTGGAAAGGCTGGGCCAGAGTTGCGGCCTCGAGGATTGTCAGGTCTTTCAGCGGCAGGTATCCCCGGGGATCTGTTAGTCCGGTCAGCGTGACCGCGCGGCAGGGGAAGCAGACGATGTTCAGGTGCTGCTGTGCTTTCCTGATCTCGATTGTCCAGGGGTAGTCCTTTTGCCTGGCCATATCCACCGCATACATGATTGCTCCGTTCGGTGGAATTGGTTCGCGTGCGCCTTCGCCTCGGGACAGGATGTCCTGGAATTGGGAAACTGCCGCTGCGTTCTTCTCCAGGAATCGGGGGCTGGCCACTCCGTAGGCTTCCAGGAGGCAGTTTCGGAACTGTGAGTTCTCGGTGATCTGGATCAGCCCATTGAAGGTGAAGCGCCCTTCTGGGTCGGTCATGACGGCGGGGATCCCGCGGGTTCCCATCAGATGTTTGTCGCCACGCTGTGTTTTGAGGAAGACGACCGCTTCGGTGAGGGGTTCATTTGGTGTGTAGTTCCTCTCCTGATCAAGCCAGACGACGCGTCCTTTTAGGCTTGCCCAGGCGTCTGTGAGCGGGGAACTCACGAATGGACCGGTCCATTCCGTAATGGCCTTCGCGATCGTTCCCAGCCCGGCCCGGCGACCTTTGCGGGCGGTGACCTGCTGCTCCAACAGGTCCAGGCGGAGCCGACTGAAACGGTCTCCCGGGGTGTCGACGTAGCGGCGATCGTCGTTCACCGTGGCCAGAGTCACAGCCGGGATGCCGGCCACCACAGCGAGTTCGCTCTCGAATGGCGCTTGATAGGGGAAGTACGTCCACCAGTGACGGCCTCGTGTCAGGTTGATGCAGTCAACGAAAGCACCGGCATTTGTGTCCTTCTCGTCCTCTGAACGAAACGAGGCAGCGTACTGGGCCAGTTCCGCTCCCAGAACACTGAACTTGGGCCGGATCTTGTGTTCGGCCTGAGCCCGAAACCGCCCGACAGCGAACACGCCATAGCGGTCTGAGCGGGAGGAGAGGTCGAGGCTTACAAGCAGACCCGGCCGACCCATGCGAGTCAGCATCGAAGCAGGATCCGGGGCGTCCGCCTCGAGCGTCTTGCGGAGTTCGCTGACGAAGTGTGTCATGCCGTAGAATGCCTGGCCGTGGCCGCTGGTGAAGAGCGCGTAGATCGGACGGTCAGCCGGCGCCTGGTTGTGCAGGAAACGGCAGAACTCCAGAAGCACGGCAGCACCGCATGCCTGTTCAGCGCCCGGGGCCGCATCCGGGACCACGCTGATACTGTCGTAGTATGCGTGAAAGACAATGGCGGCAGGGGGGCTGCCAGCCTGACTCTGTTCGTTTGAGGGAGCCGAGATCTGCGCGATGATATTCCGCGCGATGACCGGCTCCCAGGCAGTGGCGCAGTGGACGGTGGCGTCTCGGTCCGGGGTCTCAAGGCAGGCATCAAGCAGATCCAGATCACCCGGGGCAACGTAGAAGCGGGGGATGTTTGCCGGGACGGTCAGGAACTTGTTCCGGGCGGTGTAGCATGTTGCCGCGTCGTCGCCTCGAAACACCACGGCCCTGGCTCCGAACTCCGGTGCACTCAGCCACTCGAGGTCTGACGTCCAATCCAGGATGACAATGGCGCCGGTGATCGCCTTTCCGGACAAATCAGCTTCGCTTCCGCCCCCCGCGTAGACCAGATGACCTGCCAGGCCCTCAGGGGGCGTTTGGCAGGTGCTGGCAAGATTGGGCCACAAGGGGAACAGGGGGATTTCGACCGGAATGTCATTAGCTGCTGCGGTGAGTTGCGCGTCCGCCGTACGAGGAACGGGTACGCTGAACTCCTGCGTCGCGACATCCGCGATGCCCATGGCTCGGAGCCGCGTGACGATCTCCGCTTCCGCCTGTTGGCACCCGACGCTGCCCGTTATTCTGGTGGGATACCGAGTCAGGGCTTTGAGATGGTCGCGGATGCGGCCCATCTCGAGGTCAGGCTGAACGTCTCCTTCCCGCAGAGGCGGCGGGGTCAGGGAAACGGGCTTGGGGCGCCCCAGGTGAGCGCCCAGCCCAACAGTCAGGGCGATACAGACGATGGCAAATGCAATCCAGCGCACCGGCTGTTACCCCCAGAAGTGATATACGGGTGTGCTGGTGATGGCGCCCCAGATGCCCCAGCAACTGCCCACCACGAACTCGCCCAGGACGAGTCCCACGAAGAACGGCATGGCCTTGCGGTACGTATCCGCTCCGCCGTAACGGGTGATCAGTGCCTTGGCCAACCAACCAATGAAGATGCATGCCCACAGCTTCCCCATGGACCAGGAGGTGGAGGTCGCATAGCCGACGGGATGCCACGCCCACCAGGTGAAACTCGTTCGCATGAAGCCGAGGAAGAGGGTGAAGACAATTCCCAGGCCGGTGGCACAGGTTGCCGCAACTCGAGCTTCCTGGGGGAACGACAGCCAGCCTTCCATCCGGGTCCAGCCCTGGCTGGCAAAGGCTTGCCCTGCAGGTCGCCCACTGTAGCCGTGGACGTACAAGGCGTGGAGCAGGGCCCAGTAGGCTGACAGCAGTCCCACAAGCAGAGCGATGGCGACGGCGAACATCATTGCCCGGGCGGTCAGTTTGCGGACCTGGGCAATCTTGAGACTCTCCATGCTGTGAGCAGAGAAATGGGCTCGATACGCGCGGTTGAACCAGAAGAACATGGAAAATGCCGAGAGGTTGCCGGTACTCATACTCTCGGTGCCGACGGCGTTGTTGATGAGCACTTCCGGTCCCATGGCGTGCAAGTCGTGCGCTGGCGGCCCCAGCTCGGCCCGCATGCGGGCGATGGCCAGGGAGTAGAGGTAGAAGATCCCGAAGAAGAGCAGCATCACACCGGGGGATCCGCCGAGGCTGACTCCACCGGCTACGAGAATCCCTGTGCTGATGACGAATGCGATCAGAGCGGTTCGGTAGCGCATGGGCTCGGCTGATTCATCAGCACCTCCCGGTTTGCCGCGGATGGTCCGCCACACGCCCCTGAGATGCCGTCGGGCCAGCCAGACGGCAAAGAGCCCGAGAGCGAGGTATCCGCCCGCTGCCTGCTCATTGGGGAAGGGGAACCCTGGCAGTTCCCGTACACCGACGGCGGAGGTCAGGACCAGCTGGAGCTTGAAGAACAGGAAAAAGAACCAGCAACTGAAGGCCAGATCAGTGGGGAGGAAATAGGCAAGCCCAATCACGAACGGGTAGAGGTTGACCTGGGTGTTCGCGATGGCATTCCACGGCCGTTCAACGAAGTAGTCACGGAATTCGAACGCCCTTACGATAGGAATTTCCGGAAGATCCGGGTAGAGGTGATGGAAGCCGTTGAGGATGTCAATTGAGGCGGTCAGGGCGAACCCCGTCCAGAACAGTTTGCTGCGGAGCAGCGAGGAAAGCTGAGTGGCAATGATCATGGGGATCTGTATGATCGGGAAACTCAGTCGTTCCTTTTCCGTCCAGGGCTGTCGGAAGAAGGTGTTCAGGCAGAACAGGGCGGTCATCAGGGTCAGTAAGAACACGCTCCAGAAGGCCAGTGGTTTCAGCCAGGAAAGGAAGATCTTCGCGCGGTAGAGCCACGCATTTCCCACAGCGAGACCGCTGATCGCGTCGGGGTCACTGACAATTGCCCAGGGGCGCAGATGGGGGAGAATGAGCGTGTCCCAGCGATTCTGCGGATTCGCATTATAGGCCGGATACGTCAGCATTGGGATCATGATCTGGAGAAGGTCATGGCTGCAGAGCGTTCCCGCGATCGAGAGCATGACGTAGATCACCAGAATCTCGCTCGGGCTCAAGGCACTGTTCGGCCAGCGTTTTTGGACCGCCAGGTTCGCCAGTGCGATCAGGAAGATAGCAAAGGTGACGTGGAAGAACAGGGAGATGGCGGTGGAGTGGCCGGTGTACCAGATGAGCTCAGCCTGGACGACCCACATCGCCAGCAACGGCATCAGGGCACAGGCTATGCAGATCGCCCGGAGGGTCACCGCCTCGCGTGCCTGCGATGGACACTCCGATGGTGGCGCCAGGGGCTTGGGTGACGGCTTGTCTGAGTCTGTCAAAAGTTGGGCACTCCTCGTTGCACCGAGCCGAAACCTACCAAGTAAGGAGGCATCGGTCAAGGCCGCGGGCGGCCGAGCCGCGCACAACGCGAGTGGTTCTCTTCCGTTGGCGTGTCCCGCCAGAAGGCCAACACGGCCCTTCGTAGCTCCGCTCTCTGGGCGGAGTTCTTCCGCCGATACCGACCGGCGGGGCGTCAGAACGGCAGAGAGGATTCGCTGTCTCCCCAATATCCATCCCGCCGGAGACGTCCCTCCAGAGTCCGACCAGAGACAACATCGGCACAGGGATGTACCCAGATTCCTTGCCTCCATCCCCAATCCATGTTATCTATTTCCCGTCGCCGGAAAGCAAATCCCTATCTCCTATCGTCCCCGCCGATCTCCTAAGAGACGCTCGACGGTCGTCCGGCGTGCCGCGCAGTGGTGGTGGCGACGAAGCTGCCGAGTTCGCGCTCGACGTACCTGTGTCCGTGTTGCCCACAGGTGCAGCCATCGCGGTTTGTGCGACCGTCCCGGGCCAGCCCTGGAACGGTCCAGAGCTGGTCGTGGTGGCGCTTAAGCAGGTTACCGGATAATCACCAAGGTCAGCCCAAGATGCGTGTCTGCCGGTTCCCCAGATTGCTGTTGCCGATTGCACTCTTGAGTGCGGGGTCGTGTTACCATCCCGGTGACGTGTCGAGAGCTGATTGCCACTGCAACCCGAAGGGCAGCGCCTCGCTCACCACATTCAAGCACAGATGGGTCATTGCGCCACGTGATCCGGCGACACAACGGGAGTACCGGGTGGCGCCACTGGGAGGGGACTACAATTCGCCCGTCATCGAGCGAGCCGGCCAGATCTACTGGGCCTACATCGGTTACTGGGACGACTACGACGAAGAGGAGCGCGCCACGGCCCACTACCCCGAAGCGCGGAGAGGCACGAGTGATGTGGTCTGCCGAGAGGTCAGCGACGACCAGAGCCTGTGTCTCGTCATTGCCCAGAGATGCGTTTCCGGCACGGTAACCCGGCGAGTGATCAGGCGAGGCATGTACAACGACCGCGTGCACGTTGTACCTTCGGTCGGGATCGACTTGGACGGCTACCTGCATGTCGGGGCCAACATGGTGGATCGATTCGGCTTGGTCTACACGACCCGCATCCCCGAAGGCGAACACCATGATCCATGGGTGTACTACGTCTCGAGAACACCACGCGATACGGAGCCTGGCTTCCTCAATCGGGGAAGGCCCGGTGCTGACGGCGTGGTGCGGCACCCGCCCCATCGAGGCGTTACATACCTGAACTTCTTCAATGACCCCCAGGGACGTCTGTACGCCAGCTACAAACACCGACTCCGAGGCAGTTGGGATGCCGGCACGAATGCGGGGGGCTTGGCTCGGTACGATGAGGCGTCAAAGAAGTGGAAGCCGCTTGGCGGGAGGACGTTCAGCCAGGCGTTGAAGCACCCGACCCTCTTTGCCAGTGCCGGAGGCCCTCGGAATCCCCGCCACTGGATTGGCGTCTATCAGCCGTACAAGCAGACCGTCGTTTTCGACGGTCGCAGCCGGATGCACGTGGCCGTGATGGTCTACGGAATGCACGAACACGATTCCCGGGACGGCTTCACTTCGAACGCCGTGTACGCCTACTCCGATGACTTCGGGGAGACGTTTCACCGAGCCAACGGGACAGTCGTGTCGTTGCCGATGACAGTCACTGCGGGAGAGAGTCCCGACGACTCGGGGCTCATGAACGAAGGGAACAGTGGACTCGTGTACGTGACTAGCGGGACTTGGTCCGGGCAGGAACTGGCCTACAGAGTACCCATCATCCTGACACTGAATGAACAGGGCCGTCACGTTCCGGTACTGAACGTCACCGTCAAGGACTTCCGGTTCGAGGGAAATGTCTACTCGCTGACTCAGCCGGCAAGCGCGAAGTCTCTTGTCTACGCGAACCGTCGGTGGTCGGAAATCGCGGCGATCGGCGGCCTGAATTTCGGACGTGGATGGCGACTGCAGCTCGGACCCTTCAACTCCGGATTTCGCTCCTCGCTCACGCTGAGCGGCGGCCCGGCCGGATCTCGACCGCGTACACTGGTCCACGGTGGCGATGGACCGGCCGATGACCGTGTTCCCATGGGGAACTCGAGCCGCGTCGACTTGGTGTCTCTGCAAACGAGGCAGGTTCTTGTCTACCAGAACCATCACGTTTACAGCCGCCGGCTTCTGCCCCGCGTTGAGTACGGCGTACACAGAGTCACCTTTGAATGAGGCCTCGTGGGACGGCTCCGTGGGACGCGAACATGGTCGGTTGAGTCAGCGTTAGGCAGCGAACGGACGAACGATGGAACAGCGAGTCGAAGGGCTGCTGGCTTCATAGATGGACGATCTGTCGGTGCGTCTTCGGCCAACACGCCTTTCTGCGGCCGACGACAGGATGTCCGCCAGAAAGGGGCTGGTTCTGTTCCGGTTTCTTCCTGGCCAATCTGATGCGGGATTCGCATTCGCACAACCACGACGCGTGGATCGGGCGCCACGTCACTGGAGCTCATCCCTGAGCGCTCTTCCCTAACCGCGCGTTCCAGGGACCCCGGTTTGGGAAAACCGGCCTCCAGGTACCCGTCCGGCATCCGACCGTTTCCGGTTGGTCTGTTCCCGAATCCCATCGTCCGGTCATCATTGTCCTGACAGAACGCGGTGGATCAGGCGCGGCTATTTGCCGTCGCCTGCATCCGGCTTGTCAGCATCTAGCTTCTCTGATTCTGGTTGATTGGGTAGCGTGAAGGTTGCAACCACTGCGCGGTGGTCAGATGGATAGGGCTTAACAACAATGTCTGCATTTTCTTTGTTTTCCCCTACGATCTTTGCTCCGTTCAGCTTCACGCCTTTGCCTCTGAAATACACAAAATCAATGCGGTCATGGTGATCCTTGGGGTCATCGGCCTTCGTCAGGGGCGACCAGGTGAAGCCCGGCTCTTTCACCTCATCGGGATAGACCGTGCGCCAGGCATCGCCGAATCCTGCGTTGGCCATCTCCAAAGAGGTGGGATACTCCACTTTGATAGGGTGGCGACCGGACTTGGCTGTTGCTTCGGTCCAGTCAAGGTGTGAGGGCTCGTTGAAATCGCCTACCACAAAAACAGGGGTCTCTTGGTCGGGGAGGGAACGTATCTGCGTGAGAAGTTCTGAGATTTGTCTACCGCGCGCTCTTCTTGCGCTCGCAATCGCCTCGGCTTCGGTCTTGATGAAAGGAGTATCCCAGTGTTTATGCCACTTTGGACGGATACTCAAAAGCTGGTATGGCTGATAAGGGTTTGATGGTAGATGCAGGTTGAAGACGTAGGCTTCTTGGCCCGAAGTCAGTTTGATTTTGATGCCACTGTTGAGGCGCCCGACAATCTCATGACGCGTCAAGATGCACTTATTCCTAAGGTCCTCATAGAGATTCCAACCCAGCAACTTGGCCAACTTCTCCGCATTATCACCCATAGGGGAACGCGTTTCCTGAACGCCGACAATATCAGCTTTTGCTTCCTGAATCACCTTGGCGGTTTGGGACAACGGTTGCCCACGCATCGTGCCACCTCGATAGATATTGTAAGACATGACCTTCACGTTGGACTCTTCGGTTTGTGCGTGCAGGGGACTTACAAAAGCCAGCCCAACAGCGAACAGCATTCTTACAGCAGTAATCGTGAGAAATGACTTCTTCATAAGATCTAAGTTCTACTATGCTAACGATTATTGATTCTGCGCGGCATTCGGCGCAGGATGCTCGGAATTCCTCCTTGACCTGAGCTCAGACTTAACCGGACGGATATCCGGTCAGTCGGGCGCATTTGGCTCTTGCCCGACCGAGGGCACCAGTTGGGGATGACCGGCCTCCAGGCCTTCTGACAGTTAGCGAGCCGTTCATCCACAGACCAGCCAATCCCCATCAACGCCAAGTGTCAAAGTATGGGCCCGACCCCGGGAGGCCCAAGACGATATCGCAGCACCTCAAAGGAAGTAACTGCTAACAGCTAAGGTGTGGCCCTGAATGCTCTCATGGTCGGTCCTGGACGGAGCGGTGTCCTTACAGAGCCGCGCACAGCGTAAGCGGGTTCCCCCTCCCGCTGGTCAGGGCTCGGACGGACAGTGAGCTTCCTCCGCAGATTAAGGAAGCGTTCCCAGCTCGTTCCGGGCGATCACCTCGTCCTGAAGGCTGCGTGGGAGGTCGTTGAAGCGGGCGCAGAAGCCACTCACACGGACGAGGAGGCCGGCGTGCTCTTCCGGGTGGTCCTGGGCGTCTCGCAGCGTAGCAGTGTCCACGACGTTGATCTGTACCTGCAAGCCGCCTTCATTGAAGTAGGTCTCCAGCAGCGCGATGAGGGCCTCCAGGCCTGCTGGCGTGTTGGTGGAGGCGTCGTCGAAGCGCAGGTTGAGAGTCAGTCCTCCGGCGCATCGGTAGTGGTCGAATGCGGTTGCGTCGCGGATAACTGCGGTCGGGCTGCCGGTCTGGACGCCCGTTCTCGGACCGATGCTCGAGGCGAACGGCTCTCCGGCCCGCCGTCCGTCCGGCAAGGCGCCTACCGTGTTTGCCCAGTCGGTGTGGAGGGTCCACACGAGTAGCCCGGGTCTGAAGGTCCCTCCGCGCGGGTTTGGGCGTCCTTCGCAGCGTTCGTAGAAGCTGTGCACGACTGCTCGGGCCATGGCGGCCGTTTCATCCGTGTTGTCCCCATATACCGGACGCATGGCCGCAAGCTGGCGGCGCAGCGGTTCGGCGTCTGTGAAGTCCCGGCAAAGGGCGTCCTGAAGATTGCTCAGGGGCATCTCGGATCCGTCGTAAACCAGGCGCTTTAGGTTCAGAAGCGAATCGATCACATTGGCGATGCCGATGCCCTGGATTTCCGTGAAATTGTAGCGCGCTCCTCCGGAGGCGATGTCCACACCGGCATCGATGCAGTCATCCACCATCGCCGAAAGAAAGGGGAGGGGAGCGTGTTCTCCCGCGAGAGTGTCGGTGGTGCAATCCGAACGAATCATCAGCTCAAGGAAGCAGGCCACCTGCTGTTGGAAGGCTGTGAAGAGTTTCCCGAAGGTGTCCAGGTCATCCGACGTGCCGGTCCGGGGGCCCAGTTGCTCACCCGTGCGGGGATCGCAACCGTTGAACAGAGCCAGCTCCAGGCATTTCGGCAGGTTGAAGAAGTTGCCGACCCAGGGATGGCAGCAGCCCTGTACCCCGAGCTCAACGCACCCTCCCGGGACCACGTTGACGGCGTCCTCATGGGCTACGCCCGCATTCTGCATGGCTTTGATCGTGCCCGGATCACCGTAGAGGGCCGGCTGTCCGAATCCTCTTGCCGCCAGTGCCACGGCTTCGCGGAAGAACGTGCGGTCGATTCCGGGATGCCAGCGCACGGAGAGACTCGGGGTGACGGTGCGGAAGCCATCCATAAGTCCGAGACAGGCGTATGAGAGATCGTTGACGGCATCGGTGCCGTCGGCGAGGCCCCCGC
>Ga0209045_1002502_pt1 | contig 13400 bp, 7 predicted proteins | sample SaaInlLV_10m_DNA_4_FD_184664 | JGI IMG/M metagenome (GOLD analysis project Ga0209045, IMG submission 184664) | Marine microbial communities from expanding oxygen minimum zones in the Saanich Inlet - Saanich Inlet SI072_LV_200m_DNA (SPAdes) (version 2) | ecosystem: Environmental > Aquatic > Marine...
GGTCCCAAAAACAAACAACTTTTTGTGAGACAAAGCATAGTCTAAACTTTTCGTATATACTGCTCCTACATTTCGCTCTATCCAACTTCCTTTTTGTGTTCGATTTAAAAATTTATCATTGGACAGAAAGATAGAACAGAGAACAGGCGTTAAAGTTAATGCAACGACCAAAGAACTGACCAATGCCACCATATAGGAAATCCCAAGTGGTTTTAACATTCTGCCTTCAAATCCTGAAAGAAAGAAAAGTGGCAAGAAAGCAATAATAATGATCAATGTTGCATTTAAAATAGATGCTCTGATTTCTTTCGATGCCTCAAAAACCACCTTCAATTTGTTTTCTTTAACCGTCTTAACAGCATTTTCCTTGAGTCGCTTGAATACGTTTTCGACATCTATTATGGCATCATCAACTAAAGAACCGATAGCAATTGCCATTCCACCCAAACTCATGGTATTAATGGATAAGCCGAGCATTTTCAAAACCAATATCGTAATCAACAGAGAAATTGGTATGGTAATCAAGGAAATAACGGTTGTTCTTATATTAAACAAAAACAAGAAAAGGACTATAAATACAAAAACAGAGCCTTCTAAAAGCACCTTCATAACATTCCGCACAGCGATTTCTACAAAACCAGCTTGTTCATAAATCGGCTCATGAATTTCTACTAAATTATACTCAGCACTTATTTTTGCAAGCTCATCATTTAATTTTTCAGTAATCTTTACCGTATTAACATCAGGTTGCTTTGTAATAATTACTGCAACTGCAGGATCTCCTGAATAAGAGGCCGTACCAATCCTAGGACTCCCTCCTATTTTAACTTCTGCTACATCAGCAAGCGTAATGGGTTTGCCATCTTTTAATTTGACAACAGTCAAGCCCAATTCATCACTATTTGTTGTTCGTGATAAACCCCTGATGGTATACTTTTTACCAAACTGGTTAATAAAGCCACCTGCTGCATTAATGTTGATGGATTCACTGGCTGAAAGAATTTCATCCAAACTAACTTGGTAGTACAACATCTTAGAAGGATCTGGTAATATTTGATATTCTTTGCTATCTCCTCCATGAACGGTTACTTGTGCAACTCCACCAACTGATAATATTCGTGGACGAATATTCCACTCAGCAAATGATTTCAAATCCATTGAGGATAATGTATCGGAACTAATACTCAATATCATTATTTCGCCCAACAGAGATGCTTGTGGTGCAATAACAGGTTCACCCACACCAATAGGCATTTGCTCTTTGGCTACCATTAATTTTTCGGTAACAGTTTGACGCGCATCATACACATCTACCTTCCAGTTAAATTCTACCCAAACAATGGAGTAACCCATGGCGGATGACGATCGAATTCGCCTGATTCCTGAAGCGCCATTTACAGCTGTTTCAATAGGAAAAGTAACTAGTTTTTCTACTTCTTCCGGAGCCATTCCACTAGCTTCTGTCATTACAACAACTGTAGGGGCATTTAGATCTGGAAAAATATCGATATCAATATCTCGTGCAACATAACCACCAGATAACAGTATCAGCAATGCTGAGAACAAAATTATCAATCGGTTATGGATCGCATATTTTATAATTTTATCTAACATATAATTAGGATCAATTTAAGGTTTGAAAATTTTTCCTGAAGCGGATTAGTGTACATGGGCATGGGCTGGTAAATCTGAAGCCATTGAGGCCAGATATACTCGATAAGCACCAGTTGTCACTATTACTTCTCCCGCTTTTAAACCATCCAAAATTTCCACCATTTGTCCATCTGATGCGCCTATTTTAACATCTCTTTTGCTATATAACTCACCTTCTAACTGAACAATTAATGCATAGTTTCCTTGTGTTTCAATTAAAGCTTCAATTGGTACTATCAGCTTTTTTTCCTGCTTGGGGATTTTCAAATAAACGCTTGCAAAGCTTCCGGGTAAAATATTATCCGGATTAGTAAACTCAAAATAAACAGGAACTAAGGTGGTGTTTTTCTCAATTGATTGGCCTATGGATAAAAGTTTACCTTCATAATCGACAATATCAAAATACTTTTCAAAATAATTGACTTTAAAATTTGCAGACATATCCTTGCTCAAGGAAGCAATATACTTTTGTTGAACCTCAGCTTTGAGTATTATAGTATTTGATTTTGTAATCTCCAACATGGGTTGTCCAATTTCAACATACTCGCCTTCTTCAACCAGCAGCCGTTTTAAGTAGCCTTTTTGTTTTAAATGAATATGATGACCACCTGGCTTATAATGAGCTTTGAATAAATCCATATCTTTTTTAGTAAGAAAATACTCTTTTTCTATTTCCAGATATTCTTTTTCAGCTATTATCTTATCCGCATAAAGTTTAGATGATCGGTTATAGTCTTTCTCTGCTTTTTCAAATTCAAGTTTAACTTTTGCAAATTTGGTTTCAAAATTATCATGCATAATATCTTCTGAGCCAATAATTAATATATCATCATTTGTATCTAATTCCATACCCGGAAGTAAATTATCCATTTCAAAAATGATTATCCCACTGTGTTTGGCAACAATCAGGTAATCATTTACAGATGTTGCCTGAATTTCTCCAGTGGCTGGAATAACTTCTGAAAATTCAAGCAATCTACTCTTATAGATATTAAAATCTGTTTTCCAGGCTTGTTCTTTTAAAAATGTAATGCCTTCATTTTCTTTCTGATTAACCTCCTGAGTATGATCACAATCACCAGCATGTTGTTCTTTCTCATCGCTTGCAATATCCAAATGAAGCAATAGGGTATCTGTATAGCTTTCAGAATTTATGATAAATTTCAGATGCCCATGACCTGAAGCTTGTGGATGAAGTTTGAAAACAAAAATTCCTGCGCGAGTTGGCTCCGACATCGCTATTTTTGTTTTTTTTGAACCCACTTCCAGGATGATATCCAAGCTTCCATTAATAACAGGCTTGTAATTTTCAAGTTTTGTAAAGTGGGCTAATACCTCAGTAGTTTTACCTTTTTGCAGGGCTACAATTTCCGCAAACATTTCATAATGCAATGAAAACTCTGTGAATGAAATGCTTTCTTCTTCATGTAGATGTTGATCCGATTCTGAATCGATTTTGTTGTTATTGCAGGCAGATAACAATAATACAATTGCTATCAAACTATATTTTATATTTTTCATGAGTTAATATTGTTTAAATGAATAAATTGTTGATGCAGGGCATCATAATCCTACATTTAAACAATAGGAGGTCCTCGATTAAAAAAGAGGAGCGCATTGGGGGGTTTGTATTCACTAGTAAAATCTGAGGGATAAACTAATTCCTGCTCAGAATGTGTATGCTTAATGATGAATGTTTCGAAACAATTGATGTCGACATATTGTTTTTCAACTTTGTAAATATCACTTAAATGGCAATGCTGATCATTATCAGTCTGATGTTTGTGTACATTTAAACCATGATCAGGGATATCACATGTATGTTGGTGGCTTTCAGTTACTGCTGTATGTTTGGTATGATGATGTTCTTCTCCTATTAGCTCGTGCGTTTCAGAAATGCAGCTTTCGTGATGATGATGTGGAACAAGATTGTGTACCAATATGGAAAATACTGGTAAAAATAAAATGTAAGCCGATATTTTTTGTAATCGTTTCATCAACCCTGCAAAGGTATAATAATTAATGTATTGAAGTCATTCATTCCTATAAGCATTATTTATGCTTCTTTTTTTTGCATGACGGCAAATATGTAATTTTGAATCTTTCCTGACGGTGTAGTATGGTCTTCGTTCAAGGTTTCAATTAAGTTAAAATACTTCCCAAAGGTTTTTACAATGCTTTTTTCAGATTGATGATTTACATTTAACCCGCTACATTTTTCAGGTCCATTTTCAGAGAAAGCGCCCAAAATGAAAATGCCTTCGTTCCCCATATGCTGATTAAGCTTTTTTACATAGTTGTCAATTTCGTCTTTATCCCACAAAAAATGAAAAACTGCTCTATCGTGCCATATACCAAACTTTTTGGCAAGGTCCAAGGCCAAAACATTCGATTCAAAAAATTGAATTCTCTCAACTCCTTTGCTAATTTTCGATTTGCTTCTTTCAATTGCTTCGGATGAAATATCCACAATGGCAAGATCAGTATATCCATTTTGAATCAATAGATTTCCAAGATTTGAATTACCAGCACCAATATCAATGATGGCAGATTTAGGATCAGCATAAATTTGAATCAACTCAAAAGATGTTTTTGGTTTTTCCTGATACCAACCTACATCCTGATCGGTATTTCGGGAATATACTTTATCCCAATGAGATTTGTCATTTTGGCTCATAATAATATTTTGCAAAGGTTAAGACTTTTCAAACTTATTTGTTTCTTATTTAAAATCCAAAGTTTCTATAATTTTCTCAAACATATACTAGTTTTAACCTCCTCTTTTAGATCTATCTTCAATAATTATAATAATACATTCAGTAATTTTTAATTTTTGCCAAAGAGATTAAAATCCTTAAATTACATGCCTGTTATTTATCGAATTAATAATACATATTGATCAGACTATATGAGCAAAGCAACTAAATTCGGAACTTTTGCCGGAGTTTACACTCCATCTGTCCTTACAATTTTAGGAGTAATAATGTACATGAGGCTGGGATGGGTAGTAGGACAGTCTGGTTTGTTAACTGCTTTAGTTATTATTTTACTGGCTCATGTAATATCAATATCAACAGGTTTAAGTATTTCATCAATAGCAACCGATAAAAAGATAAAAACAGGCGGTATCTATTATATTTTATCACGAAGTCTGGGGCTTCCTATGGGAGGAGCCATTGGTATTTCCCTGTTTGTTGGTACTGCTTTAAGTATATCCTTATACCTCATTGGTTTTGCAGAAAGTTTTTTAAGTATTGATGTTATTCGTGAATTTACAGGATTGCAGCAAGACATCAATAGTTTTCGAATTGTTGGTACTGCTGCTATTTTGCTGCTTGTGCTGATAGCTTTTATTAGTACATCTTTAGCCATAAAGGCTCAATTCTATATCTTAGGGGCAATTGCTCTTTCTTTGGTATCCATCATTATTGGTTTGGTCATAAATACAGATTCTGCTCCTGCTGAGCCAATTCTTACACCTTTTAGAGATGGTCTTTCGCCAGAATTAATTTTTGCCATATTTTTTCCAGCGGTCACCGGCTTTACAGCAGGTGTAGCAATGTCAGGAGATTTAAAAGATTCAAAGAAATCTATACCTATGGGAACTTTAGCCTCCATAGGTACAGGCTTGGTAATATATGTTGGATTGGCTATCGGTTTTGCTTTTTTTGTAAAACGAGATATGCTTCTTAACGACTACAATTTTCTGTTAAAAATTGCCTGGTTTTCACCTCTTGTAATTGCTGGAATTTGGGGAGCTACACTTTCTTCAGCATTAGGTGGTATTTTAGGAGGACCTCGCATTTTACAAGCTATTTCATCTGATCGCCTTCTTCCTAAAATCTTTGCTAAAGGTTATGGCAGCAGTAATGAACCTCGAAACGCGCTTATCCTGGTTTTTTTTATTGCCGAAGCAGGTATTTTAATTGGTGAACTGAATGTTATTGCAGGCATTGTAACCATGTTTTATTTAGCCTCATATGGTTTTATAAATTTTGCCTATTTTCTTGAAAGCTGGGCTAGCACCGATTTTAGGCCTTCATTTAAAATCAATCGTTATATTGGCCTCATTGGATTTATAGCTGCTTTTGGCGTTATGTTTAAGCTCGATATGATGTCAATGTTTGCTGCTCTTATAATTATTACATTATTGTACTTTTTTCTAAAAAGAAAACAAATTACTAATGATTTTGGAGATGTGTGGCAAAGTGTTTATTCATCTTTGGTGCGAACTGCATTGCATAAAATGGATATAAGTAACATTGAGCAACGTAATTGGAAACCCAATATCATATTGTTCAGTGGAGGAACTAAAAAACGCCCTCATTTATTGAACTTCGGAAAGAGTATCGTTGGCAAACATGGTGTAATGTCAAACTTTGACCTCATTGAAAACAAAAAAGCCCAAGTGTTGTTTCCAAAATCTAAACAATCTATAACAGAAGGGGAGACAGACAAAGGAATATTTACACGCAAAAAAACTGTAAAAGACATTTATGAAGGTGTTGAATCAATTTCAGCTGTGTATGGATTTTCTGGTTTTGAACCAAATACCATTTTATTAGGATGGGGGCGACAAACCAATAATCCAGAAAGATTTGTAAAAATGCTGAATACGCTTTACGAACTCGATCTTAATGTTTTGCTTCTTGATTATGATAAAAAAATGGGCTTTGGCTCCTTTAAAACTATTGATATATGGTGGAAGGATGTAAGCAATCAGGGAAACCTTGCGCTTACATTGGTAAAGTTCATGTTACAATCCAATGATTGGCACAATGCCACAATCAGATTAATGATCATCAACTCTAAAAACGATCAAAGACAAAGCATTATTAGCAGGGCCGAAAAACTGCTTGATAGTATCCGATTTACTGCAAGTATTAAAGTTATAAATAACCAATTTGAGCAAAAAAGCTTTCACAGTATAATATTGGAAGAATCGCTTAAAACTGATCTGGTAATTTTTGGTATTCCCCTAATAGAGGAAGGAAAAGAAGCCGAATTTGTTGAACAAACCAATAAACTACTACATAAAGCAGGCACTGTTTTAATGATGAGAGCCTCATCTAATTTCAAAAAACACAGTTTAGGGTCAGAAACCAGCAGAATGACCTATTTGGCTGATAAGGTTAATACAAAAGACATTGAATTGGCTCAAGAAACAAACATTGAATTAACAAATATTGAAAGTCTGGATACCGAACTCTTAAAACTTAATAGCCATTTAACACAAATGTTTGAGAGTTTCAATAAGGATTTTATTCTACCAGCATTAAAATTTAATATCAGTAAGGCTATTTTGCTACGCGAAAACTTTAATGATGGATTAGCAACAATTGAATCCCCTGATTTCTGGCAACTCCCTTATGCAAAAAGACAAAAGCAAATTCATTCCATAAAAACAAATCAAATATTCAAATCAGAAAAACTACTCGAAGAACTTCAACAAACAATAAAAGTCGAACAAAAGGAACTACTTGAAAATGGCTTGAATCATTTGCTTGAAGAATTCGATAAACTACCTCAGCAATTCCCACAAAAAATAATGCTCAAAGCAAATGATCTGAATTTGGAGAAGTCCAAATTCGATAATAAAAGCACACGATTAAAGAAAAGTATTAAAAGATCGCTGCACAGTAGAAGAAAAATTGAAGAAGGAGTTAGTTATCCGCTTCATTTCAGAGAAGCAATAAAACGAATGTTCACTCAGCAGGGGTTGGAAAACATACAGTCGTCCCTTAATAAAATGGGCAATATCAATTTAAGTTATATCATTGAACTCCAAAAGTTGAACTCGATAATTAATAATTTTTTCGATGCCATCAATAACCCAAAATCAAGTATCGAATTAATTAATTCTTCTAAATCAGGAGTAAAAAACTATTTCGACAAACTTGATAAATTAATTGCCAGCGCTCAAAATAAGTTGGTGATTGAACTATTCAATGATGTTTCAGAGAAAGTTAATGTAGTTGGACAGTATGCCACCTCCTTAAATATACCAGAGAAAAGCAAAAAATCGAAATATGGTTCAGTAAAAACAACCCGAAAAAAAATACTTGCGTCCCCAACACAATGGACAAATAATCGTTTCTTTATGTATAACGGGGCAATACTTGAGTTGAAGCTTATGGTTATCCGTAACAGGCTAACAAATTTACTGCAAAGGTCTGTTGATGAAATTAAACAATACACCGAAAACCATATTGTTAAAAAACAGGCGCATGTATTAAAACAACTTTCCAAATTTGTAAAAGATGTTCAAACAGATTCAACTATCGACTTTACACTCAAAGAAGAAGATTTGGGTTTTATCGATAAGGAAGAATTTCAGTTGGTATTGAATAAAATAACAGATAATACCTACAAAAATGCCAAAGCAATTGTTGGAAGGTTGCCCGAAAGTACCGAAATTATTACCACGGAATCCTTAAAGGAAGCTGCTAATATTATGGATGAGGAGCTTCGTACTGTGAGTATGGCAACCTATCAGTTGGTTGATTTTTATGTACAGCAAAACCTAATTGAACCATTGCTTCGAAATACAAAAAACCTACCCGATAAAATGCAAGTATCAAACAATAAAATAAAAGATGTATTACGATTGGTGAGTATGGGTAGCTTGGGTTCAAATTCTTTACAGGAGTATGACCCCTTTTTGGAACAAGGAGGTGAAAGTTTTTCTGATAATGAAAGCTTCTTAATTTTCGCCAAAGAGCAGCTTAAAATTATTAAAAATGAAAGCAATACGATGGAAAACGAATTGCTAGAGGTTCAAAACCATCTTAACAATCAACTTAAAATTGCAGCTGAAGATCTTTCTATATATCAACTACTCAGCAATCCTGAAAAGTATAAATCATACCTGAGCAAAAAAGATAAGATTGCACGATCGTCATATATTAAATCCCAAAGTATAAAATTATCAAAATCGTGGCAAGTTCTTAAAGCAAATTTATGGTACAGGCAAAGTGATGCCCTCATTTTTGCAAGAAAACTAAGCAAGCAGAACATTGAGGCAAGCTCCTTAACCGATTCCCTCCTATCATTGAAAGATCAAATTGCACCCAAAGAAAATGTGCTAAATAAAATTCCATTTTACTACAAACAATTGTTTTTACAAAAACAGAATTATCAGCGAGAATTTTGGTATAATCGGACCAAGGAACTGAATGATATTGATAAAGCAGTTTCAAGATATAATAAAGTATATTCAGGAGCAATACTTATAAGAGGAGTTAGAAAATCAGGGAAAACATTTTTGACAAACTATATAGCAAATTCCAGCTTAAAAGGCAAAAGTATTTTTCACATCAACCCACCAATAACGGGATCTACAGACTCAAAAGTATTTCATGCCGCACTTGAACAAGCCACAATGATTCAAGGCTCATACAACGACATTTTTGGCAGAATATCCGCTCAATCTGTTATTATAATTGACGACCTTGAGCTTTGGTGGGAGAAAACTGATAATGGAACTGCAGTTATACAAACAATAAGAAAACTCATACAACAATACAGTAATAAATGTTTGTTCATACTCAGTACAAATGGCAAAAGTTATCATGTAATTAATCAGCTTGTTGACTTTGACAGTTGCTTTTTGTCTATAGTAGATCTTGAAGCATTTAATGCCATTAATTTACAGCAATCAATCATGTTCCGGCACAATTCAAGTGGTTTAGATATAGCCATGGCGAATGCCCCAAATACTAAGTTGAACAATACAAAACTGGCCAGACTTTTTGCACGTTATTTCAACTATTCGAATGGAAATATTGGTATCGCACTTTTGGCCTGGATTGCAAATATTGTAGATGTGAAAGAAAACAAGATTTTAATTAAAACACCCCTTTCACCTGATTCATTTGCCTTGAATAATCTGAATGCACAACAAAAAGTTTATTTAACCTTAATGGTGTTGCATAACCGTGTTTCAATCGAGAAACTTGTTCGATTGACTCATGATAGCAAGGACAAAGTGGATGAAGACATTTTATTCCTGAAAAGATCGGGTCTTGTAAAAGAGTACACTGGTCATGTTTATGAAATTGATCCCTATCTTCATCCTTTTATAAACAAGGTGCTTTTTGAAAAAGAATTAAGATAAATAAATATAGATTTATGGAAATTACTGAACTCCAGTTTTCGAACCTTTTTCTTCGCATTCTCCTGTGGGGAAGTATTTTGTTTGTTGCTTTTAGGGGGCTTAGGTTTATTTTTAAATATTTATTCAAGACCAAAAACAAACAGCACATAGACGCCACCCTCCTTATCACCGAAACGATAACCTGGATAGTATTTTTTTCAGGCTTTGTTTGGTCAATAAAAGAAGCAGGCAATATATTTATTTATATTGTTCTTGCAATCGTTCTGATTTTATTGTTTTGGTTGTCTCGTTATTGGATTAAAGACACCATAGCAGGAGTAATTTTCAGAAGTTCATCCAGATTTACAGAAGGAGATATGATTCAGTCGGAAAACTATTCGGGTATAATCAAAAAATTCAGGAGCTTTACAATTGAACTGGAAAACAAAGAAGGAAAAACTATTTTCCTGCCCTATGGAAAGTTACTTGAATCGGCACAAATAAAATCGGAAAGCATTTCAAAGCAAAGTGGATATACTTTTTTATTAAATTGTGCAGACAAAGTGGAGTCATCTGAAATTATTGCTAAGATAAAAAACAGTATACTGAATTTACCCTGGTCTTCAGCCATTAAAAAACCTGTAGTTCAGCTTATAAAACATACAGACAATAACTTAGAAATTGAAGTAACTGTCTATGCTATCGACAAAACCCAGCAAAGCAAAATAGAAAAATATATAAAAGAGAAGTTTGAAACTAAAAAGTAGTCAAAATCATTTCTACAAGCCTGCTTCAAGTTCTTTCACCTTATCCCTCAATTCTTTTATTCTGAATTCTCGGTTAACAAAAAGCTCATTAAACCTTTCCAGATCAGCATTCTTATCTTCAAGCTCTTTTGTGCGATCTCTAACCATTTCTTCAAGATGATCTCGGTATCGGATAATCTCTTCTTCAGATTTCTTTCGTTTAGATATATCCAAAATAAAAGCAACTCCACTATTTTCCATGCTGGTTAATGTAGCAGCTCCGATAATAATTGGTATTCGATGACCATCTTTGTGATAATACTCTTTTTCAAAAGGAGTAACAAATCCTTTTTCTGAGAGCTCAATTAACATTTCTTTATCATATTGAGCATATTCTGGTGGTGTCATATCCTTCCATCGGATCTCTTTATTCAATAGCTCTTTCTTTGTATAACCCATCAAACCTAAAAATAGTTCATTGGCATCTGAAATTTCACCTTCTGCATTCCAAAATATTACACCAACGATATTCGATTCAAAAATGCTCCTGAATTTTTCTTCACTCTGCTTCAATAATTGTTCAGCTTCATTTCGCTCTGTAACATCCTGATGAACGATGACAATATTTGTAACATTGTTTTGATTATCCTTTATAGGGTAGATACGAGTGTTTAACCACCTAACTCTACCAAATCCTTTAGATTCTGTTTCGCCTGTTGGATTAAATTCATACTCAGGAACTTCAACAGCCTCTCCTGCATATGCTCTTTTAACATATTTCATAAGGCCTGTATCTTCAACTTCTTTACTCAACAAAACATTGAATTTATTCACAGTTGTTTCAGCAGGAAACTCCCAAAGGTCTTCATAAGCCTTATTTACTTCTATTTGTAAGCCATTAATATCATATAGTTCCACAACAAATGGTGATTGTTGCATCAGAGATTTTGATTTTTTCTCACTGATTTCTAATGCTTCTTGTGTTTTCTTTCTTATCGTAATATCTTCTGAAGTACTAACTAAAATATAGCCTTTTTCAGTTTTAACCGGATTAATAATGCCTTGAATAACTATATTTTGTCCATTTGGTTTAGTATACTCTCTTTCAAGTGCTTTTCTAGCTAGTAAAGATTCGCCAGTTTTAAGGAATTCCTTTATTGACTTTTCATATTGGATTAATCGTTCATTAGTTCTAAGACGAACAGGTTCCATTTGTAACTGAATTTCCCAAATATACTTTCCAATAACATCACTGGCTAATATTCCAGTTATGATTTCAAGTTGAATATTCCACTCAATAATAATACCTTGTTCATTCGCTATTGAAATCCCTTCAACTGAATTTTGAATAACACTTTTTGATAGTACATTTTGTTCATAATTGCTATTAACATGAAGTGATTCCTCGAGTAAATTGATTTTGTCAATTAGTTGTTTTTTTGAATAATTAGTATAATCTGTCATTACATTGAAATTCAATTATAAAAAAAATCGAAAAAATTAGATTATTGTTTGATTATTTGCTGTACAATAATATGCAAAAAATTACATCCATATTTCAGATCATCCTAATAATAACATGCTGATAATTACAAAAGAAAAGTTTAATGGTAATTTGGAATTTCCTCATTTCTGTTCTAACACTATGTGATTCCCCTAATTATTGAATTATTCCTAAACGAATCAGGAAATCATAATTATTAAAAATTCAAGATTATAACCTTAGGAGTATGGGGGATTAATTTCCGATTTAATAAGATTATAGTTTTTAGTAACTCATTGCCTAGACTTGGATTGTGCCTCTTTGAACAATATGGATAGTTGTCGATTTAAAGATTTTACTGTGCCTTTTAGATGATCTTTTGATGCTCTTCGAGTTCTTTCACCTTATCCCGTAACTCTTTTATCCGAAACTCCCGACCAACAAATAATCTATTAAGCCTTTCCAGTTCATCATTAACTATTTTTAAATCACTGTTAGACTTCACAAGTGCCTCATTATTTGTTTTTATTTCATTTGTCCTTTCTAACACCTTGCTTTCTAATTCATTTTTCAAATTATTAAGTTCTTCATTTGTTTTACTCAATTCAATGGCTTTTAATTCAGAATATTTAAACGAATTAACTAATTTTCGTTGAATTCTGTATATAGATACATTGAGCACAAGAGCTAACATAATAAAGGTTACTGTCATGTTAAGCCAGGAAATATAGTTTTTGTAACTAGTCAAAATTACAGTCTGAACGTCCAAATTTTCGTTTACGAAAAGTAATGCAGCAAGAAATATAGAGAGTACAGATAAAAACACCACTAAAATTCCTTCTTTTATACCCAGTAGCAATGTAGTATAAACTGAAATGGCAATAAAAATTAGCAGTGAAGCGCCAAAAAACCCTTCATTTTTCATAACATACACACCTATTAAATAAGCACTTCCGATGATTAGACTGGAAATGGTATTTATTTCAAGTTTTGATTTAAAGATAAAGGCAACTAAGATGGGAGAAAACAATACTAAAAATAAAAAACTGGAAATCTTAAATCCATACTGCATATATTCAAAGATGGATAAAACAACTGAAATCATACCAATGCCTGCAGTAATGTATAATATTAAATTCAGCGTTTTTTTCTTGTCTTCTTCTGCGGATAGAGTTGAGAGTTTTGTTGGGTCAAACTCATTAAATACAAATCGTAGCATAGGTGTGTTTTATCTGGCAAATTAATCTACCAATATATCATTTCCGATTGATAGAAAGAATTGCTAAAGTTAGGTTTACATCAAACTTACAACATTTGATCAACCCTTTGCAAATAAATATATTTCATGCAAAATGCACAAATGTAAATAGGTTCGTTTAACTATTTTCCTCTTGAATGCCCAGATTATAAATCTCCTATACCC
>Ga0209045_1002509_pt1 | contig 13356 bp, 8 predicted proteins | sample SaaInlLV_10m_DNA_4_FD_184664 | JGI IMG/M metagenome (GOLD analysis project Ga0209045, IMG submission 184664) | Marine microbial communities from expanding oxygen minimum zones in the Saanich Inlet - Saanich Inlet SI072_LV_200m_DNA (SPAdes) (version 2) | ecosystem: Environmental > Aquatic > Marine...
AGACCAAGCTCGATGGAGCCCGGAAGGTGTTGGGGGCGGACTGGGGCGACGAACTGCTGAAGAGAGCCAGTGGTGTGGTCCAGACCGCAGCCGAAGGTGACGTCGATCGGGCCATCGCAACGGCGAATGGGGGCCTCGCGTCGGTTAGTACGTCGGTGCAAGAGGCGCCGGAGCCGGCAACGCCCCCGGAGCCTGAGAAGGTTGCCACACCACGGGGAGATGTGCTGGACACGATGGTCCAGGAACTAAAGGGGACGATTGCCCTTCTCGACAGCTTTGACACAGAGATGCGGACGGAGAACAAGGAGCGTGTTCGGGAGTACGCTGCAGGAAAACTCGAGCCGAATGGCCCTGACCGCGGAGATCCACGATTCGTTGGCAGTGTGACAGCCATCTTAGCTGATGGCGGGGATCTCGTGGCCCACGCCGAGCCCCTCAGGAAGGTCCTGTCGGCCGCTAAGGCCTGTGACACCACTCTCGAGACAGGTCGGAACGCGACTGTCACGGCGAGTATCAGCGGCGAAGCCAAGGAGAAGGTCACAGCGAAGCTGGAAGAGATTCTCGCCAGGGAAGGCACGTCAGCTGCCCAACTGGTGGCTGATTTGACCAAGCAGGTCAAAGACGTTGACACCTTCGCGACGGCGCTTGGACTTTCTGCGAGGCTGCACGCTACCGCGACGGGGTATGTGAACCAGAAGGTCACCGCGCTCAGTCCGTTTGCCGAGCTTGTCGAGGGGCTCTCCAATTCCTCAACGGGGCTCTCTTTAGACATACTGAAGACACTGGATTCCATCTGTGTTGCCGCCAGGACGTGTGATACCCAATTCAGGACCAACCGAGCAAATGACACTTTGCGGAGCGCCCAGAAAGCCGTCGCAGACCTGGCTGCTAAGACGGGCAGCCAGAAGCCTGCGGAGTTGGCCAGAAAGATCGTTGCGCTATGCACCTCCCCGATACCTGCGAGCAAAGCGGCGTGGTGGGGTTGGGCTGCCGACGTGAAGGAGAAGCAGGATCAGTTGGACACGTTGAGTAGCGAAACCTGGCCACAGGAGTGGCTGAAAGACTTTGTCCATCTGCTAGACGGGACGGAGAAGCCGAGCTCCGCAGGTGCCAGCAAATCCCCGCAGGGCGTGAAGGACTCGATCACGAAGCGGCTGGACGACTTCAATGTTTGGCTCAAAGGCTACCCAGGCGCCACACACAGCCCAACGGCCTCACTACCGACGGGTGAAGATGGCGAGATGGACTGGATTGCCTGGGGGACGAGCCTTCTGGGATACCTGGGAGCGCTTGACGACTGGGCTGTAGGGAACTGGCCCAAGGACTGGATCCCTGTCCCTGAACTGCTTCCCCAGAACGTTCCAGAGAGTGTAAGGACTGCCGCTTCGACGCTGCGAGATGGTCTACTTGCTGATAAAGGCGTAGTGGCCGAGGGGCTTCAATACTATTCCGGAGAACAGGCCAAGAAGGCCGCAAATCTGGGCGAGCAGATCTCTCGCCTCGTCAATTCGGCTTCGTCGGCAGCCACGTCTGGGCAGGTCGTCGACTGGGAGAACCTAGGCATGCAAGTGGCTGATTTTCTCGACCAGCTGAAGGGCCTTCAAGGACAGCCCTGGCCGGATGGCTGGGCACAGGGCTTTGCCCCCCACGCTACTGAGCCGCCACCTTGGCAGAAGGCCATCAACGGACAGATCACCAACATGTTGGCTGAAGACGGGCCGGTCAAAAAGATGGCCAATGCCTACAGCGGTGGGGTCGATCACCAGCGTGCCAAAGCAGTCAATGCACTCAGCGACCTATGCAGCACTCAGACGATGAAAAAGGATGGCTTTGTCTGGGGGAACTGGGCGAAGGACGTGGGCGATCAGCTTGCTAAGCTGAAGGGACTGGCAGCTACGCAGTGGCCGGAGAGCTGGAGGACGCAGCAAGCCATCAAACCCACATTTGCAGATGTTCCCGAGGCCGCCACCGCGGCAGAAGACGATCTGGGGGCGTACGCCTCTTCGAAGGAAACAGGCCCCGTCGCGAAGGTGCTGAGAGATCTTCTGCTGAACCATATCACGAAGCTATCTGGTTCTGGGGCCGTCGACGCAAAGGGGGCGCCGAATTTGCTGGCAACTGTCCGTTCTCACCTGGAGTCCTACGGCGACCTGAAGAGGGTCCTGGACGGCCTCGATGAGCGTGTCAAAGCGGCGGAAGTGGCAGCAGCAGCCAGTACCTTTGCTCGCGCGAAGCGGGCACTGGACGAGCATAATTGGCAAGAAACTCCGCGTCCCTCATCCAAGGCCTTGAGATCAGTTGCGGAGAGTACGGATGAGGACCTCAAGAAGAGCTACGAAACCTACAAAACGGGATGGAACAGAATCAACGACATCAGGAAGCACTGGGCGGCAGCCATCTCGCACTTGTCGGGCTGGGATTTGGTGGAGTGCAAGAAGGCGCTTGCAGACCTAAAGGAACTGAACGGAGACTCCGTGCCCTACAAGACTCTTAGTGGGGGGATCGATGACTTAGAGGAACTGTCGGCCGACAGCACCTACGAAGCACACATGAAGGCCGCAAACAGCTTCAAGACCAATCTCGAGAATCTCCCCTGTCTCACAGAGACAGAACAACAGCAGGTGGAAGCCCTCAGCGAGACGCTGGAGAAGATGGCTGTTGCTCTGAGGGATCGCGATGCGGCGACTCCAGACGGTCTTGGGACGCTCTACGCGGAAGTCTATGCGGTTGCTTATCCAGCCCTCCGGGAGAGGATCCAGTCCGACGTCACGAAGCAACTGCAGGCCTTCAAGGAGCGGCTTGACGATGAAAAGACGACACTTGCGGGGCTCGTGGCTCCGGGTCTGCCACCCGGCGCGATAAACATGGCCACCAGCCTGAAGGCGGAGATCGGGACGGCGATCGAGTCAAGGGTGAGAGATGGTGTTACCGCGGCCAACACGAAGCCGACGGAACGGAAGGCGCGACTGGCGGCTCTTGGCACATTCTTGCAGAATACTGGGCCCTATCTGGACGCTAAGACGGCGAAAAGCCTGAAGGAAGGTTTGGCGAAGGAGAACAGCGCCATGGTCGTGAAGGCGCCAGCTTACTCCGAGACCGATTGGGGGCTGACGGTTGAGGACATGGCGGTGAAGCCTGGCGCGATCTCGAGGGTCGGGAAGAAGGTCGAGAAAGACTCCACCGTTAGCGTTGCCTGGAAGCGGGCTGCGGCAATGAGCACATACGCCTACACACCCGAGTTGGCCTTTGTCCCGGGGGGAGGCGCCGTGCTGGCTTTTCCTGATGCACCAAAGGAGGTCGCTCTTGGATGGAAGTTGGGAGAGGGCGTTGACCAACCGAAGCCTGCGAACGTCACTGCAAAGATCCAGATTGGAGGAGAATGGCAGGACTGGCCATCGGAGCCTACCCGCCGTGTCGAGTTGGCCTGCAAGTATGACTTCAAGGCCGAATGCTCCGGATACATAAGCATTGCGGGGAGTGTCACGATCCCCATGAACACTGCAGAGGAGTCTCTGGCCGAGCTCCCGGTGTTCGTTCCTAGGCCGCGTGAACTGACGTGGGCGTGGAAGGATGGCGCGGGGGACGAGATCAGGGCATTGCAAGGCGTGGGAGTGGCGTATCGCGAGCAAGGTAGCGAGGCGTCATGGATCACCATTCCCGGTATTGGCGAAGAGGTCCCCAAGGTCCCCCGACCAAGCGTGGTTCCTCCCAAGACGCTTGAGGTGAAGGTCACTCCGCCAGCTGGGTACGCGGCTCCCGATGTGCTGGTACTGACAGTCCCGATCGCGAAGGGGACCTATACAGTGGCCATCCCGGGCCTCAAGCGTTTGGTCACGGTCACGTGGCAGTGGGCTCAGGGGATACCTGAGAAGTACCGAACGTCGCCACCCAAGGTTGCCTTGGTCGCGATTGGGGGTGCGGCAAAGCACCCGTTCGACGCGAATCAGACGGTGCATGTGAAGTCGGGGGAGTACAAGCTGGAGGCCGAGCGGGACGGGGTGGCATGGCCGACGGAAGACCACACTGTTCCGCCGGGGACTTCCCACTCGCTCACCTTGACGCCACCTATCCCAACTGAGGTCCGCAAAGAGATTATGCGAGTTGTGAAAGCGAACGACAAGGAGATTCTCTGCTGGCTGGATGGGTTCGCGCGGTGGGATATCCGGGGGAGCATTGAGGACCGGGGGCAGAGACTCAGGAACGCCCCCACGCTAGTTCAGCGCGACAGGATTGAGACACTTATCACGTTCCCTGACGTTTGGGTCCAGGACATTCTCGGCGCATCGAGACCCAAGCTGTACCAACTCTTGCGGCAGGAGCGACAGACTCTCGAAGGCCTCTGCTCTGCTGTCGAGAGACTCAGGCGCGGCCAGCCTGACGGAGGCGCTGGTGGGGATGCGGAAGCCAAGAACCAGCTTGAGCTGCTTTGTTGGGCTATGGGGTTGTGGAAAACGGGTGACTTCGTCGAAGTGGCCCCGCCTGAGAGCATAAGGGCGTACGCTCCGGTGAAACGTCTGCAAGTTCACAATACGTTCAATGCAGTCTCAGGCTGGCCGGTTACTGCCGTCGTTCTGCGCAACTGGCAGAGCGTCCTTGAAGCTGTCAGGGACGCGCGCGACGACTGGCCGAAAGCCTGCCGTGATACCGATGACAGGATCATTGCGCACGTGAAACGTGAGCTCGGCCTCTGACGGGCAGATGGTGGCTGCTTTGCTTGTGTTGGGAATAGGTGATAGCACATCCCCGGGCGAGTGTGACAGGAAAGGACCCATGAAACGCGCGGTACTGATCCAACTGCAGGATGGCGAGGATGTCTCGCGGCAGTACGTGTTGCCCGAGGGCCGCGAGATGTTGGTTGGCAGATCTCGCAGCAGCGACATCTTCCTGACCCACGACAGCGTGTCCAGAGAGCACGCGGCAGTCAGCAAACGAGGCAATGCGTTCGTCCTCGCTGATCGCGAAAGCCGCAATGGCACGTTCGTGAACGGCATCGCGATCTGCCGGCGTGTGTTGCGCGATGGCGATCACCTGCGCTTTGGGGATGTTCCTTTTCAGTTCTGCGAGCTGGAGTCGGACGTGGAAGAGACGACCTGCACTGAGTCGCAGACATCAGCAGCAGACGGCGATTGGGGTGACGACGAACCTGCGACATTGGCAACGGTGTCTGGTGTTGGGGACGTCGGGGATGCCGACCACGATCGCTGGCGAGCTGTCAATCGCTGGCGCTTCATGCGCATCCTGGCGGACCGTGGCGACCAGAGCGTCGAGACTCGGCTTCGAGCGCTGCTGCTTGAACTCGTCGGCATCCGCAGCGTGTCGCGAGGTCTCCTTTTTCTGCCAGAAGGAGCGCTGGGGGGCGAACTGCGCATTGAGGTCGGGGGGGACAGCCTGACCGCTGACCTTCCGTTCGCGGAGGAGGACCTTCTCTCCCCGGTTTGGACCGGAGTTGAGTTCCAGTTCCCGGACGCCGCAGTTGGGGAAGCAGGAACGCCGTGGCTTTCGTTGCCTGTGTTCTCAGGGGAATCCGTGATCGGCTGCATCTGCTTGCACGGCGCCAAGGGCTTGGCCGCTGAAGTCCGACCGGCTGTCGAGGATGCGGCGGAGGCGTTAGGGCTGTTCGTGGGCGTGGCTGAGAGGGTCCGAGACGGGCGGCGAAAGCCCGTCCCGGAGGCCGCCGATGCCAACACAGGCGGAATTGTCGGGCGACATCATGCTCTCCGCGAGACGCTGCGTGTGGTCCATCGTGCCGCGCGTGTCGATTCTACGGTTCTTGTCTGCGGAGAGTCGGGCACGGGCAAGGAGCTGTTCTCCCGCCTTGTGGTCGACGAGAGTCGGCGCCGCGCGGGGCCCTTTATCCCCGTCCATTGCAGTGCCATCGAACCTGGCCTCATGGGGACAACCTTGTTTGGCCATGAGAAGGGCGCCTTTACCAACGCGGTGGGGATGAAACGCGGGCTTTTCGAGGAAGCTGACGGTGGAACGCTGTTCCTAGACGAGATTGGTGAATTGAACATCGACATGCAGGTCAAGATGCTCCGGGTGCTCCAGGAGGGGGAGTTCATGCGAGTCGGGGGCACGAGTACCATTCATGTCGATGTCCGGATCGTTGCCGCGACTAACCGTGACCTGAAGAGGGCAATCAAAGACGGCATGTTCCGTGAGGATCTCTACTACAGGCTGAGTGTGATCACGATCCCCGTCCCGCCATTACGGGAACGGAGCAGTGACATTCCGGACCTGGCTCGGTACTTCCTGGCGGACCTCCGAGAAGGCATCGACTCTCCTGTCCGAGAGATCACCGATCAGGCTATGGAAGCCCTCGAGGCTTACTCCTGGCCGGGCAACGTCCGCGAACTGCGGAACGTCATCGAACGGGCTATGGTCCTGACTGATGGTGCTGAGTTGGGGGTCTCCGACCTACCGGCAGAGGTCACGAGTGCGTTGCAGTCAGGGGCATCTGGTGGTACTGTGGGGGGCGGGAGCCACAGCGGCAGTCTTCAGCAGGCTGAAGACGAGCACATCCTGAGTGTCCTGGAGGCATGCCGGAATAATCGGGCGCTGGCGGCCAAACGGCTTGGGATCAGTCGGAGTACGCTGTACGCTAAGCTCAAGGCATTGGAGGCAGGGCAATGACAGTGGCCTGTCACGGGCAGCGGGGAGTGACGTCCTTCCCTGCGGTGCTGTGGTTGGGCGGGTGTATGGCTCCTGTTCGAAGAACGCTGCAGACGGCCAGTGTCCGGACAGCGGACACAACGTCCAGATACCGGACAGAGTCGGCAGCGTACTGCAACTGCGAACAGACTGTGTTGTCCGAAGCCGGATGCGGAGGGAAACGGAGCCGCCGCCTCGGACGGGGCCGGGATTGCGTTTTGCTCTGCGTCTGCTGAGTCCTTGGCACCGATCGTGCAATGTGACTGAGCAGTTGTGGTCTATCGATACGAGAGTAGGGTATATGAACCTCTCCGGCACACACACAGATTCAGTTAGCTGCCAGTCGTTCCGGCAGGGTTGCGTGGGCTGCTGTGTGAACGTGCGCTGGAGTGACGAGAAGATCCAGGCCTACCTGCGCGCCAATACTGAGGCGGCTGCTCGCATCCTGCCTACCGGGCGGCGGCCGAGCTACTGGGACTTGGTACGTTTGCATCTGGCGCGCGGCGGAGCGTGGGATCACCTGGTGATGTTTGTGATGGTCATGCCGACCTTTGGTCTGGGTGCGTGGCTGTGGCGGCGGCGGCTCGGGAGTTGTGCGTTTGCGGGGCTTATCGATGTGGAGAGTGGTCGGGCTGGCTGCCTGGTGCACCCGAAGCAAGTTGGTGAACCAGATTGCCGTCGGCACGCATTTCCCCTTGTTGCAGCTCTCAAGTGCAATCCGAGACTGATCTGTCCGACCATCAAGCAAGGCAGTGCCGATACCCATCTTGGCCTCGTCGCTGCTTCCCGTGTCAGCGCCTGGGCGATACGTGACCATCTGTGGGTTTTCAGGATCCTGCGCCGCCTGAAGGCGCTTCGCGAAGATCTCGGGCGGCTGGTCTGCAGCGCGGGTGGCGGTGTTGTTCTGGAGTACGTGCTCCTGACCAGCCTGATGCTGGGGGCCCTCGTAGCCGGCGAGAACGTCCTCTTCCGAACTGGTGACGCAACCGCCGAGAATCTGGGGCTTTTAGGCGATGCATTCCGGGAGTTCTATCGACGAGTGGTGTGCGGGATCGGCTTCCCAATCCCGTGAAATGGATGGCCTGGACGGGTGCCCCCAACGGGCGTCGGACAGGGCAACGCGTTGGCGCTGGCGGACGGAAGCCTACTCGATAGGCGTATCAGGTAAAGAGAAGGAGGAACATGCGATGAAAACCAGTGATGTGACAAGAAGGGGACAGTGGGCCAGACGGGCAGAGTGGCCCCGAGTTCGGCGCTTTATGTGTCGGTTGCTTGGCGATGAAACGGGGCTCGAGACGTTGGAATATGTGGTGTTGGGGTTCATCCTGATCACCCTCGCAGTAGGCGTTGGGGCAATCATTTCACATGCGGTTAAGAAGAGGGCTGAGGCCGCGGCACACTTGATCAACGGGCAGACGGAAGAGGCGCAGAAGGCAGTGGAGGAAGGGCGCAAAGCGACTGCTGCTGCCGCTAGCCAGATGGAGGAGGACCGCAAGAAGGTCTCGGACAGATAGCGATAGGCAGATGTGTTCGGCGGGGGACACTGCGCAGGCCGGATAACCTGGAAGAGAGCGGTGCTCCCGGAGGCTGGGCTTGGCAACTCCATGTGGTCGTCTGGTTGAGATCGCGAGACTCGGAGGGCTATGACTTCGCAGACAATCTCAAACTCAATCACAGTCGGATTCTTCGCGGTTTCATGGTCCAGCGCTTTAGCCGTCTGGGACGTGAAGCACCGACGGCTTCCTAATGCCCTCACGCTTGGAGGGGCTGCGGCTGCCTTGGTCTGGCGACTCGGCTACGGTGGCCCAGGGCTGTTCGTTGACGGCTTTCTTGCTGGCGTGATTGCCGGAGCGTTCATGCTGGTCCCGTTTGCCGTCAAAGGAGCGGGCGGCGGCGATGTCAAGATGCTTTTCGCGGGTGGAGCGATTGTTGGGCTTCACAGTATCCTGCTCTTTCTGTGGTTCAGCTCTTTGGCCGGACTGCTTGTGGGGATTGTGATGATCGTCTGTGGTCGCCTGGATGCATCCCGGACCAAGCATTATGTGCGGTGTGTTATTGACTGGCGGTACGATCGCGAGCGAGGCCGAGCGGCTCTCCCGCCGAAGGAGAGCGAACGAACCCGGATCCCGTTTGGTCTTGCGATTGCTATCGGTCTGCTGGTCACCCTTGCTCTTGACCACGGGATGAAAGCGCTGTGAAGGGGCAGTGGGTGAAAGGTCCAGCCTGTGGCTGGGGGACGTCCTGTGGCGAGGAAGGGAGCTTGAGAAGGGGCAAGAACGGGCACAACTGAGACAACGGGCGATCGCGGCGTGGCAGCCCCTCACATTGCTGTGCCGGTTGGCCCGGTGATTGGTGATACACGTCTGGACTTGCGCCAAGTCTCGGACCCTATGATGCAGCCGGATTTGCGGAACCAGCGAAGCCACCATCGGTGGCGGTCTGGCCCAACGCCGGTCATGGCTGCGTACGGAATACGTATAGGTCTTGTATGAGTGATCCACATGATAGCAGCAGGTGTGGCCGGTTTCGAGTTGGGCGCCTGGGGCACTCGACGGCGGGAGCTGTCTCGCTTGAGTTGGTCCTGGTGTTTCCGCTGGTTCTCATGCTGTTCTTCCTCTGCATCCAGATACCCCACCTCTGGATTGCACGCCTGGTGGTGCACTATGCCTCGTATTGCGCGGCGCGGTCGGCACTGGTGTCGGGGGCCGCTGAGTACGACACGGCCGGACAACGTGCAGCAGAAGGAGTGCTGGCCTGGATCTGCATCGGGTCTGCGACCGGTGACGAAGATGTCGAACTGCCCGGTGTTGGGACGATTCCCGGCTCAGGAGGCGTCCATCGCAAAACGCGCGTGAGTGTCACATCCGAGTCGGACTGGACTGTGACTGCCGAGGTCGAATTCGACTTTGCCCTGATCACCCCCATCGTCGGACCCATCATGGCCTGGGGGAGCGAGGCCGAAGCCGCAGAAGACATGCCGGAATGGTACGTGGAGGAGCCTGCGGACCATCTCGGTTCCGATGATGATGTGCCCCTCCCACATCTCACGCTGCGTGGTCGTGTTACCTTGCCCAAACCGTATGTGACGGTGACCCGTGCGGAGTGGCCCGCACCAGGTTCCTGACCTATCCGGAAGGACAACTTTGATGCTGCGCGTGATGCGAGAGACAATCCAGCGGTTGATGCGGGACGACAGTGGTGTTGTTCTCATCTTTACCGTTGTCGTCTTTCTCACGCTGTTCCTTATCATGTGCTCCGTGGTTGCCGTGGCCCAGAACATCCGGTACCGGATCGGGCTGCAGAATGCCGCTGATGCCGCTGCCTACTCCGCTGCAGTCGTGCAGGCTGACACGCTGAGTCGCATCGCTGCTATCAACCGAGCGATGGGCTGGGCCTATGTCCACCACAACAAACGGACCCGCGAGTACATCATCGACAAGTGGCTGCGCAAGGCCTATAGCCAGTGGCAGTCAGACCGGTCCCGAGCTTACCAGAAGGCACATGGATACCGGGCGTGTCGTTCTTACCGTTGGTATGCCGGAGCGCGAAGTCAATGGGGTGAGGAGAGTCTCAGGATCAATGGACACACTGTCCCAGCCGGGACACTTAAGAGCACTCTTGACGCTGTGCGGCGCGAGAGCAAGAGTCACGACAAGCTGGGACCGGAAATCGATGCCTTGCGGAAGTTGATCGAGGACATGAACGTGAAGGAGGCCGATCTTGTCTCCAGATTGCCGGATCGAGTCAGGGCAGTCGTTCAGCACACGGTGACAGGGAACCTCGACAGCGGCGATCTCTACTTCGTGTCTCAGACGGAAGTCCCTGATCAGTACTGCCGCATCCTCGACACGAAGGCGGACGAGGAGGCGTTCCTACGCTATGCCGGGATCAAGGAGAGTGCGTATGAGGAGTTTGGCAAGGGCACGGACGACTGGTACGCCCTTGGGGGGACGAACGGACTGCAACGAATCTACAAACAGACAGGGAAACTCGTTGCCAGCTGGAGCTACAGAGGGGAATACTGGAAATGGGTCAGACGTGGGAAGTACTGGTCGTGTGAATACCGGAGCAAAGTCTCTGGCTCTCGGACCGTACGTGGCAGCGATGCCCGTGACAGCCGATTCTCAGCTGCTGTGGCGCAGCCGCGAGTCCTGAAGAAGACCTTCTTCGGGAAGGAAGCCTCGGAGAACGTGTTCGGGGCGATCAGTGTTGGTGTCGCCAGGGAGATGGGTAATCCGTTCCAGGCACTGGTTGGCGATAGCGGCAGTGAAGGCGTTTTCGGGATGTTCTCACTTCCCGAATCGCGCCATATGTGGGCCGTTGCCAGTGCTCGGGCCGGCTACTCCCTGACCCGCAAAGCGTATGCTCAGGAAGGAAATCCTGTCGTGGACGATGACCAAGGACGGTATGCCTCTGTGTGGAACCATCCCGGTAACGGACAGGACTGGTCTTGGACGAATCTTGCGTGTTCAGACTGGGACGCCGTTCTCCTGCCCGTTCTGCGCGCCTTGAGCAACAGCAGCAATGGGACGTGGGAGGGCTCCGGCACGGCGCATCAGGTCCTGGGAGCGATGCAGGCTTCCAGCAACTGGCGTCGAGTGGGTGACGATGGAATCGGGACAGCATACCTGCAGGCGTCGGGTGAAACAGAGGGTGGGCTATGGCTCGACTGCAGTAGCACGGCGATCAACAGCAAGATCCTGCACTGACCGGTTTCCGGACATGGATGCCCGGAAAACGAACACACGGCAATCAGTGACGTTGTTCGCTGAGGTCGCTGATGGGTAGTTGCGTTGAGACACAGCATATTGTAGATGAACGAGTTAACGTCTGTCTGTCGCGTTGACGGCACACTGAATGCAATGGCATGACGTGAATTGAGCGTGGGACTGTCGACCGGAGGAGATCGATTAGATGCGATTGAGGTATACGAACTGGACGATGATCGCTGGGGTTGCGGCGGTTGGGATCTGTGCCTGCTTCCTCAGAGCCCCCGGCCAACAGAAGGGGACGACTCGCGTGAATATGGACGCCCGCTCCGCCCGCCCGGACCCGAAACTCATCGTAGCTGCCCGTGACGGCGATGTGGATCGCGTCCGAACGCTTCTGGTCGGCGGGGCTGATATCAACGCGCCAGACGGTGCAGGACAAACGGCACTTATGGTTGCGGCGGCGCACGGGCATGTCGAGGTGGCCACGCTGCTAATCGAGAAGGGGGGCGATGTAAAGAAAGCCGATGCGTCCGGCAAAACGGCACTGATGCTCGCCTGTGAGGACGGGAAAGCAAAGACGGCGGAACTGCTGATCAGCAAGGGGGCAAACGTCAACGCAGCGACGCCTTCCGGCTACACCCCGCTTTTTTATGCAACCATCGCCAACAGCGCAGAGATGGTCAAACTCCTGCTAAGATCTGGAGCGGAAGTCAATAGGGCGGATGCGCGGGGCAAGACTGCGCTGTCGGTTGCGGTTGTCACGCTTAGAGTGAAGGCCGCAACAGCGCTCATCGAGGGCGGAGCGGATCCCCAGATCAAAGACCAGGCCGGCCTGAGCCCTATCCGCTATGCCAGGCTCAAGAGGCAACCAGAGATCCGGAGCCTGTTCGGGCTTGAGGACGCCAAGGCTTCGGCGGCAAGCAGAGAGATAGCGAAAGGAACCTTTTCGAAGGAGGCGGTTGCGCTCTTTGCTGCCAATCTCAATGCTTTCAGGCTCAATGCTGCCAGAGATGTCGAGGATGCTGTGAGTCGCTGGGGGACGTCTGACTTCCAGGAGAAATGGCAGAGCGAGGTGGTCACGCCGTTGGCGAACAGTCCCTGGCAAGAGACGTTCAGGGATTTCTTCGCCAGTGCGGTGACGTTCGTGGGCGGCGTGAACGGAGATGGGGCCACGGGAGCGTTCTACAGCCCGTGGCAGGACGGCGTCCTACTGATCGGTGCGAGTAGGCATGGCAGGGGAGCGCAGGTGACGGACTTCCAGTTTGTGGCCGGAGAAAGCTGGCGTGAAGAGACCGTGCGCACGGGCGACGATCTACTGAAACTCTATGCACTCAAAGAGCCCCTGCTCCTGGCAGTGGCCCGGAACTACAGCAAGACCGTCGAGCTCTTCAACGTGCTGTACCCGCTTCAGGGGGAAAGTCGGCTGATTGCACGGGGCCTTGCCGGACGCGTGGGGACAAACTCGGAGGAACTGAGGCCTATTGTGGCCAGGATGCTGTACCGGATCCGGATGTTCGCTGCGCTCCGCACTACTGACAACACAGCAGCTCTCACCGCTATACGCGAACTTGCCGTCCTCGTGCGTGATGGCGACGAGGACAGGCTTCGGGCCTTCCTCGCACCAGACCAGAATGCGAAGATGCTTCGCTCGATCTGCATGCTCCCTGCGACTATTCGGTCAAACGTGGGGCCAGTGTTCTTCGGACAGGATTCCTCCGCCTACGTCGTATCGTTGGTCAATCCTGCTCACCCCAAGTGGGTGTTTGCCGCCCAGATCAAGAAGGGCTCGGACCAGGGAAGGACGACACGGATTGAGACGTTTGATCTTGACCAGAGCTCACAGGTGATTGCGCTACGGGAGGGAAGGTATGCGTTCACGGGGCAAACGCGAGTGCCAATGACACACCCACGTTACCCCTGAGAACAACCCAAGGAACTGACCACGGATTACACTGATTCCACGGATACCGGAAAGAGGGATTGGGAGTGTGGG
>Ga0209045_1002511_pt1 | contig 13328 bp, 14 predicted proteins | sample SaaInlLV_10m_DNA_4_FD_184664 | JGI IMG/M metagenome (GOLD analysis project Ga0209045, IMG submission 184664) | Marine microbial communities from expanding oxygen minimum zones in the Saanich Inlet - Saanich Inlet SI072_LV_200m_DNA (SPAdes) (version 2) | ecosystem: Environmental > Aquatic >...
AGACTTCAGAGTGTCTGATTGTAAATTAGACGAGAATCATCATCAATTAGATAGGACAAGCAAGATAACCAAAGCAATCAAAATATAAAGATACTTCACTTGATTGTAATTGATACCACTTAAATGAGCCTTAATTGAATATCAAAGAGCCAAGGTTAATACCAAGCACTTCAAGTACATAGATGTTATTGAATACACAGAGAAGCACTTCAAGTACATATCATTGAACTTCAAATGAATATCAGTTCAATACAGTCAAAGTCAGTTGTTTGTAATACTGAGTACGTACTTGATAATTAAATTGTTAATAAGACAGGATTTGATTGAGTTGAATTGTTTAATTAAAGATGCACTATCTAAGATAACGATTACATGCACCTCAGATAGGATTGATTATTGAGTTGATAAAGTGTTCCGATGGGATAGTTTATTGTTTAGTATTAAATCATCTCTCTCCATGCCTCATAAATCATCACCATGGCAAAGGTATCAAGTTCGCAGTACTTCAATAAACTATTGGTTAATTCGCTACGTTCATAATTACCCATCTTTTCAAATTGCATTCTGGCATAAGCAGTCATTGCGGCGCCACCGTCTTTAAGTTCATTGTTGTCATTTAATAAATCATCGCATTTATCAGCATCTTGAAACATCAATGGCAATAACTTATACGGGTCTTTAACTGTACCGTCTTCAAACTTAAACCACGTCCAGTCTTTAAAGTTATTGCTAGGGATTTCATCAGTTCCATAAATTGGTCTTGAGTATTTCTCTTTGAGGTATTCCGAACTATTTAGTGTTGCTGGTAATACTTGCTTGATTGAATTAGAGCCGCCAGTCATCGGGTTATAGTAGTAGTCTTTTACAACTTCCAACATATCAACCATATTGCGCTCACCACGCCATTTCTCCACACTATCTTTCTTTGACTTGGTAATAGATTTAATGAAGTCACACAACTCGTCTTTATCAGCAACATCTACTTGTTCAGATTGTAGTTGTACGTAAATCATATTGAGGTAGGTGTTCTCATGATTTGAGTACTTAAAGATAGTGCCTTGGTCTTTATCGAGTTGTGCCTTTAGTTGACGAACAAACTCGTAGTTAGGAAAAATACCACGTTCAGTATTAATGTATTCGCCCTTGTGCTCAATACGTCCATCTTCATAAACGATATGGTGTGAGAATTGGAATGCAATACCTTCGTATGGGCGTCTACCTTGATTAAATGGAATTGCCATTGCTGTGGTTTCAAAGTCAATAAAGTGCAATGGAAATACCCAAGAATCCATTTCTGCTTTTAAACCATCTGTATCCAACCAAACTGAATCATCGTTATTCTTTGCTTTATCAACCTGTAACCACTGGCGTTCTTTTGTATGTGACTCATCAGGCTTAATATCTTCTTCATAAATGTCTGAGAATCTAATCTTGCCTTCTTGAATAAACTTATCCTTACCACGGAAGTTCCAAATATTAAGCACATTAGGCTTATCAAAATCCTTGTCAGACCAGTTAAGTTGCTGTTTCCAGCACTCGCGATAACCACTAAGTTTGCCATCATCTAAATCTTCTTGTGATGCTTTAAACTCACACTTCCCACACGCACTGCTTAATCGAGGTTTAATCTTAGTGTTATTTACATATGAGTCCATGTACTCATTGATTCTTCTTTTAAAGCCAACGCCACGTTCATCATTACCCGCCTCAGTGTCAAAGATTAAGTCGCAATATTCATCAACAGGAACTTTGCACAACATCTCAGTTGACAAATCTTCTTTAGTTAGTGATGTTGAAACTTTAATGCCTTTACGTCTATTCTTATCTTCAATGATTTGAAACTTCTGATTAAGCCCACTAGTTGGTGCTGTTTTATTTTTATCTACAAGATATAGGTAGGCAGTAACAACTGACTCTGGAAATGCTGAACGTACTACGTATCTTTGAAAGGCAATATCAAACAGGTATGGCTTCCAACCTGCAAGGACCTTATCCCCAGGCTTTGTTAAAAATGAATTATCAGTTAAATCAATAGATTTTGCCTTAACCTCATACAACTTAATGTAGTTGCCACGTTTAACTAGAATATCTACTCGGATGAATAAGTTGTTATGTTTAATGGCTGCTTCATAAATAACAACTTCATCTTGTTCTAATAGAGCATTAGTTTGCTTTAGTGCTTCATCATAATTCAACGTGTGGATATTATGACCACCTGGAAAGTATTGCTTGGCAAGTTCACCTACTTGAAAACCGCCTTCAGCCAATGCTTCTAGAAATGGGTTATCAAGACTAGTATTTGCATATTCCTTTTTGCCCGTATAGAAAAGTTTAGTTGGGCATTCAGTTGCTAATTTAAATTTTGATTTTGTTAAGTATTTCATTTATTCCCTTTATTTGTTTGTGTGACTCATATTATGTAATACATCACGAAATTATATTTCGCTATAAGGAGGACAATACGAATTATTCAAGTAAACAACTTGATTTGATTTTAACAATAAACGGAGAATAACATGAAAAACAAAATGAAATTATTACTAGCAGGTGTTGTTACTTTAAGTCTTATTGGCTGTAATTCTACACCGCCCACTAACGATGTTGAACACGTTCAATATGCAATTGATAACGCACCCGATTGGTTTACTGAGCCAAATGAAAATACAGAAGATACTCTCTATATTACTGGCACAGCAAAAAGCACTGATATGGGTTTAGCACGTGATAAAGCATTACTGCATGCCCACTCACAACTTGCCGACCAAGTACATGCTCTTGTTAGCAGTTTGACTACCAAACAAACCGTAGAAACTAATAGCAAAGTAACACTTGATAATATTGACCAAGTGGTAAAGAAAGTAGTTGCAGAAGCCAAAATGGCAGGTTACAAAGTTGTTGAAACTGAGATGCATCCTGAAGGTAGATATTATCGTTTTTACTCAATGATTTCATTTCCCGTTAATAAAACATACTTGATGCAAGAAGAGCGTCAGTCAAACAAAAATGTTGAGAATGCAAAAGTACGTTTGAGCAATCAGATTGATGATTTGGATAAAGAACTTGAGCGCATTAATGATGGCAATAAAAACTGGAATTAAACATGCTGAAAATTGCCACTACTGTAATTGCTTTATCCGTGCTGAGTGGTTGTGCGTTATATAACAATCGTGCAATGCCAGTAGAAGTGTCAATCATTCCCAATGATTGTGCAAACGAAGGTGTAATCATTAGATGGCTTGAGTCAATGGAAAGGCAAGAAAAAGGAATACTTATTGATGGAGATGTTTATGCACAAGAACAGCGTGCGATTAAGCACAAGAAATGGCAAATCAAATATATTTGTAATGCTGTTAATTAGTGCCACAGTTACAACAAGTGGATGCATGAGTGTTGATTACAATCCAGACCCTTATGAATTTGACAATCCACTTACTATTGATGCACCAAAAGGACTGGCAATGTCAGAACATGATTTGAACTACTTTGTTGTTGATTGTAAAAATAAAAAAGCACAAATAGAGTTTTTACAAAAGCAAGGACGTACCATTGTTGATATACAAAAATCAATTGCCAACATGCTTTTCAACGGATTCCAGCAGCCATTAACTAAGCGTAGAAATTGGATTATTAATCAACATTTACTGACTCTAAGAAATCAGTGCTACTCAAAGGAATATTATGAATAAATTATTAGTTTTATTATTGCTTACAACCAATGTCTTTGCGAAGTGTGTAGTTCAGCAAAAAACAGTCAAGCAAGGTAACACGATTGAACAGCAAATGATTGAAACTTGCGATGACAATCAGAAGTTTGATATCGGGCAAATTGGTTTTAGTGGCAAACTTGAACTATTTAAAGCACGTCCAGATTTTCCGAGGTCATTTACACATAACGGCACTATATGTAAATGGTTCTTAGATAACGAACTTAAAGACAATAGTGTAATTGGCTACCAAGGCATTATTTGCAAAGTAAAGGGCAACTGGACAGTTGTTGATAAGTTTTGATTATGAATAAAACATTTGAAATGATTGGTACAGTTTGTGGTGTTGCTGGTGCAGTTTTAGTGTCGCTCAATATTCCGCAATCAAAATACGGCTTTGTATTGTTTCTAATCTCATCTATACTATTTAGGCATAGTTTCTTGGCAAAGAAAGGTGCAATATTTGCTAACAATGCAAATGGTATTTTTAGGAATTAATATTATTGGTATTGTTCAATGGTTTTGAGATTTTTAATTTAATGAGGTTGTAAACTATGAATATTTTTCAAGTATTAAGCAAAGGAAAGGGGAGGCTTCATGAGCCTAGTATGTCTGCAATGTTAGGCTATTTATTAGACAGTCAAGGAGACCATGGCCTTGGAGATTCAGTTGTTAGAGAATTTCTAAAAAATATTAATAATGAACATCAATTTAGTAAGATTCTAGAAACCAATTTTATTAAAACTGAAGTGGAGTTGGAAGAGCCATATTCTTTTGAAAATAAGAATTATTCAATTGATATTCAATTGTCAATACTGGTTAAAGAAAATAAGGAATCGCAAGAATCACATAGAATCATTATTGAAAATAAAATCAATACAGGTGCAGCACAAGAAGAGCAATTGAAAAATTATTATTCAGCCGTAAAAAATGATGCCCCAGATTTACAAGGGTTGACATTTGTATTCTTAACGCCAAATAATAGAAAAAATACTCTTGAAAATGAATTTAATAATTTAACTATAGAAGATAATAGGCATAAAAAATACTGGATTTATTGGGGTGATGGAGATAGCAGTATATCTGCAATGCTAAAAAATATTTTAGTAAAAGAAGTGAACGTTGAAATAAATCCTATAAACGAATATATGCGCCATACATTAAAATCCTTTATTCGTCATTCAGATACAATAGAACAAAAAAATAAAAAAGGAGACATGCGCTCTGGCGACTTGGGTGAGATTATTGATGAAGTAGATATTAAAATCAATAGTATTGCTTATACAATACTAAAAAGGGACAGCGGACAAATCCAGATTATTAATCGTGAAACTGAAAATAAAGAGGCAGCCAGGCCAAAATTACTTAAATTTGTAGAAGAGAATAATATTGAATTATCGGGCGCCTTAAGTCAAAACACTAGAAGTATTGGCAAAAGATGCATCGAATGGCAGAAAAAAACATTGAAAGAGAGGTAGTAAATTTAATTAGAAACTTGTATTTATATACTCTCCTTATTTAAAACTTTTTATTAATTACGATTGATGTGCTGCATATTGTGCAGGCAACTGGACAGTTGTTGATAAGTTCTAAGTAATATTTACAAACTATAAATTACTTAATCTGCTTCCAAGAGTGGTGTCCATTGTAATCAGAGCCATGTTGTGATTTAAGCATCTGTTCTGCTGTGTAATAATCGTTAGCCATAATAATCTGACCAAAAATCTTTCCAGGTGCACTTTTAAGTCGATACTTTATTTCCCATTGCTTCATTTCTTTCTCTATTGTTTAATTAATCAAATTCTATTGGTAATTTCTTAGTTTACTTGATTTGTTAAAAAACTCACTTAAATCACCATTAAGAAGTAGGTCGGTTTGCTCATCTAGTTCTAATTGAACTTCATTCAAGTATTGTTGGGAGCATATCTTTGCAATTTGTGGGGATGGATTGGTTACCAGTATATCTATATTATGAAGCCGTACGCCCAGTTTATCTCTTATGAGGGATGTAATCTTATTAAATTCATCAGAGTCCTTTCTAATACGCAACTCTGTTTCTAATTTAGACTTATCATTATTTGCCTTGTCCCTTTGATTCTTTACATCTTCTTCTCTTATATTTTGAAAAATATACTCAAGTTGATTAAATCCTTTATTCGAGAGTTCGATTTCTATTTTTTTTTCATTTCTTTTATACAAAATTTTTATTAAACTTATATATGAATCGTATGATTTATATATTTCAGTAGTGCTATTTGCTAACAGACCACTAAGTATCGATTTAACCCCCTTTTCTTGTTCTAGTGTGGCTTGGTCTTTCAGTTTCTTATTCTTAGACGACTGATAATAAAATGCAAATACCAATAGAACAGGCATACCTATAGCAATAAATGCCGCAATTATTTCCATAATAAAACCTTAATTTACATAAAACCTACAAACCAAAACTGTAACTCACCCATTCATCTGTCGGTCTATTGTACCTATAATTAATAAAAACTTCTCCACTGCTAACTCCACTGCTAACATGGGAACTAATTGAATGTAAATTACCATACTTAGCGTAGATGTCTTTTAGCAAAAAGATTAGTTCACCTTCAAGTTCTTCATTAATGTTGTTCTCAAGATGTTCATCAACTAAGTGCTGCTTTTCACCTTGAGCCTTACTGTCTAATTTTTTATCATTTTTACTCATAGTTTTCTCCTTTTATTTAAAACTGTTTATTAATTGTTATTGATGTATGGTGTCCACCACTACTATCAACTGTGCCATCCGTAATTAACGAATAACCATTCACATCCTGTTGCCAAAAACCACCAATAAAACCCGTTGCATTATTCTTGACTCTGGTTTTTTGCTTGTTGTAGTGCATCGTGCCATTTTCATCAACATTACTTGGTAGATTAAATTCAATATCTCCTTTGATTAACTTTGGCTTAGTGCCAGTATAAATTCGCCAATTATCTTTCTCCCAGCCTGCTGTGGTATAAACCGAATATAGGTTATTAATATCGCTCACTAGGCCTGCAGTTAAATCAGTATTAGTTGCCATTACACCGCCTTGTATCCAAAAGTTATCATTAGCCCAAGTCAGGTTGCTGTCAATAGTACTAGTGCTATCTACATCGCCCCATACTCCAGATATGTCAACCCAAGGATTGGCTTGATTCTTTGAATAATTGAGATTTAATTCTAGTGATGTATCGATAATTGATTTGTTATAACCAATTAAAAAGTGCTCTTTATTTTCAAGACCAATGATGAAGCCATCTAATGACTTAACGTCTAAATTTGATAGCATAGCACCCCAAGAATCACCTTTTTTATAGTCGCTCTGTAATGGCATTAAATTATCATTCTGTTTAATCATTGAAGTTAAATCAACTTTAAAATCTCTGTCAAAATCATCAATAGCACTCATTGAACTTAGTGATGAAATCACACTATCATCCACACCATTAATTGATAGGCTGCCACTAATACTTGTAGTTGCTCCTGTTCTACCTGTAAGACTAATGCCAAGCCCTCCAACTGGTTGAGTGGCTTTATCTAAATCTAACAAACCTTGCCCATGCGTAGTAATACTATAATTACTCAAATCTTTATTTGCTGTTTGTAATAACAACTGTGCAATATTTTTGCCTTTCATATACGGCCATAGTTGGTGAACGATTGCAACACCGCCAGTAATTACGGGTGCTGCTTGTGATGTGCCTGACATTCTTGCATATCCACCGCCATTTTTAACACTATTGATATTCGTACCTGGTGCTAGAATATAAAAATCACTGGTTTTATAAGTGTCATTACATTGGGTGGTGTAGTCTTTACACACATGCCCAGATTTAGCGCCATCAATTGTTTGGGTGCTAGTGTTCCAATTACCTGCAATTAGCATTCTGCCATCTAATTCTAAGTTGTTATTATTATCAACTGCACTTGCAAAGGTTGCAGGATTTTGTACATATCCCAAGTCTGTATTGCCAGCAGAAACAACAAGTACAAGTTCATCTGGAATTACCTCTTTCCAAGTAGTCGGGTCTTCTAAATTGTAATAATTACTACCGCCATAAACTACATGCTCATTGGTGAAGACACCACTACCTTGGTCAGTCATACTAGACTTATACGCAGAACTGTAATTAGTATTAACACTTAGATTGGCAACTACAATATCATCGTATTGCTTTGCCCAGTTAAGCGCTTGTTTTGCACCAGATAAACTAATACCATTTGCTTCTCCGATTTTGGCAATTGCCAAATTAGCATCATAAGCAATACCATGAATACCAGTTCCGTCCTTGTTGGCAGACACAATGCCTGCCACGTGTGAACCATGTCCGTTTTCATCTTCATAAGGAGTTGTATAACCTGCATCCCAAAGATATTTAACTTTGCCTGTAAACTCAGGATGATCTTGGTCAATACCCGTATCCATAATCAGTGCAGTTGAACCTTTGCCAGTCCAGCCTCTTGCATAGGCATGATTTGCATAAGTAACTAGCACTGCACCATTTTCTGCTTCGGTAGTTTCAAAATTAATTGGATTGTTGCTTGCAACATTTGTAGGTGTACCTAGATAATCACTGTTGTAATAAGTGCCAGTATTGTAATCATTAGTATCGTGGTTAGAACTTCGTTGTGCATAAGTGTAAACACCTGATGAGCCACTAGAACTATCTGGCGCTACTGGATTACCAATGAATGTTTCACCTACTGGAACTCGCTGAGTAGTGGTCTTTTTACCGCCCCAAGGGTCTAATAAATATGTTTTTACAGGCGATATAATTGTTTCGATATCTGCTGTTACCAATACATCAACTACCGAACCATCTGTATACGTAGTTCTTGTGTACTTGTCCTTTAACGTTGTACTCTGTACGTTTCTGTGCCAACTATAGTAGTAAAGTGTAACCGCTTGCTGAATTGGACTGCCATTGGCATCTGTACCTACAGTGATAGTATCTGAATTAATTCCATACAGTTCTGAGATTAGTTCACTTTCTGTACTGGTGGACCTTTCGTTCTTATAAATAGTTAATGTGCTTGCCACATTAGGCGTAACCATCGCATCAGTTAGTTCTTCATGCGTGGAAATTGCTATAGTATTCTCTGTATTGTTAGATGAGATAACGCTAACAACTTCACTTGTTGTAGAATTATCAGTCCATAGTGTTGTACGGGTAGTTGTAACAATAGTGGTCGTGGTTACAGGAGTGGTTAACGTGTCTGTGTAAATAGTATATGTCTTAGTCACAGTACTACCATTGGTATCGACACTTATTCTATCTTCAGTTTTATTGGTGGTAACCGTAGTTGGCGAACTACTCTCGGTAGTTGCGCTTGTGCTTTTACTATCGGTTGTACTTACAATGTTAGGAGTGATTACTGTATTAATCAGATCCTCTCTTGTGGTGACTAAAATAACGTCTTCATTAGAAACCGTTTGATCGGTATTAATAACTTCACTTGAAGTCGTTCCGTCCGTCCAAATGGTATTACGTGTAGTAGTAGTAGTTGTAATATCTGCATAAGGTGTAGTGCGTGTATCTGTATAGATATTGTAAGTTTTAGTAACTGTATTGCCACTTGAGTCAGTAGTAACCCTATCTTCATAAATTGAAGTTGTGATCACTACTGGTGTATTGTTAGTTGTACTTGTGATAATTTCTTCTACATCATCTGTACTGATAATATTAGCCGTAACTTCAGTAGCAGTTAATTCTTCCCTTGTTGTCATTGAAACTGTGTTTTCCGTAGTGCTATTGCTAGTAGTATTGATAATCTCGCTTGTTATTGAATCATTGCTATATGTAGTTACTCTAGTAGTTATTACTGTAGTCGTTGTGGTTACAGGCGTAGTAGTTGTATCTGTATAGATAGTATAAGTTTTGGTGACTGAACTACCATTAGCATCTGTAGTTGTTCTGTCTTCAATCATACTACTAGTTGTTGTCTCCGATGAACCAGTACTAGATTCTGTTGTGGTTGAATCAGTATCGGCAACACTAACAATAGTTGGCTCTGGATTAACAATTGACTCCGGCTCTTGAATAGGGGTTGTGCAATCTTCATTGCGCTCTTGGGTCTCTGTTCTAATAAGTGCACCCTTAATACCTACTGGAATGCCGTTGATATTTTTCTCCCGCCACACGTCACGACTATAAACATCTACTGTGCAAAACGGGTCGTTGGTAATAATATTCTCACTTGTCAATCGCCATGGGTCGTAAATACCATTTGTCCACGTGATAATATCTTCTGACGTTGTATTAATAGTAGTTGTAGAACCACCCCCTCCACCACCACCGCACGATACAAGAAGGATTGCAACTAATAACAAACTAAATTTAGTTAATTTTTCAAACATGCTGCTATAATAAAGTCCTATCCGAAAACGACTTTCGCATACAAAGGTATATTTATATTCGTACTTTATAAAACGGAGAAAATATATGTACAGTGAAGAAGCGTTAGTAATATTTGGCAAGGAATTTGTAATAAAAGAATCTAAAGTCAGACCTGGACATTCATCTGGATGGCACAATGGGGAGCAAATTACTGAAGTTACTAATGATAAATTTAAAGTGCTGAAAAATATTGTCTTGTACTATGAAGATAACTTTATGACAATCGAGAATTACATTGACAATATGAACCACGGTGCAAATATATGGAAGAAGGAAGACCCTGAAAATCGTTTTGTGGTCGAGTTATCGAAAGATGCTAACCACTGGAAAGAAAAAGGTATTGAAAATGTGCCACAACTTAGAAATTATTTAAAATCTTGGTCAGAAAATGGACTTCTCGAATACTGGTAAATAACAATGGAAAAAAATAAATGAAATTGATAAAAAATACAATACTGATGATTGGAATAATTCCCGCTATTACTCTGGCTAATAGTATTCAAATTGATAATTTAAATATCAACATTATTAATGATATAAAAGTTGAAGTATATAAACAAAATAAACATATTTTTAGTAACAATTGCTCTGACTATACATGCAAAATTTTCATATCTAATATTGAAAATCCACAAATTAAAACAGTGGATGGTTGGATTGTTCCGAGCAAAAATATTTACAACCTATCGGTTGAAAATATCAAGCCTTTTAAACCATTTTATTGGCTAGACCATAACTTTATTAAGTTTATAGTTTCAACCTCAAATGTGTCAGGAAGCTACAGCAAACAAGAAGAATATTTAATAGATACAACTACTGGCTCAGTGAGAGTTGACATGCAATCAAGCGACTGGTTTAAAACTGGATTAGCAAAATGAATACAAAGAAAAAAGTAAGTAAGTTGGAAAGACAACAAAAAATCTTAGACTATTTTTACAATGAGGATGGTGTAGATGTTGAAGCTACAAGGGATATTTATTCTGGTCTATTAAACAAAGAATTTTGCATTAAAACGGTTGAAAATGATCTTATTGAATTTGAAAAGAAAGGCTTCATAAGGCGTAGAGATGATGGTGCTAAATACCTTTGGGGCCGTGCTCTAAAAGATAAGGTAGTTCTGTCAGGAATGTCTAGTTCAAACCTTCCTGATGAAATCCGGGCGGCACTAATAACTGTCGATTATCATTTTAAAGATTTACTACCATTTACCAAAACTCTTGAAAAGTATATAGATGATGCCGTAAGCAACGAAGAATTGATTTCAAACAAATTAAAAAAGTGGAAGGACAAAGTTCATATTAGTGTTTCCACCCCAGAATTTTACCCGCCAGAAGTGTCTGATAACAATGCGGAAGAAAAAATATACAAAGCATTACTGGATAATAATACATTTAATGCTAGTTATGATATAACTGATTTTGATTTAAGCATATGGGGTAAGTGGCAAGATTTTGAAGATCTTAAAGAAAAATGCACTTACCATCCACTTGGAATATTATTTAAAGGCAAATTTAAATTTTTAATAGCAAAAATCAAAGTATCTGGAGTAGATATAAGTGACTATCAACAATTTTCCCTGCATAAATTTAGCAATGTTGTAATTAATACAAATCAAGTTGCAAAGACTGGGAATGATAAATTACAAGACCAATGTGACATTGATATTTTGCATTATCCAGAACTAGTGCGTATTAATGATATTAAACCAACACAAGAAAGATGGATTAATCTAAAATTTTGGGCTAGCGAAGGCGTAAGGCAATATTTTGAAGATAATATATATTTTGAATTAAGTGAGGATTTCGAATTAAAGAGATGCAGGCAGTGGCCTGGAAAACTATCACATATTAAAGCGCCATTTCCAGAAAACAATATGGTTTCTTGGGGTTTTGGTACTTTCGTTGCCTGCTATGAAGGTAAAGTACGCAATACTAAAAAATTAAGGAGGTGGTTAATGCATATTATTTTAGGTATAGAGATAATAGAGCCAAAACACCTTAGAGACGAGTTTAAGGAAATAATTAAAGCCAGCACAGCGTGGGCACATAACAAATAGTTTCAGTAAAAATAATTTACTAGTAAATTATTTTAATTTTTTGCAATTTCTTTGCGCAACTTACCTAGATATACATCAAGTGGATAAGTCTCCCAGATATCTTCAGACTCGATATTTGACATGCACCCTTCCAATTCATCAAATAATGTTTTTTCAGATGGAGCGAAAACATTAGTCCAAATATCAAACTTACTTAGAATTGCTTCTGGAATTTTAGTATTGCTAAACACTGTTTTACAAAGTTGACCATCTTCACTTTGAAAACTATCCCAATTAAATCCAAATCCATCACCTGAATTATAAATAGTTAAATACTTTGGAGCAATTTGGTTGAGGTTATATAGTGTTTTGTATGCGGTAACACCATCTGCACAAATAAAAACGAAACTGAATAGTTCCGGACCATGTGTGTCGTCAAACTCAGGCTGACGTTCAAGGATGTACCATTTAGCGAATGGCTTCTTAATCCAATCTTTTAACTTACTATGTACATAACTTATATCAGTAACAAATTGAGTTTGCCCATATTCAGTGGTTAGTGACACAACACCAGTTGGGTCTAATTCTTTAGACGTTAGTTTCTTTTCACCAATAACCTTGTAACCCTTAAATCCTACTGGATCACTATCTCTAAATGTGATATTTTCACCATAACGTCCAGTACCATATAAAGATTCTTCAATCTGCTTTTGCGTAACACCATAATCAGTGTAGAAGAAACTTTGGATTTCTTTATGCGCATACCATACAGGGTCACCATCTCGCCCACATGCCGGATAATACAATGAATTTTCTAGTAGCTCTTTAAGTAGGAATTTATCAGTAATTTTTCCATCTTTAATATTGATTTTTTTTAGTAATTCTCTATGCATTGTAACCTTCATATAAAAAAAATAATTTGTATATGAGTATTATGACTTACATTACGAAATTATCTTTCGCCAATATGCAGCGGCCTGACAAACTGTAGTGGTTTGATTATTCATACACATTACAAACTACTACGCAATGTGGCCTTCTATGCGGAATACACTCTTAAAACAATCTCAAAAATATACAAAAAAATTATAGACGCTCAAGCCTACACCAACGAGATTTTAAATAGTAAAAATCATCCAATTAAAGCTAGGAATTAAATAATTGTCGGCTTTTTTATA
>Ga0209045_1002512_pt1 | contig 13328 bp, 3 predicted proteins | sample SaaInlLV_10m_DNA_4_FD_184664 | JGI IMG/M metagenome (GOLD analysis project Ga0209045, IMG submission 184664) | Marine microbial communities from expanding oxygen minimum zones in the Saanich Inlet - Saanich Inlet SI072_LV_200m_DNA (SPAdes) (version 2) | ecosystem: Environmental > Aquatic > Marine...
TCTGACGGAGTCTCTCCCTCCAAGGGGAATTCGGTTCGACGGAGTCTCTCCCTCCAAGGGGAATTCGGCTCGACGGATTCTCTCCCTCCAAGGGGAATTCGGCTCGACGGAGTCTCTCCCTCCAAGGGGAATTCGGCTCGACGGATTCTCTCCCTCCAAGGGGAATGCGGCTCGACGGAGTCTCTCCCTCCAAGGGGAATGCGGTTCGAGGGAGTCTCTCCCTCCAAGGGGAATGCGGTTCGAGGGAGTCTCTCCCTCCAAGGGGAATTCGGTTCGACGGAGTCTCTCCCTCCAAGGGGAATGCGGCTCGACGGAGTCTCTCCCTCCAAGGGGAATGCGGCTCGAGGCGAGACTCCCGCTACGGGAGGCGGCGGCAGATTGTGAGCTCCGTTGAGCCATTGAGGGTGTGAGGACCGCCAAGCCGGCCCTCGCGGGATGTGACCGTGGCGGCTGTCTGTTTGAGGGTGACGGTGTGCTGCTCCCCGTCGCCAATCACATACCCTCCATTCTGGACAGTCAGGTGGATCTCTCCCCGGCCGTTGAGTGTGATCCGGATCTGATCTCTGCTGTATTCAGTAACACGCACGTTGACCGGGGCTGTTGATTCAAGCGTTACCGGGATCTTGACGATTGCCACAGCCTGATCCCGGGTCAGGTTGACTCCTGTTCGGACGCTCTCGCCATCGACTGCTGTCACGAAGGCATGGGGTGTCAGCGTGCCGCGAGCATCGTAGAGATAGACGGCATGGAGCTCACGTCCGGCACGCTTGCCTTCCCGGCGTTCGCCAGGCCAGCCGTAGACGCCGGATCGTTTTGTGACGATGCGTTCCTTCCCTCGCACCGTTCCGGCATGGATGGATTCGAACGTGATGGGGTACATGTGTTCGGTCAGTGTCCTGCGGGTGAGTTTGCCAGGTCCGCCATACCAGAAGAAGAGGGCCCCGAAGTCGAGCTTTGTCAGCATGTCCCGGTAGTAGTCCCGCTCATTCTGAATGGCCCGCGGGTTGCCCAGAGGCGTAACCGTTCGCCCGAGATGCAAGGCGCCGACTGGGCGTGCGTCGCCGCCGCCTGTCTCGCAACTGGTGATTGTGTTCTCCCGCCAGTAAGAGCGCGGTCCGGGGTGACCGTTCGAGACGAGAACGCCGCCGGCGTCACTGATGATTCGGGCGCACTGTTTCAGTACGGGGAGGGCGACGTAAGGAACACAGATTTTCCTGCCGGTCACGCGTCCACTCTCCGGGTCGATGGTGACTGAGTGTCCATCCCAACCATCGTAGCTGAATCCGTCTCTGACGTATCCCGAGATGTAGCCGTCCGCCCACATACCGGTGGCTCCCACGTCCTCGACCATGGTATTCACGGCTGCAATCATGGCCTGCCCGAATGAGTTTGTGGGGGTGGGGTAGAAGAGCCACCAGCGCCAGTTGTCGTCGAACATGCTCCTGGGGATGAATCTACCGTAGTAGTCAAAGCTGTTCGGGCCGTAGTGCAGTTGGCGCCCATTCTGGTCGATGGCCAGGCTGTCGGGGAAGCGTTCCCTGGGGTTGTTGCAGATGTAGAGGCTGTGAGCCACATGGAACATCACCTTCATTTCCGGGAACTGGTTCTTGGTGCGGGCAAAGGTGTCTGCGAGGGCGGCGCACTCCTTCGGATACTCGACGAACTCGAACCCTTCCAGCGGGGTCGCGGGATTGTCGAGCGGCTTGCCCAGGCAGCCGATGCTGCTGTAGGCCAGATTACGCCTGGCGACGAACTCGGACGACGGCGGATCCCGGCGTTCCACGAACGCGAGAGCACCTTCGACGTGACCATTGAGCTTCTCATCTTCCCGGACCTGGTTGATGAAGTCATAGTAGTCGACTGTGGCTGTGGGATAGGCCGCCCATTCGAGGATGTACGTCGCGCCTGGGGCCAGACCCACGTGTTCGTCACGGATCTGGGCTATGCCGTCGGAGTGGGCGGTTGTGTGGCGGAGTTGGTAGAGGTCACTCAGGGCGATGAGCCCAAGTCCACCGTTGTTCTGAGCGGCGAAGATTGTGGGATTCGCCATTTGCGTCACGGCTGCATTTGGAGTGTCCTCCAGATTGACGCGATTGCTGACAATCACACCCAGTAGGTCACCCGACGTGTTACGGATCGTGTCTCTGACCAGGATGCGTGAACGCTGACCGATCATCGTACGCTCTATTCCATACAGCCGTCCTGTCGCGGTTAACCGTTGAGTTCCACCAGTTGGCGGGTGGACTTCGACTTGCCATCCACAGGTGTTTGACCGGGGCGAGTCGGCGCCCTCGAGGCCATGACTGCCACAGTTCGGGCAGGAATAACGCGACTCGACTCGGAACGTCTCGCCTTGCAGGGAGACGATCATAATTCCCTTTGGCGTGACCCGGAGATCGTACGTCGGGGGAACGATTGGCTCCGGGAGGGGCGGGACAGCCGTTTTGTCCGGTGAGGGCAGAGAGGGCGGTTGGGGGAAGGGGTAGTCGAAGGTGACTTTCTCGACCGTGTCGGCGCCATCGGTATCCGCAGCCAGCGAGCTCAAGGCGATGGCATCGAGATAGACGTGCGTGGCGTTGGGGGTGGGCTTGCCGGGCACGGCTGCGGGGATGACCTCAAGTCTCAACGTGTGGTGTCCTCTTGCGGTGAGGGTGCTGTTGCCCATCCGCTCCCAACGCGCTTCTGCCCAAGCCTTTGGCCCTCCGCTGCGCTGGCCGGCAAGATGGATCTCCCCTACAGGACTCCCATCAATGGTGCAGCGAACGCCGGCAGCGTCATGGATTCGGGCAGCCCGAATGGTCACCTCGTAATCACCAGGCGGGCGATCGAACTCGTACTCAGCCCAACCGCCGTACAGGTTGATGGTGTCCTTCTGCCAGCCGTCGTGATACGCGGTGACCTGCTTTGAGTTCCGGGACAATTCCTCCGCCTGGATGACGAGATCAGGTTCCCGAAGCCGTGCTCGCAGCTCGTACTGCCCTGGGGGCAGCCCTTCCAGAGAGAACGCGACTTCGTCCTCGCCACGTGCAGAGTTGCTGTTGAGGACGTGCGTCTGCACGGGCTGCAGCGATCCCACGCGAGCGAGTTCCGCCAGTGGCCGGACATCTGTGGGGAGGGGGAGAACCCAGCGGAAATTCACCGACAGAACGGCCCTTTTGGCTTCGGGATAGAAGAACGGTTCGAGGAGCAGATGGCCGACCGTGGCGGGGTCGAACGGCTCGCACCCCTTCTGTGCGGCTTCCTCGTTGTAGCACAGCGCGATCTCTGCTGCGGAGAGCGCCCGATCGTGCAGGCGTACATCGTCAACGAGACCGGGGAAGAACGCGGTCTTCTGCAGGTTGGGGTCTTCAGATGCCGTGTCGCCGAAGATACAGCCGATAGTGAACCGTCCGCCGTGTTTGACGGCACCGTGCCGTGAACGGCGTTCGGCGACCTGGATGCCGTTGACGAAACAGCGCATGGTTGTGCCGTCGAACACGCCTGCGATGTGCCTCCATTGGCCGAGCAGGGTTGGGCCGGAGACGTTGTTCCCGCCGCTTGAGATGTAGAAATAGGCGTTGCCGTAGTAGGTCAGGGCGTAGCTCTCAAAGAACTTCCCGGCGATTCCGGGCTCGCCGCGGTTGGCCGCAGTTGGTTTGACCCAGGCCTGGAGCGTGATTGGCCCGGTGATGTCGAGAGATCCACCGGTTCCGCAGTCGACGTAGTCGTCAACGCCGTCGAAGCGCAATGCCCCGCCCTTTCCCGACGGCATCCATGCGGCGCCATGGATGCGGCCATGATTGTTGCTGCCGCTTTGGTCGTGCAGGACAGAGCCTTGTCCCTCGTCGAAGTTCCAGCGGGCGACTGGGCCCTGGCCCTGAGCGGAGAGGGGAGTCGACAGGGCAAGGGCGACGACGAGAGTGTGTGCCAGGGCCACAGCACGTGATGTCATGGGGAGCACTCCTATGTGGAACACCATGCTCTGCGACGTCCGCAGAAGCAGCTTGTTGTTCTGGCCATATCGACTCTCGGACTTCACCACCCGCTCCGCTTGAGACAGGGAGGCACGGAGAGCGAAGAGCGGAGATCACCGGACTCCGGTCGCCCTCGGAAGGTCGGACCAGATTCCGGCGATGGTCTCATCGGGAGCACATGCAGAGGAAGAAGAGCGTGCCTTCCACTCTCCTCTGGCTCCTGTGGGCTCCCCAAAGGACCGTTCGCCGTCCAGAGGCCGCCTCCCACTTTGGGGGCGGCCGATTCAGTGTGGGAGGCGGCCTCCGGACGGCGACCGAACCGTGCTCAAAACCCGTGTAGTTACACACGAGCTCCGTTAGTGGTTCAGACGGATGATCCTTATGTCGTGTTTCTTTAGGGGGAACCGGAGTCTTCCATCGGCGAATGGAATGGTCTCTCCCGTCTCGAAATCTGTGGCTGCGCCGGCCGCTGTTGGACTGAGAATCCCGCCATCGAGGCTCACCTGTGCATTCCCACCTTTGCCATACTCGGTGAGAATGAGCAGTGTCTCCTTCTCCCCCACGTGGACGATGCTGCTGGTCTCGACTCCTGTGATCGTCACCGGGTAGTCCGACTGCCAGTAGTTGTACGTCCGGCAGGTTGGGGTGCCGATGCCCATAGTGAGCAGGTGCTGGCGGATTTTTTGGTACATCAAGCGACTGGTTCCTCGCTTGCGTCGCTCGGAGGGCTTGATGTAGGGGTTGACCGTGTACCAAACGGGAACCAACTCGTGAGTCAGAACGACCCCATTAAACGTACGCTGGAGCCATTCCACTTCCTCAGCCGAGCCACCTTTGGCGCCTATCCCGATGACGATTGGGACACAGCCGGACTGACGTCCCGTGCAGGCGGCTCTGATGTGTTCGCGACTCCAGCGGTCTTGGAAATCGCTGCGCCCGTAGTGCCACTCCCAGTCGAGCCCAAACTGAGCGAAGGACATCATCGGCATGATGGTCGAGTTGGTCATGTGCGGCCCGATCATCGGATGTCGACCGGCTTCCAGGTACATGGTTGCCGTACGTTTGGTCATTTCTCTCTGGTCGAGAATTGGGAGTCCCGGCTGGATGCGGCCATCAGGCAACCGGTAGGCATCGGACATGATTCGGTCCTTGTTCGGGAGGATATAGAAGCAGTCGAAGTAGAGGCCGTCAGTGAAGATCTCCATTTGCTGCTTGAGCCACCAGAGGTTGTAATCTTGCCAGCTTCGGACCGGGCCGGATGAGTAGCTGAGCCCGTCGCGGGGGCCCATGGGCCAGGCCCGACTGTTGTAGTCCATGAAGGTCCATTCGTCTTGGAAGGTCTGGAACTCGGGGGTGGCAAAGGTGATGCCCCGGCCCTGGACGTAGAGCAGGAAACGCTCGCTCTGTCTCGACGCGAAGTGCTGCCCGGCCGCCACGCAGCGCGTCCAGTGTTCCCGCCCGTCCCCGGCCAGGAGTTCCTCGGGGTAGCGGCTCACCCATCGTTCGATGAATTCCCGGTTCACTTTTCCTGTCTTACGGCACGTGGCGAGCTCGTGCCAAATTGTCAGGTCCCGTTGGTAGGGGAAGGGATCGTGGTAGAGACTGCCTGCGTAGCTCGAGGAGCCGGCGATGATGACCTGCATCGCGCCTTCAAGATCGACTTCCGACCAACGACGCCAGTGATCAGGGCGAACGGGCATGGGCTTGACCGGCGTGGCCTGCAGGCCGAAGCGAAGGGATCGAGGTGTTGCGAGCGGCGTGGGCTTCTGGATCAGGCGGATCCGGAGAGTCAGGACATCGCCATCGCGCTCGAGTTGCTGACATGGACTCTCACCGTCCAGCGCCCAACCATGGTCGGTTTCAGCAAACCAGCAGATCCCGCGTTCCTCCTCGCCAAGCCAGATATAGGGGACAAACGGCGTCAAGACCTCACGCTTCAGAATCTGCGAACTGTCCCACACCACCCCTTGGCCTTCGGGTGTGTATCCCGCATAGTTCTCGCGGCAGCGCTCGCCGCACATGTGAGCCAGGGGAGCCATCGCGTCTTTGACGGGGATGATGAGGTCGAGTTGATCGAGCTGTCCGCCTTCGAGCTGGACCTGGCAGGTCATCATCCCATCGTACTCCATCCGGGATGTCGTTTGGACCTTGGTCTTGCCGATTGCGAAGCTCGCAGACATGTTGACGGAGGTTTTGCTTGTGTCCGTGAAGGCGAATGTGGCGTCAGTCGGGGTAACTGTTCTACCGTCGCGCGTTGCCTCAAAGCGCATTGGCCCGGCCAGGAGTGGACTGCCTTTGGCCACAACCTGATCCCACAGCCCCACGTCATTCATCTCGTGCTCTCGCAGGACGCTGGAAACGGTTCGCCCGTCCACACTGATCGGCGTGAAGGGCGGGAGAATGAGGTCGCTGGTCCCAATCGTGTTGCGTTCCCACTCAAAGCGTTGGCGCGTGAACGTGCGCAGAAGCGATCCCTTCAGTCCGGCCGGTGGCGGTTCCAGTCGCAGAGCCAACTGGTAATCACCTTCCTCCAGTTCAGGAAGCTCGGCGATTGCCTCGCTGGTGTCGTTGGCGAACGGGGGCAGGTCGACGGTTGCGATGGGTGTCGGCTTGCCGGTCTTGTGCACCGTCAGCACGGCCTTCCGAATCCGTTCCTTGTCCTTGAGCCCGCTGAGACCTACCTGGGCCTTCAGCTTGGACGGGTACGGATAGTAGGCGAATTTGAGATCGACGGCATCCCAGGCATCCGGAGCGGACGCGCGACAGAATGCCTTTGCTCCCTTCAGTTCTGTTGGCGTGAGCGATCGATTGAAGAGCATCACCTCGTCGATCGCGGTTTGCTCCTCCCCGCGTCCCAAACCGACTCGGAAAGCGGGGGTGGTGAGGTCTCGTTCGGTCAGCTCGGACTCGAAGGTCGCGCGCCCTCGGGCGACGCCATCAATGTAGAATGTGACCTGCGTATTCTGCCACGTGAGGACAAGCCAGTGCCAGGCATCCGGGCCCCACGTCGGCATCTCTCCGGGAGCGAGGATAGCGACCGTCCTGCGCCAGGGGTACTGGATCATGTAGTAGCAGAGGTACGGGCCTGGCTCGACCTGGCGCGCCATCTGGATGCCATAGTACCCTCTGCCGGATACTCCGTTGGTGAACAGCGGGTGGTTGTTGTCACCTTTGCCCGGGCCGTGCCAGTCAACGGGGCGGATCCACATGGACAATGTCCCTTCGGCGATGTTCAGGTTCCCGTGGTTTTCGAAGCTGACCGCGGCGCAGTCCCGGCCGCTTAACAGAGCCTTTCCGCTCAAGCCTTCAGTAAACTGTGCTTCCGCGGTGTTCTGGCCGACGGCCTTGCCGGTCGGTGTGCCGTTTGCGGCGTCCGCATCGATCCCCTCGTCAAAGCTGGCATGGAAGGTCAGGGCGCTCTTCAGTTTGGTCGCCAGGCTTGTCTGACCCTCGCCGGTCTTCCATCTGTGGTCCGGCCGGGACAGTGTCCAGTCGAATTCCCGGTGGAAACACACGACCTCGGTGTCCGTTCGGGTCACATGGATCCGTGTGTAGATCGTCTCTTCCGGCATGCAGGCTGGATGATCGAGGATGAACTCGCGCTCGGCCTTGGGGGCGAGGGTGACGCTCTGCTCGAGGTCCGCGTGCTGACTGTCGGTCGGCTGACTGTCAATCCTGATCGTGAGTGGAAGCGGGCGCGGATGGGGGTTGCGGATGCGGATGCGATAGCGCGCCTTGTTTCCGTCTGCCGTCCGGATCCCGAGCATCTGGGTAACAGGGGCGTCAGGAACCCAGTGGATCGAGGCCATGGTGTCCCGTTCGTCGAAGTGTGCGGCCAGGGGGGACCAGCAGCTCTGTTCCCACGGGCGCTTCCAGTTGCGCCCCAGACGCATGTTCCAGACTTGCCCGGGCAGAGAGGAGGCGACTCCGAGCTCGCGGAGGGGGATGGATGCCTCGAAGTGCCATTGCCCGTCGACCAATTGACTGGCGGTTTTCCACGCGCCTCGCCAGCCGGCGGCCGGCTTCTGACGTCGGTCAAAAATGGCCCCATTCGCGTTGATCAATGCCTGATACATGCCGTGCGTCTTGCTGCCCGGGACAGGGTCAAGCCAGACCTCGATGCAGTCGTCCTGGATGGTTGGGGCGTTGCTACCATCCGTTGTCGGCTGCAAGGCCGAAACCAGGTCCCCGGAGGGAGGAAGCTCGCTCCTCACGGCGACGTAGACAGCGTTGCCGTCGCTGAGGAACCAGGAGACCGCTTCCCGATGGGTGAGAGCGGTCTTGCCGACCTGTACCATTCCCACCATTCGGACGGCATTCATCCACTCAGCGTCGCGGATCAATCCGTCAACAACGGGGGTATGAGTGGCCGCCGGCAGGGCGATCTGAGGGGAGGCGAAACGGGTCGCGGCCTGGCTCGGGATGGCCGCCGAAAGTGTGACCGCAGCAATGAGCAAGGCGAAGACGAATGAGCGATTCATAGTCTGGCCCTTTCGCGGGCGTCCGGGGATGGGGTATTGGCGCCAATCTAGCGTGACCCGGGACGCCGTGCGAGGAACGCAGATTGCTGAGCCGATGGTGGGGGGCCTGGAGAGCGGCGGTCTCCGCCGTGAAGAGGGAAACACCGTCGGGGACGACGGCTCTCCAGAAGGCACAAGACCACCGTCGGGGACATCGGCTCTCCAAGGGAAACGGCCGCTGTGGACATCGGCCCTTCTAGGGAACGGGTTCACTCCACTGGCACGATGGCGATGAAATCGATGTTGATTGCATCGCCGAGGTTGGTCATGCGGATCCGGTGTTTGCCGGGCGTCAGTTCCAAGGGCGGGGTCAGTTTCCTGAACGTCCACGTGTCGTCCTGCACGGCAAAGCCGTTGGTGGTTGGGAAGAAGATGTTCTCGTACTCCGGACCGGGGACCTCACCATCGATCTCGAACTTCCGTCGCGCGTTCTTGAAGTTGGTTGTGTAGCGGATCATGACCGTGTGCTGTCCGGCTTTCGCGGCGGAGAACTCCCACTCCAGCCAGTTGCCGACTGGCCGGATCCAGTAATGGAAAGCGCGGTTCCCGCTGGCGTTGAGTGGTTGATAGAACTTGATCTCACCGCCTCCGCCGTGTTCGATGAAGTCTTCACCTTCGATGTAGATGCCGCCCGCGTTTCCCGCCAGTTCAACCGGGAGTAGCGAGATTCTCTCCTCAGTTGAGTAGGTGCGTCCGTCCGGGGCTGTGGCTGTAACCTTGAGTACAAATCTGTCTGTTCCCGGTGGAGCTGCGTACTCCAGAGTCGGCCCTTCCGCGGTCTTTCCTTCCGGCAGAGACCAGCTGAATCGCGTTTTGGCCGGGTTGGAACCGGAGAGTGCCGCTTTGAGCCGAATCGTTCGTCCCTTGCCTGCCTTCAGGGATGTGTCACCCTTGATGGAGATGAGGCTTGCGCTGCAGGCACCCATGGTCTCGCCGTTCTCCCCTGCGCCGATCGCGGGACTCTCGGGCTTGAGGCGGAAGTCACCGGCCTGGGGAGCGATGAAGAGCGGATCGGCCTGCAGGCTGTGCTTGTCCTGCCCGCTGTTAGTCCGCCATTCAGCCAGGTCGTGCCCGGTGAGGGCCAGTTTCAGGATATTCGTACTGTAGAGGTATGCCACCTGCGTTTTGGCGACCATCTCACCCCAGAAGTTGTAGTCGCTGGTCATCTCCAGGCGTTCCTCCGGGTGTGTGATGACCAACGCCGCATTCGGGACACTGGTTGGGAACCAGAAGATGTTGTTGACGAACCGGCAACCCTTGTGGGTGCGGCCGCAGAAGTAGGCAGAGAAAACCTGGCCTCTGGTGAAGGTGTTGTTCTTGATGAGGATGTCCGTGCAATCTCGCGCTGTGACATGGTACCGGGTACCCCAGATCACATTGCCTTCGATGCGGCCGCCTTTGCAGCCGGTTATGTTGATACCGTTCCCGAACCCGCCGTGTGCTCTCGCGTAGCCGATTCGGCAGCGCAGGACCTCAACCCCGTGGGATTTGATGATCCGCATCACGCCGGGATGGCCTGCCGTAGGGAGATTGTCGAAGGTGAATCCGTCGACCGTGATAAACGACTTGGCGCTGATGTTGACGAGTGGAGCAGTGACCTGGGCGCCGTCGATGAGCACCAGGCCGTCGCCTCGCGTGCGGAATGTGATACGTTTGTCCTCCGTGCCGCCGTGCAGCGGCGCGATGGCATGGTAGTAGGTGCCCGGGGCCACGATCACGGTGTCTCCGGGCTTCACGCCGAAGCTGGCCCGTCGGATTGTCGCCCAGGGTGTTGCCTCCGTCTTGCCATCTGCATCGTCGTTCCCACTGGCGGCGACATAGTAGGTGGTCGGTTTCTGAGGGGCGTCTGTTGTCTTGAAGGACACGACGTCCGACAGCGTTGAGCCCCCCCGACGGCCATTCGCGCGAACCTGCACGACATAGTCGGTCGAGGGGACGAGCCCTTTGAGGCCGGATCCGTGCACCGTGCCTTGAGGACTGCTGGCGGTCTTGCGCCACGTCTTGTCGCCCTTCCCCTTCCAGTTCACGGTGCCCGTGCTGTCGTCCTGCGGTGTGCGCCAGGTCACGGACGCGGAAGTCGCTGAGATGCTGCTCACCGTCGCGTCCTCGATGACTGGGGCGCGGATCGCTGCCTCGAAGGAGCCGGCCGGCCGGCCAAATGGCCCCAGATGGGCCGCGGGGCTGTCCCACGCCAGGCGGAAGTCGTTTTCCGCGGTATCCACGAATCCGGGATTTGCGACCGTACTCCGGCGTTCCCTGCCGATCCGGTCTTTGTCGAGGCCATCTCCCGAGTAGAGGTTGTTGCTGGCCAGGTAGCCCTGTTGAGCACCGTTCGCGAACGTCACGGCTCGGCTCGCATTGTCGGCCAGGATACAGTCCCGCACTGTGACATCGCGTGTTCCCTTGCCGAGATGAATCCCCGTTGCGTTGTGGACAATTGTGCAGCTGAGAACGGAAGGTGCGGTTGCTCCTGAGAGCTGGATGCCGGTCCCTGACGCGTCCCGGACGACGCATGACCTGAGGGTGGTGTTCTGCCCGGTCACGATGATGCCGTTCTCTCCTTTGCCCGCAACGCTTATTCCCTCCAACTCGATCCAGTTTCCCGCGATCCGGGCGCCGGGGAGGGTAGCTGCCTTCCTGCCGTGCGCCCGAACGCGGATCGGCTCTGCTTCTGTACCGACAGCTGCGATAACCAGCGGTTCGGTGTACGCTCCGGGCATCAGGTAGAGTGTGTCTCCCGCCTTCAGTCCCGATGTCGCTTTGGCCAGTGTCGCCATGGGGGCCTGATTTGTGGTCCCCGCATTCTCGTCGTCGCCGGCTGTGGAGACGTAGAAGACGCGGCCAAACGCGCCGCGATGGACCCCCACATTCCCTCCACCAATCGCCTTTCCTCTGAGTGGGCTGTCTGATTGGAGGCGGTAGTCCAGGTAAGTCGGGTCAGCGAAGCGCGCGTCCGCAACAGAGACACCTTTCGGCGCACCGGAAGGGACATAGTTGTTGACGAAAGCCGTGTCGGAACCAGCCCAGTCGCCGGCGGCTCCGGAGTCGGGCTTGGGCCGGCCATACAAGCCGATGTTCTTGAGCAGGACGTTGTTTCGGACCATGATTCGGTCTTCGGGTGCGTACTTCAGCGTGTAGTAGGTGCATGGCACGAACCCGCAACTGCCGGTCAAGATGTTGCCTTGCAGGACGGTGGCCCGGCACATGAACTTGGTACGAAATGAGAGCCGTCCGTTGAGGATGTTGTTTATCAGCAGGTAGTCACGGCCTTCCTTGCCGTACGTGCCGATCCCATAGTGGTGGCCCCAGCCCAGTGTTCGGATCGTCTGAGGGGAGGGGTCTGTGCGGTTGCCCAGGAAGAGCACATGACGGGCTCCGGCGTCATTGAGCAGGAACGTTCCTCGTCCACCGTTGAGGACCCCATAGCATGTCTTCACCAGGATGCGCTGGGCGCCCTGCTTGAGGACAAGTCCGGCGAACCAGGTCGACGAGAAAGCGCAGTCCTCGATCGTGATGTGGTCTCCGCCTGAGTAGACGGCGTCGTCGCCTGTTCCACTGACTCGATTCCCCCTGACCAGGACGCCGGCGTTGTCGAACTCGAAACGGAGGCCTTTCAGCCGAACGTAGCTTACCCCGATCGCCAGCGCGCACGCATCGTTCCCGAACACGCTTGCAGTCGTCTTGCCCGAACGGACCGCCAACTCATGCACGTTGGCGCCTCGTGAGTCGGAGAAGTGGACGTATACCGTCTTGCTGTCTTTGTCCCAGCACCATGTTCCCGGCAGTTCATCGACCATTGAGCTCGTGGCAACGCGTTGCAGCATGATCCGCGTGTCAGTCTCCCAGGCGCAGCCTTGGCCCCGTCCCATCACAGCCTTTCCCTGCCAGGTGAACTGCGTGCTCGGTGTCCGAGTCAGGGCGGGTTTCTGCGCGCAGGAGATGATGACGCGGTGTCGCGGTGCGGCCATGATCGTGATGGGGCTGCCCGGTTTGCCTGTGGGGCCCTTCTTTGCGTCCATGACCAACGCTGTCTCGAGGTACTCCCCTTCGCTGATGATCAGTGTGTCACCGGCGTGCAGTTGGGCGATGCCATGGGCCACATGCCGCCAGGCCCGGCCCCGGGAAAGGCCGTCTGCCTGGTCGTTACCATCGATGGAGACGTAGTACGTCTTTCCAGGCGTCGTCAATGGGCCACACCCGTACGTTGATTCGTCCACCTCAATCGGCTGAGCCAACGCCTTGAGTTCAGCGGAATCAGGGTCCGTGTTGTAGTCTGCAGCCGATGCGAAGGTCACCAGGGACACAAGAGGAAGGAGCAGGAGAGCGTAAGCAGGAACACTCCTCCAGCCACCACGTCGCTGGTTGTCGCGTCGCCCATTCGTTCTAGTCAACATCATCCGTCGTACCTCGCGCTTGCCAAAACGTGGTTGGTGGAGAGAAGACACGGAACCGGGTCTCAACCGATGGGATGGACCGTAACGGGACGGGAGACGGGATGCAAGGCATGGCTGTCTTCTGGAGGCGGTCGTCCTCGACCGTTTGACTTGCGTGCAGCCACGGCGGGGGACCGCCGCTCTCCAACGGGAAACCTGGTCCAATTGGCTGTCTTCTGGAGAGCGGTCGTCCTCGACCGTTTGACTTGCGTGCAGCCACGGCGGGGGACCGCCGCTCTCCAATCGGGACGCAGCCACGGCGGGGGACCGCCGCTCTCCAACGGGAAACCTGGTCCAATTGGCTGTCTTCTGGAGGATCACCCCGACAAAAGTAGCCCGGCGGGCGGTATGGCATTGTCTGGGTGTTGCCGCCTTCCAGTCTCCAAGGCGATTGATTCATATCCGGGCGGCCATGGTCGGAT
>Ga0209045_1002517_pt1 | contig 13311 bp, 11 predicted proteins | sample SaaInlLV_10m_DNA_4_FD_184664 | JGI IMG/M metagenome (GOLD analysis project Ga0209045, IMG submission 184664) | Marine microbial communities from expanding oxygen minimum zones in the Saanich Inlet - Saanich Inlet SI072_LV_200m_DNA (SPAdes) (version 2) | ecosystem: Environmental > Aquatic >...
AGAAAGTATAAAATTGAACCAGAATAAGAAGAAGGCTTCTTAGGATGTTCTATATAAGAAATTTTAAAAAGTTGTCAGAGGTTTTGGGGTGATAAAATGTTTGATTTACACTTAAAAGAACTTGAATTTAGGTTTGATAATTTAAAGCAAAATTTTGTTTGAAATTTTTAGAAAAGAGTTGCTTAAGTTATCTTGTTCTGTTTTATCGAAATAATGCATAAATTGTCTAAAGCAAGAACTCTTGAATTTTTAAACAATAAGAAGATATTGTTTACTATTCCAGATTTATTATATTTCCCTGTAGTTTTATTTAAGGAAGCACCATTACATTGTGTTAATAAAATACAGGCAAGGTTTCAGGATAAGTCTATTGTTGTTCGCTCTTCAGCGGCAGATGAGGATGTGCAAACAAGCTCTTCCGCTGGAAAGTACGAGTCTGTTTTGAATATTTATTCTAATAATTCAGAAAAAATAACTGAGGCAATTGACAGGGTGATAGCTAGCTATGAAAAAAAACGCCCACTCATGCCAGATGATGAAGTAATCATCCAAGAAATGGTGCAAAACACTACCATGAGTGGTGTAATCTTTACCCATGATCTAAATACTGGTGCCCCGTACTATGTAATTAATTACGACGATCAATCGGGCTTAACCGATACAGTAACCTCAGGTGGAGGAGAATATGCAAACCGTACCCTCTACATCCACCGCAACTCAATTAATAAACTTCGTTCAGAACGCTTTACTAAGTTATTACAAGCAGTTCAAGAATTAGAGGAAGTAATGGGAAGCCAGTTTCTTGATATAGAGTTTGCACTTGGTGAAGATCTAACTCCATATCTACTACAAGTAAGAGCAATCACTACTCAGACAAATTGGAATAGAGCGGTTGTAAAACAAATTGATGTGTCCTTGAAAGAGGTACAATCATTCGTTATAGAGCGATTTAAAAGAATCAATGGAGTCTATGGCGAAACTACAGTTTTAGGCCAAATGCCAGACTGGAATCCTGTGGAGATGATTGGCAGAGCCCCACGAGCCTTGGCAAGTTCACTTTATCAAACGCTTATTACAAATAATGTATGGCAAGATGCAAGAAAAATTATGGGGTATGCCATCCCAAAAAGCCAGTCTTTAATGGTGATGTTGGCTGGACAACCTTTTATCGATACACGGCTAAGTTTTCACTCTTATCTACCTAAAACTATATCCCCATCAGTTTCAGAAAAATTGGTTAACCATTGGGTAGACCGCCTTAAAAATAATCCAGAACTACATGACAAGGTGGAGTTCGAGGTTGCAATTACTACTTATAGTTTTGATATTGATGAAAAAATAGAACAGTTGATCGGTAATGTTCTGACAACATCTGAAAAGGAGAAATTTAAGCAAGCACATTGTCAACAGACAATACAACTTGTCAAAGGAGAGAGTGAAGGCTCATTAGAACAAGCATTAGATAAAATAAATCTTCTTAATAAGAAACACACAGATGAGAACAATCTAGATTTACAGGACAATTTACTATTGCTACCTGCGTTGATTAATGACTGCATCAATTTGGGCACCATACCATTTTCTATTCTAGCAAGACATGGATTTATTGCAAAGACAATTCTTATATCGCTTAAGCAACAGAATATTATTACTCAAGATGAGTTTAATCAAATTCATGCAAGTGTACAGACTGTAGCCAGTGATTTGGTAAATGATATGACCGCTTTACAGATGGAAACTATATCTACTGCTAGCTTTATGGAAAAATATGGACATCTACGTCCTGGTACCTATGATATTATGTCACGACGCTATGATCAGATGAGCAATCTATCTAATGGTGTTAATTTTAATCAATCTCAACAACAGTTTGCTTCATTTCAGTTTTCTAATAAACAAAAGCAACAGATAAACGGCCTACTCAAGGAAGGGGGGTTTGGAGATTTTAATGCAGATGATTTGTTGAGTTATATTAATGATGCAATTACTGGCAGGGAGTATGGTAAGTTTGTATTCACCCGCTCAGTTAGTAATATATTAGAGATGATAGCTAGATTTGCTGAGAGTAATGGACTGAGTAGGGATGAAATTTCACATGTACCTATTAATATGTTGTTGAAAGTGGTCAAACATAGTGATGAAAACAGTATTGAGAGAAAATTACGCGAAATCTCTGAGCAAGAGGCTGAGAAGCATGATGTTAGTGTTGCAATTAGACTGCCACAATTATTAACCGATCAGGCTGGAGTGTATATCGTACCTTTTCAGGTAAGCCACCCTAACTTTATTACTCATAAAAAAATCACTGCACCATCTATTGTGCTTTCTTCAGATTTTAATACTACATCATTAAATGGAAAAGTTGTATTAATAGAGGGTGCAGATCCTGGTTTTGATTGGATTTTTTCACAGAATATCGCAGGTCTAATTACTAAATATGGTGGTGCTAACTCACACATGGCGATTCGTTGCGCTGAATTTAAGATTCCTGCGGCGATTGGATGTGGAGATCAGAGATTTGAATTGTTGTTAAAAGCAAGTCACGTGTATCTTGACTGTGCATCTGGCTTGGTTTACCCTGTTCATTGATTGGGGTGAAATAAAATGCAAAGAACTATTTGGATAACAGGATTATCAGGGGCTGGAAAATCTACTCTCGGCATAGAGGTTGTGAAATTACTCCGTAGTAATGGAGAGCCTGTTGTTTATTTGGATGGTGATCAGCTAAGAGAGGTTTTTAGTGCTGTTAATTTAACAGAAAAAAACCACAGTAGAGAAGGACGGTTATCACTTGCAATGCAATACTCTCGCCTTTGTGATGTCATTTCTAAACAGGGGTTAACTGTTGTTATTGCAACGATATCTATGTTTAAAGAAATACATGATTGGAATAGAAAAAATTTATCTAATTATTTTGAAGTGTTTTTGAAAGTCCCAATGGCTGAGTTACAATTTCGTGATCCCAAAAATATCTATAGTCGTTATAATTCTGGTGAATTAATCAATGTTGCAGGATTGGATTTAAATGTGGATGAGCCAGTGAGCCCAGATTTATTATTTGATTTTAGAGAAATGAATACTGCCAAGCAAATGGCAGATAAGATTATATCTGTAATTCAAGAATGATGCTAGTTGGAGTAACACAGCGTGTAGATTATGTTGATATATATGGTGAATGGAGAGATGCATTAGATCAGCGTTTGATTGAGTGGGTTGTGAAGGCAGGATATATACCAGTCCCAATTCCAAATAGTTTATTTAATGTAAATTTATCAACAAATAATCAGATTGTATTTGATAGTTGGTTACGTGTAGTAGGCATAAGCGGGTTATTGTTATCGGGTGGTAATGATATTGGTAATATTCCACATAGGGATTTAACTGAGAGCTACCTGTTATCTTGGGCAGAGAAAAATAAAATCCCAACCTTGGGGATTTGTCGTGGAATGCAGATGATGGGAGTATATTCTGGTGCAAAATTGATTAATGTAAATAATCATGTTGGGGCACGCCATCAGTTACAAATAGTTAGTGATAGCAAAGTAAAATTACCAGACACGGTAAATAGTTATCATAATCAATGTTTACAGAGTTGCCCAAATTCATTTAATATTCTAGCAAAATCAGAAGATGGCAGTATAGAGGCGATTGTGCATAAAGATTTACCATGGGAGGCATGGATGTGGCATCCGGAAAGGGACGATATATTTTCAAAAGGTGATTTAGATAGATTTAAAAATTTGCTAGAAAATGAAAGACAATAAACCAAAAGTAATACTATTAGTTGCAGGCGAAGGAAAAAGGTTGCGACCATATACATCAGACCGACCAAAATGCATGGTAGAGGTTAATGGCATAAGTTTGATTGATAGACAGCTGGCAGTTCTTCGAGCAGAGGGTCTTGAAGATATTATGATGATTGGTGGTTACAAGGCGGAGATGTTAAGAAAATTTAACACAAAGTTAAAGATTAATCCGCGTTACTATAACACTAATATGCTATGGACACTTTTTTGTGCAGAAGAAGAATTAGAAGGTGATGTGATTGTTAGTTATGGAGATATTGTTTATTCTAGAAAAATTTTACAAGCACTCATGCAATCCACTGCAGATATTGCAGTAATTATTGATAAGGAGTGGGAGAGTTATTGGAGAGCTAGAAATGAAGACCCACTAGATGATGCTGAAACATTAAAGTTACGAGATGATGGGGCAATTATAGAAATAGGTCAAAAGCCAAAATCCTTAAATGAAATAGAGGGCCAGTATATAGGTTTAATGAAGTTTTCTGCCAAAGGAATAAAGCAGATAAGAGAAATATTCCATACTGCAATTGATAATAGCGAATTATTAGGTAGAACAGTTGAGAGTGCTTATATGACGGATATATTGCAGGCAGCAGCTAATTTAGGAAAGTTAGTAAAAGCTATACCTGTTTATAGCTCTTGGATTGAGATAGATACAGTTGATGATTTAATGAGTGATGTTGTAATTGAAAGGTTGAAAAAAATAGACCATGCTTAAGAAGCCTGTTGAAAAATATAATTATATTTGTGTGAGTGGCTATGGTTGGACTGGCTCTAGTGCGTGTATTGATATATTGAAAGAGTTTGAAGGATTTGGTGCACTAAAGGGTGAGTTCAGAATTGCAAAAGACCCGTATGGATTAACAGATTTAGAGGAATCATTAGTGCATAAATGGGATTTTATACGGCATGATATAGCCATTAGAGATTTTCTTTCTTATTGCAAGGTTTTAAGTAGGGAGACAAGTTTATTTAGAAAAGCAGGTAAAAATTTTTCTAATAAATTAAATGTTGATTTTATGCTGGAATCAAAGTTGTATATTGATAGCTTGACCGACATGATGTATTTGGGCGATACTTTTGTCCACCGATACAATGTTCCAGCATACAAAAACCTTCTTATGAAAATAAGGAGCAAAATTGGAAAGAATAATGCAAAACCTATGTACTGGTCAAGACCGTGTGAATCTGATTTTATAAGGGAAACTAAAAAGTATATTAATAACTTGTTTTGTAATTATATGCATTTAAAAGAAATAAATACACTTATACTTGATCAGACAATACCACCAACTAACATGATTAGCACAAGTCGATATTTTGAAAAAATAAAGGTTGTAATTATTGATCGAGATCCTAGAGATATATATGTAAATATGGTTAGATCAAAGTCCCTACTTGGGCCAGAATTAACCAAAAAAGACTCAGTAGAAAAATATATAAAATGGCATAAGCAGTTAAGACGTAAATCAGTAAGAGATAATAATGAAAACGGTATAGACAAATATGTATTGAGATTATATTTTGAAGATCTTGTACTTAATACTGACGAATCAATAAAGAAGATTATTGATTTTTTAGGAAATAACGCCGAACACAGCAAAATAAATAAATATTTCTTTCCATCTTATTCCATCAAAAATATAGAATTATGGAGGTCTTATCAAGACCAATCGGTTATGAATGAGATTGGCGAGAAGTTGAAGGGGTATTGTTATAATGCACGATAAAACTTCTAGAAAGTGTCATATTATCATGCGTGAAGAATATGGATGGAAGTTATACAAAGGTAGTAATATAAAAATTTGGTTTTTTGGATATCAGTACAATAGCAATATCGAAGACTTATTTAGTGAGGCGTCATCTATATTATGCGATCATTCTGTGGATAAACATAGTGTATTAGATTGGATCAAGAAAATATCAGGACATTTTTCAGTTGTACTTGAAACCAATAAATGGGTCGTAGCTGCAGTTGATAAAATATGCACAAACCCAATTTTTTTTGTTGAAAAAGAAGATGGTGTTTTTATAAGTAACTATGCACCTATATTAAAGAGAGAGTGCAACCTAGAAGTATCTGATTTTAATACATCATCCGGTCTAGAACTCTCCATGTCAGGCCATACCATTGGCAAAAAAACGTTATATCACAGCCTTAATCGTTTAGAGGGTGGAGAGTGTATCTTGTATCATCAAGGCACTATATTTAAGGAGTTCTATTATACTTATTCTCCATGGAAAACCAAAGATAGAAGTAAGTGCAAACTTAAAAAAGAATTTACAGATATATGTATCAATACACTAACAGATTTAAAGAGTAGTATAAATGGAAGGCAAGTTGTAATACCGTTAAGTGCAGGCAATGATTCTAGGCTTATTGCTAGTGGTTTGAAAGAACTCGGGGTAAAAAATATAGTTTGTTTTTCGTATGGGAGGAAGGGTAATTTTGAAACCCCAGTAAGTAAGGCTGTCGCAGAAAAATTAGGATATCAGTGGTTATATTTGCCTACCAATCTTCGGGATAAGCACAGGTTTTTCAAATCAGATTTATATCACAAATATGTAAGTGATTTTGAATCATATGGTTCTATTCCAAATACTCAGGAAATCTATGAAGTGTCATTGTTAAATAAACACCCTTTGATTGACAGTGAGGCGATAATAGTGAACGGTAATTCCGGTGATTTTATTTCTGGTGGACACATAAGTTCAATATCGGATTTGGAATATACTATGAAAAGTACGAGTAAATCGATTTGGAAATTTTTTTTAGATAAACACTATTCTTTGTGGGGTGATCTCAGGACGACAGCTAATGATGATTATATTGTTTCTGAGCTTGAAAAAATATTATCGTTACGTATTACAGAATCGGTTGATGTTGAAAAGTATCATTATGCCATGATGGAATGCATCGAGTGTATTGGACGTCAAAGTAGGATAGTTTCCAATCAGCAACGAACCTATGAATTTTTTGGCTATGATTGGAGATTGCCATTATGGTCTGATGATATGTTGAATTTTTGGGAAAGTGTACCTTATGAATATAAGATTAATCAGCGCTTGTATATTGAAACATTACATGAAAATAATTGGGGCGATGTATGGCTAGATATAAAAGCAAATGATAAGAAAATTAATCCATACTATTTGAGATGGATACGTTTATTGTTTAAGATATTGTTTATCCCTGCAGGAGAATTAAAGTGGCATAGATTTGAGAAAAATTTTTTTGAATATTTTATGCATCCCTCAAACGCCCTAACAGTTGAGTCATATTTTAAAATATTATTCGATAGACGCGAATATAGAAATGCAAATTCATGGCTCTCACATAAAATGATAGAAGATATCAGATTCAATAGCGATTTACAGAAAGAAAAGTGATATCTTTTAGACGTATAGTCTCACAATATAAAGCCAACCTTCAAAGTTTATCTTGATTACTTATGAAAAAACATCATAAAATATTTGTCTTGTGTTTTCCACATTTGGGTGTATTAGATGTTTGGTTACCAGTTGTGAATAGGATGAACAATCTAGATAGCCATACAGATTGTACGTTAATAATACCTGACGCAATGATAGTTAGGAATTTTCATAGAGACAATATTATAGTCAAAATGTCTGATGGTGTATTTAATACAGTCCTAATTCGTACTAATAACAACACATGGATTAAGCATAAGTCAGTGTCTGAAAGTATTAGATGGTATCAGAGTAAACGTGCTATATTGCGATTAATTAACATATTGGAAGGTTTAATAAGGAAACCATTATTTTATTTTATTTTAATTTATCCGTTAATTTTATTACGAAATATAGCATATAAGAAAGAGTGCAAAATAAAATACGAAAATCTAAATAGAACGATATCAGATAAGGATATTATGTTATATGATATCCACACTGAAGGTAATCGCACCGTGTCAGATATATTACAGTTGTTTGAAGACAATAAATACTCATTACCACATGCATTAAGCATGACAATTAACAGGGATTTACATGTTAATGTTAACAACAAAAATAAAGAGAATATTACACTGTATATTTATGGAAAATTTCAGAGTAGGTATTACAATTTAAGATATGGAATAGATGAAAATAAAATGCATGTAGTTGGCATACCTAGGCATGACAGCAAATGGATCAAAAAAATACAAGATGAAAGTACTAGATTGCCAAATCGTTTTGATAATGATAAATCCGTCATAGTATTATCTAGACATGTATCTAATGTGTATTGTTCATACGATGAAAAAAAACGATCTGTAAGAAATATTAAAAAGAAGATTATTGACGAGCTAGGTATGAAGGTAGTTGTAAAATTGCATCCAAGTGAAAAACAAGAAAAAATATTTTCAAGTAAGAATGAAACAATCTATGAAGATGAATTTGGTTCAAATGATTATGGATTAACGTGGATTTATTCTGACCTTCATATATTCGCATTAGGAAAAGGCAAGAAATTAATAATTAATCTTAATACCGGCGTGGTATTTGACGCGGTAGCGATGGGCATACCATGTATAGATTATATAGATTCAAATAGAGAAAAATTGACCCAATTTGCGCTACATGGTGGTATTGTTGAAAAAGCAACAAATTATCAAGAGTTAAGTATTTTTATAGATAAGTGGTTAAGTAATCCTGATAAAATTTCAACATTATCAACAGATGTATATAAAAATTATTTCCAAGTGTCCAGTGATATTTCAAGTAGAATAGCAACCGAAATATTGTGTAAAAATGAGATTATTGATCAAAAAATATGAACACTCTTCCTTATTGTAGAGAGCCTTAAGAAACATAGAAGCTATTTAACCAACTCTTGAAAAACCTTCGAATTTTTACAACATTAACTTCATTAAAGTTTAAAAGATATATGCGAATTGATATAACAATGGTGCAACTAAGAATTTAATCAGATTGCTAGACTAAATTTATTGTGATTAATTTTACTATTTCAGTATACGTTTGAAAGTTTTATTTCCATTTGTTGGTGATTCTATTGGTGGTAGTCATCGCTCTATTATAGAATTATATAGTGAGCTCGAGAATAGCACCATAACCCCTGTTTTTGTTTTACATGAAATAGGCCCGCTATCTGATTTATTAGATGGTCTTAATGTTCAATATGAATATATTTTTATTAAACACTTAGCTGGCGAATCGCCAAATATATTTAATATAGTCTTTAGTGTTGTATTAAATTTTTTCAAATTAAGTAAATTTATACGTAAGAATAAAATAGATATTGTGCACGGCAATGATTTACGAATAAATCTTACATGGTCATTGCCTACTAGATTATCAAGTGCGGTTTATATATGGCATCAGAGGTCTTTAATGTCACCCTCAGTATTATGGAAGACTTCTGTACTATTAGCCAATCATTTTATAACAATATCTGATTACGTTCATCAATCATTACCCAGCAATATACCAGAATCAAAAAAAACACTAATTTTAAACCCGTTTAATATTAAAAATACTTATGATCGGAGTGTGTCAAGAAAGTGGCTTAATGAACTCTATGATATACCGAAAAACTCTATTTTACTTGGTTATATAGGACGACTTGTATACTGGAAGAATGTGGATTTTCTTATTAACTGCTTTAAAGAATACATTAATAAGAATAATCTTCAGCTTCATTTAGTAATAGTCGGACCGGGTGATAATGAATATATTAATGATTTAAAACAGTTAGTGCATAAATTAGAAATAAATAATATTGTTACTTTTACAGGGTTTAATTCTGAGCCGAATCGAGTAATTTCTGCCTTTGATTTAATGATTGCACCAAGTGATAGAGAGCCATTTGGTAGAACGTTAGTTGAGGCTATGATACAAAAGACCCCTGTATTAGCAGCCAAAGGTGGTGGTCATTCTGAGATTATCAATAATGGAATAACAGGTAGATTGTATGACCACTGTAATATAGATAATTTTGTTAGTCAATGTGATTTATATGTTAATAACGATAAGTCTACACATAAAATAATAAATGAGGCAAATGCCATTGCTAATTTAAAATATTCTTCGCATAGACATGCTGAAAGTATTATTCATATATATCAGCAGTTATTTAATACTTGAAACTATATGCAATCTACACATCATAGGAAAATAATTTCACATTTTGTTGGCTTGAGTGGTATTGGAGGTGTGCAATCTAATTTTATTGAGTACATGAATAATATAGTGTTACATCCTTCTAAATACCATCATAAGATATATACATTTGGAGGTGTTGATTCATACTATCAACTCACTAATGATGTACTTGATATAAGAAAAATATCAAATCTATATAGATTGATATTGGATATTGTATCTAAAGATGTGGTTGTTCATCTTTACAATAATTTATCTAGTTTTAAAGTAGCTCTGCTTTTAGTTTTGTTGCCTATTCGTAAACTTATTGTTCATGAACGTGGAACAATTTGGAATCAACAAACTACCAGTTGGTTGATACCGCGTTTTGTTGCATGGAAGGCTTCTATTATTTTATCGAATTCTTTTGCAACAAAAACAATGTTAGTAAAAAAATTCTCCATTCCGAGTAAAAAAATACGAGTATTGCATAATGGCATAAACACATTGATGGATCATAACTGTGGTGGTAATTACAAAAAAAACAAGACTATATTTCATATTGGATTTATCGGACGTTTAGATTCACATAAAGGTGTGCATTTATTAATCGAAGCTATGCATTTTCTCAAAAATGAAAATATTAAATTAATTATTGCCGGTGAAGGTGTGCTTGAAAGTGCACTTAAGAAAAGCGCATCCAAATTGAGCAATGTAGAATTTATTGGGCGTGTTAATAGCCCTTATTTATTTTTAGATAAAATTGATTTACTTGTAGTCCCATCTATCAGAGAACCATTAGGAAATGTATGTCTTGAAGCAGGAATGTGTAGAACTCCTGTATTAGCTGCAAATGTTGACGGGATACCAGAAATTATTGAACATGGAGTAACTGGCGAATTGATAGATGCGACTGATGAGATTTTGGTTAACCTTTCAAAAGGTGCCCTACCACTTCCTGAGTTTGTGGTTAATCCAACTAATCAACAGCTTTGCACTCCAAAGCAGATTAATTCATCTTTATTGGCAAAGAGGATATTAGAGTTAAGTTCGAAACCAGAGCAATTAAGTCAGTATGCTGATAGGTTGTATAAAAAAGTTACAAACCATTTTAATATTCATCGGTATAGGACTGAGTTACATAATGTTTATCAAGAGTTATTTACTTCCTAATCCATATACCTTTTATAAAATTATGATATTTATTAATTAAAAGATACTAAGAATGAAAAAAATAAAATACATTATATTAGGAGCTGGAGTATCAGGATTGGCATTTGCGGCAACATTAAAGAGAAACAATGAAAATAATTTTATTATAATAGATAAGGAAAGTAGTGTTGGGGGGCTGTGTCGCAGTAAAGAAGTAGATGGTGCTCCACTTGATGTAGGGGGAGGGCACTTTTTAGATGCAAACAATAAGCAAGCCCTAGATTTTTTATTTAGTTTCTATCCAAAAAGTGAGTGGAATAAGTTCTCTAGAGTTTCTAAAATAGAATCAAAATATGGCATTATTGACTATCCATATGAGTCTAACATATGGCAATTTCCAGTTGATATTCAAATAGAATATTTAAAATCAATAACTCGAGCGGGATCGAATAATGGCGTAGATATGCCTGAAATATTCTCTGAATGGATTAAGTGGAAGTTAGGAGATGAGATTGCAGATGATTATATGCTCCCATACAACAAAAAAATATTTTCGATCGACCTTGATCAGCTAGGCACTTATTGGTTATATAAATTACCAAATGTTTCGTTTGAGGATACCTTAAGAGCATGTTTGGAGAAGAAAAATCATGGTTCGATACCAGCACATTCATCCTTTTATTATCCTAAGAATGGTGGCTACGGAGTAGTTTGGGACAAGATTGGCGATTACTTACAGAAACATTTATATCTTAATACTCCACTAAATACACTTGATACCAGTAGTTTAATCGTTAATGGAGATTTTCAAGCAGACTATATCATAAACACTATACCATGGTCCGAAGTTAGTAAAAGTAGTATACTGCCTTCTTCTTTAATTAAAGAGATTCAGTCTTTGAAGTATTCTGGAATAGATGTTGACTATTATTCTGAAAATGAGAAGACTGATGCACACTGGATATATGTGCCAGATATTAATACCTCCTATCATAGAAAGCTAATCAGAGGAAATTTTATACACAATGCTAAAGGATATTGGACAGAGACAAATTCTAAGAGAAGGGTTAATGATAGCAAAAGTATTACAAGGTTTCAAAATAAATATGCCTACCCAATAAATACAATTAATAAGCCGAAGTCAATTAAAAACGTACTAGAGTGGTTTAAAGGAAAGAGTATTTATGGTTTGGGAAGGTGGGGTACATGGGAACATATGAATTCAGATATTGCAACAGTAAAAGCTATTAAAATGGCAGAAATATTTATAAAAAAAAGGTGATGAGTGGATAGTGTAGAGAGTAAATCGGTAGCGCTTTGCCTGTTGACATGGAATGAATTGGAAGGTTGTAAATTAGACATTCCAAAAATTGATCTGGAAAAATTTGATCAAGTTTATGCTGTTGATGGCGGTAGTGACGATGGCACAATAGGGTACATGGAAGAGCAAGGTATTGATGTTATGAAACAGCCAGTAAGTGGCTACAATCAAGCCTATTTATATGCCTTCCAACAGTGTAAGTGTGATGCATTAGTTTTGTTCCACCCTAAAGGCACGGTTTCTATAGAAGACTTATATAAGTTTAGAGGTTATTTTGAACAGGGCTATAGCCTTGTGGTTGCTAGTAGAATGTTAAAGGAGTCGTCTAATGAAGAGGACACATCGTTATTCAGACCAAGAAAATGGTTTGTTAGAATTATCGCACTCTACTCTTATATTTTGTGGGCTCAATTTAAAGATAGAATCTTATGGGATGTATTGCATGGATACAGAGGTATGCTTGTAGCTGATTTTAATAAATTATCTGTGCTGGAGAATGGGATATCAGTAGACATTGAGATGGTTTCAAGGTCATATAAAGGGGGGTTAAAATATATTGAATTTCCTACAATAGAAAAAAGAAGAAATCATGGTAAAACCCATTTCCCGACCCTCTCTTCAGGCCTAAGTATTTTAAAATACTTATTATTTGAGATTAGAAGAAAGTTTTAGTTATGAGTTATAAAAAGATCAATTTAAATATATATATTATTGGAGACCTTTGCATAAATCAACCCAAATTATACCAATCATAACCCCAATCCTGTAAAATAAAAACCATCTAAACAACCACTAAAAAACACTAACATGTCTTGGAAAAACACCCAACAAAGCTCACTCGCAGATGCTCTTGTCGTTGAACACAAATCCCTATCAGAGCTTGATGACGTGCATAACATCATCTTTTGGCCTGAGATAGAGAAGACT
>Ga0209045_1002518_pt1 | contig 13308 bp, 10 predicted proteins | sample SaaInlLV_10m_DNA_4_FD_184664 | JGI IMG/M metagenome (GOLD analysis project Ga0209045, IMG submission 184664) | Marine microbial communities from expanding oxygen minimum zones in the Saanich Inlet - Saanich Inlet SI072_LV_200m_DNA (SPAdes) (version 2) | ecosystem: Environmental > Aquatic >...
TCCAGCCCTTGTAGAAAACTTTCCATTTTGATCTTCCCTTATTAAGCCTCTTCGAGTTTTTGCTTAAGTTTGCTTTTACTTGTGACACCTACCATTGTTTCCTTCACTTCACCACCACTGAAGAGTATGAGGGTAGGTACAGACAATACGCCATACTTTACGGCCAGATCCTTGTTACCGTCTACGTCTATATCAACTTTTGCGAACTTAACTTTCCCGTCAAATTCTTCGGCTAATTGACCGAGAATGGGTGCCTGTGTCTTGCATGGGCCACACCAATCCGCATAAAAATCGACAAGGGCAGGCGTGTCAGCCTTAAGAATAGTTTGCTCAAAATCCTCATTTGTTACTGCCTGTAAACTTGACATTATTTACGACTCTCCTTTCAGAATGAATACTCCCAAATTCTATCTAATATATGGTATTGCTGCCTAACCAGGATGTCATTTCCAGGCTGTAGATTGTCTTTCATGAATACCTGAATTGGCAGACAACCTACTGAAAAGACACACTTTAGAATGCAAATGACTTTAAAATGTACTCGTTTCATTCTATTCTGAATTCAGGAAAATGCAAGCAAAACTTGAACAATCCGGGAGAGTATCAATGAATGAACGCAAGATGTACCGTTAACTTTAGAAAAAGCATGCAAATGCGGTCTTCGGGCAACAAATTACGTGTTTGGAGAAGGCGAAATGGACTGATTTATGAAGATTGGGCAGGTTCTGCTTAGAGTGCATGTCGCATGATTTTTAACATTGTTTTCTTATGATCTATCGTCTGAGATCTGTTGTTTAAGAAGTTTTAGAACTACATTATTAGGGTCGTTAACCTCCAGGTATTTGATGCGCTGTTTTATAGATTCAATAAGAGACACGGATTTTTCATTTTCTTTAATCATTTTTTATCTTTCTGAAATAATGTATTTTTTAATAAAAGAGTGCTTTTGACTTCACCTTAGCTAGTTTTGTAACAAGTTTATATCATCGGTAGCGGAATCGTATTCTTTAGTAAAAAAATTATTATGAGATTTTAACTTTCACATATCAAGCACAAGCTGGTTTTTTCTATTGCTTTTAGTCAATAGTTTTTCTAGCATGCCGCTGTGTTTACATGGTCTACATAATTATCATTTTACACAGATATATTCCATCAGATGATTAATGTGCTTATTAGTGAAAGGGTGTCATCGTGAAAGCAAAAGATAAAATGAATGTAGTTATTGTTATAGCCGTGTTATCTGTTTTCAGTGGGTGTGTTCCGCATCTACACTCATCTCATGCAAAGTTATCTGTTAACCAGGTACAGTCAATACCGAATATTTCTATAACTAAAGAGGAGGTATGGGGATTCTGCGGCTACAGTACAATCGTTCATGACTATGAGTTGATGTCCATAAAAGGTGATAATGTGGTTATCGACTATTCTACCGGATTGATGTGGCATCAGTCTGGCTCTGATGAACATATGTCATGGTTGTCTGAGAACTTCTTTGGTATGGAATATACGTCCCGGTGGAATAAAGCGGAGATGTGGATTAAGGAGCTCAATGAGCGAGGATATGCCGGTTATCATGACTGGAGATTGCCTACTTTAGAAGAAGCAGTCTCACTACTGGAATCGAGCAAGAAAAATGGCGATCTACACATAGACCCTCTCTTTAGTGATAAGCAGAGATGGATCTGGACGGAAGATAAATATACTTCCGGGGCGGTGTGGGCTGTTACCTTTGATTATGGTGGCGTGAACTCGTACGGTGTTCACAGTCGAGGCAATTATGTACGTCCGGTTCGCTCAGGGGGTTGATACTGTTTTGCCGCTGGAACTATTACTTTAAGCTGGAAGAATCGATTATTTAAGATATCAGGGAATTAATTTTACAAGATTTGTGTCTGATAAATAGAAGGTTTATACGCTATTGAATTCAAAGTATACTGCGATTTGAATTAGAGGCCTGTTGTTGGTCTCTTCAAATAATGTTTTATCCGTTGGCCGTTTTTTAATAAAAACAGACCTAAATGTTCTTACTGCGAGTTGAAAGCAGAAGGTGTCGAAAAATGCCAAAAATGCTTGTCCAAGGAGAAATGCCAAAAGTGTTTGCCTGGTCAAAAATGCCAGGAATGTCTGTCCAAAGAAAGAGGTAAATGTCCACTTCCAGGCAAAAAATCAGATTGCAGTAAGAGTAGTAAAAAAGAACATTGCAGAAAGTTTAAGAATGGTCCTTTCATCAATACTGCTGTACTTGAGAACATGATAGAAAGTAAGATTCCCATGGTGCTCTTAGATGCCAGATCAGGAAAGTGGGATGATAAATCCAGAATTCCCGGAGCTCTGAGTTTAAATGATAAATCTTCAAAAGATGAAGTTGCTGGAATAATTAAATCCAAAGACGCCTTGGTAGTTACTTATTGCTCCAGTTTACAATGCGGCGCAAGCAATAAGCTTTACATCCATCTTAAGAAACTAGGCTATAAAAATGTTCTGGAATATCCATTTGGTATTAAGGGATGGTTGGAAGTCGGAAACGATATTGAGATGGATGAATAATGTGACTCTTCAGTTCATGTTAGAATATCCAATTTAAAAGGCTTTAGGAATTTCCTAAAGCCTTTTAAATTGGAAGCGGGGACAGGATTGCACTTGTTAGTTGAAGTTACGATATGCTGCCAATAGAATTTTCAATAAATGACTTGATTATTATTTTATCTAAATCATAATAACACCGATTTTCCACACTCTTCGTTAAGCTCTAAAACACCTGATCAATTTGGAAAAGAGCAACTATTACATACTACATAAACTTTGCTTGATAAATTGAGTACAGTACAATAAGGATCATATCAAAATGAAATTTATGGTAATATTTGGTACTAGGCCGGAAGCAATAAAGATAATCCCAGTTATAAAAAAGTTAAGAGAGTCGGGATATCAAGTAATAATTTGTGTAACTGCTCAACAACGTGAGATGCTGGATCAATCTTTAGATTTTTTTGAAATTATACCGGACTATGATTTAAATATAATGGTAGGTTGCCAGGACTTGTTTCATGTTACAACTAGGATTTTAGAAGAATTAAAAAAGATTTTACAGGAAGAAAAACCGGATGTAGTGTTAGTTCAGGGAGACACTTCTACCGCTTTTACGGCAAGTCTGGCTGCTTTTTATTTACAGATCTCTATTGGGCACATAGAGGCTGGCCTTAGGACTCATCATAAATACAATCCTTTTCCGGAGGAAAAAAATAGACATTTAATTAGCGTTTTAACCGATTATCATTTTGCTCCTACGGAATTAGCAAAGGATAATTTGGTTAAAGAAGGAATTCCTGAATCTCAAATCTGGGTTACAGGGAACACCGTTATTGACACACTACTTGATGTTATTAATCGTCAGTCGTCCGCTGTAAAGCAGGAGGAACTTGGTATGTATTTTAAGGAAAGATGGAAACTGATTCTTACAGATGATAACCAGAAACGAATCCTGGTTACAGGGCATAGGAGGGAAAGCTTTGGAGAGGATTTTAGGAATATATGTATAGCTCTAAAAGAGATTGCAGAGAAAAACCCTGATGCCACAATAATATACCCTGTCCACCTGAACCCTAATGTCCAGAAACCAGTCTACAAAATACTGGGTTCTGATCTGGCAAATCGAATTGACAGTACCGTCCCGAAAAATATTTTTTTATTAGAACCTCTAAAATATGACCATTTTGTATATCTTATGAGTAAGTCTTATATTATTATGACAGACTCTGGTGGCATTCAGGAAGAAGCGCCTTCCTTACACAAACCGGTTTTAGTTATGAGAGACACAACTGAAAGATCTGAAGGTATGGTTGCGAATACATTAAGGCTTGTAGGTATGAAAAAGGATATGATTGCCAGTGCGGCACAGCAACTTTTAGATAGTAAGGATGTATATGGTGAAATGTCCGGAGCAATCAACCCATATGGCGATGGAAAAGCGGCAGGGAGAATTGTTGATGTCTTAACAAAGAATTTAATGTCTGGGAGAAATACAGAAAAATGATTAAGATCGTACTGCCGGCATACAATGAAGAAGATGCTATATTGCCACTGATTACGGATATTAAGCGCATCCTCGGTGAGAGATTTAAAGCATTTGAGGTGATAGTGGTAAATGATGGTAGCACTGACAATACGGCCAAGATAGTTTCTGAATTAAATCTTCCCATGTTAAAACTGGTTGAACATACCAGAAATAAGGGACTTGGCGAATCTATAAAGACCGGATTATTATACTCATTAAAAAATAGTGATGAAAATGATATTATTGTGACCATGGATGCTGATAATACACATTCCCCGGGGCTGATACACAGGATGTCAGCATTTATTGAGGAAGGAAATGATGTTGTAATCGCATCGAGGTATAGACCCGGTGCCAGGGTAATTGGACTGACTTTAGCAAGGAAAATTATCAGTTTTGGAGGGAATATGCTTTTCAGGCTGCTTTTCCCCACAAGAGGAGTAAAGGATTATACGTCCGGGTACAGGGCATACAGGGCAGGTGTTCTAAGCAGGGCATTTGAACTGTGGGAGAATAGTTTTATAAACGAGCCTGGTTTTTCATGTCAGGTAGATATTCTTTTGAAATTACGTAAAATGCGGGTAATAATGAACGAAGTGCCTCTAATTCTAAGATATGATCAGAAGGAAGGCGCCAGTAAGATGAATGTTGCGTCCACAATGATCGATACTTTGAAACTAGTAGTAAAAAGGCTTGTTGGTAAATAAATAAAATATTTTTTACATAATTTCATAAAAGATCGTATGGACTTATACTATTTTGATTTTTTCCTTAATCTTTTCAATATATTCTCGAAATACCAAATTGTTTTCTTTGTTGTATCAACACCAATCATATATTTCTCATTGGTTACGCTTCACCATCTAAGAAATGTATTAAGCACTTCTCTTCCAACGCTAATTCCAAAGTGTTTACTTCCATTAAGCATGGGAATACTATTACTATATATCCTGATAGTTCTACTCTATGCCTTTTCCCCATTATACCTGGATCATGCAGAATCCTCATTATCGATAATAGGCTTTTTATTGAAAGGAAACTTTGAATTGTACCCCAGCCTTGTTTCAGGGAATATCTATGGGGTTTCTTACGGGCCAAATCTGTTTCTTTTGCAGAAGTGGTTTTATCTCATTTTTGGTGATTCAATCGAAGCAAGCAAATTGGTAGGTGTTCTTGGTAGTATATCTTCTTTAACTATCTTATATCTGGCAATCCGCAATCGCAATAATGCAAAAACAAGCTTGTACTTAATAGCATTTGTACCAATTGCTTTCCTGCAATGCTCTAGTTGGTCATTTTGGAATAGAAGTGAACCATTGATTATGTTTTTTATGGGATTGGCTCTATTCGGAATTCGACAAAAAAATAGCTATTTCTCATTATTTCTTTTATCTATCAGTTTTGGTTTTGCTGCTAACTTGAAAGTCACATCAGCATTTTATATGCTTCCCATTTTCATACTAAGTCTTAAAAACAAATCCATCCGGTTTAACGTAGCCACAATCTTCATTACTATTCTTATTGTGATTCTACCTTTTTTGCACAAGAACATTTCATTCTTCAATTATTTAGATTTATTCAAATTGGCCTCAAATGAGAAAATGCATTTTAAGTATTTTTATGTATGTTTGAGGTTTTCATTTTTTTATTATTTTGTTCCTACTCTTCTTATATTGCTGTACCTCTCTAAACACAAAGAAAATCTAAAACATATATGCCTGGAGTATTGCCTTCCCTTAATTGCACTATTCGTCTGTTTAGTCGTTGTTATGATTATGGGAGCAGTGGAGGGAGGTGGAAAGCTCTATATGCTACCATTTATGCCATTATTTGTTTATTTCTGGTCTAAATTAATTAATGTTGAGTTTGATTTCAAAAATGTCAAAATATCTAATGCAAAATTATTGATTATTATGTCATTACTTCTCGGATTGACATTCTCAATAACACCACCATACGCGTTAAAAACCGGATACATGCTTTTGCGATTTAGTAAAAACCTGAAAAAAGATGCTGTTCCAAGACAAATAATTAACGACTTGAGAAATATTGACAATCAATATCCAGATTTGACTATTCATATGGGACTAGGTGAATATAAGGATTATAAATATACGTACTATAGACCGGCCCTTGTCTATATGGGGAATCCTTACTATATTGATTTCCCAATATATATGGCTTATCAAAATGCTAACATGGTGAATAGAAAACAACTAACTCAATTCTTTGAAACCTGCAAGATTGATATTTGGCTTATCCCCAAGGGTAATATTCCATTTGCCATGGGAAACTTTGCCGTTAAACATATACCATTATTTGATCAAGAATTACGTAATTCATTTTTAAATAATTATGTTCAAATAAATACCAGTAAATTCTTTGATATTTATAAATGTAAAATACATAAGGAATTCTAAGGTCACTATTGTCGAACCCAAAAGTAATTAAAGCTGGCTTGCTCGCGGTATTCCATTATGACTTATTTCTTAAGCAAGTAATATAGTGTAAAATACTCCCAAATTACACATGCTTGCTTAATGAGGTGCAGTATACTACTGCTATTTTTTCCCCTTCAATCACTTATTTAATCTGATATATTTTTACCTCTGAAAATCCTTTAGAAAATCTTTTTATTTCCTGGTATCCAATAGATAAAGGATCTTGTAGAAGAGTTTCTCCAGGTTGGCAAGTTATGATTAAATCAGGTTTTGAACTCAAGTTATTTAAATTGGGTTTTGATTCCAAGTTAACTTCCATATTCAAGTTGCTTTCCATCTCTACCCATTTTTTATCAAAAACTTCATATCTAGTATCTGTAAAATAATAACTGATAGGAAATACACTGAAATGACTTATTTTGTTAGGAAAATTATCTTTTAAGAAGCCAGAAGCATCAGTCATTACTTCAATTGTATCTAAATAAGAGAGGTCTGTTTCATACCTAAATTTATCACTTTTCATATAAAACACTTGTATAAGGATACATACTAAAATAATTGGGAAAAAGTATTTTGACTTTATTAAAAGTTGGTGAATAATTGTAAGAATAAGAATACAAAAAGCAGGAAATATGAATAATATGTATCTCATCATAAAAAAATTAATAGAACTAAAAGCAAGTCCTACTATAAAAAAGAGAAATAGTAAAATCCATTCCTTGGTAAATATCTCCTTCTTTTTAACCCAAAATAGTCCCAGAACTGACAAAATAGAGATGAAAATTCTTCCTTGTTTGATAAATATGAACTCAATAAAATGGTGGAATTTATCCCAAATAGAGTTAAAAGTAAAATCTATATGAGTGGTATTGAAAGGATGAAAAAACCATCCATTCTGAATTCGCTGAATTACAATGAATATGATAAACGGAATAACAGGTGTAGAACTTACTAAAGCTGTTTTTAATCCTTTTTTCTGATTTATAATAAGTTCATATACAAAAATTGTAGCAGGAATAACAATTCCTGTTTCCTTAGTTAATATAGTTGCAGAAGCACAAATAAAGTATAAGAAAACTCTTCTATCTATCCAAAAAATCAGACTTAGGACAGAAAATAGAGTAAGCATCATTTCTGGTAATACTAAACAATATTGTCCCTGAAACAAAGGTGAAGCTAAAAATAAAAGAGAAGAAAGTAAAGCTATTGTTTTATTGCCATTAACAACTCTGATAGCTAAAAAATAGATGCTTATGACTGTTAAAGAAGAGGTAAGTGCCATCGATAGATGTAATCCAAATACCGAAGTGTATAAAAATTTATACCACAAAGAAAATATAAATACAAATAACATGGGATGCCCTCTGCTTATTTCTGGGGCTAAATCACCAGGGAAGATTCCTACTCCGTTTTTAGCCAAATAAAAAATACCACGAGAATAAGTACACGCCTCATCCCAAAAAAAAGGAAGTGAAAAAGAACTAACTCTTAATAGAAATGCTATTGAAATTAATCCTATTAATATTATTTCGTGTTTAAAATGGGAAAAGGGGAGTTTATTTGGTGTTAACATATTCATCATTGTCTCCTCTCTGATAAGGATCACATATCTTCTGTCAAATACTGGTCTCAGTCCGTTAAATTACTGGTACGCTTTTCATATATTTCGTCAGTTCTGCTTCCATATTTAGGCCAATAGGGATAGGTACTCTTTTATTTACAACTTGTTTAATAGGTATTAATATTTCCATGCTACGTACGGGAAGATTTATAGTTGCGAATTTACCCTACCATATTACACAAAGAGTAAATTATAGACAAGGTATCTTTCAAGGCAAGGAAGGTAGATTAAATTATCTTTAGTGGATAGCTGATTATGATGGAGTTGACATATTCTGACACGTTTCTTAAGCATAAAATAGTTCCAAATTACACATGCTCATTTAATGGGGTATAGTATACAGGGCAGAAAATCAGATTGCATCAAGAGCGGTAAAAAAGAACATTGCAGAAAGTTTAAGAATGGCCCTTTCATCAATACTACTGTACTTGAGAACATGATAGAAAGTAAGATTCCCATGGTGCTCTTAGATGCCAGATCAGGAAAGTGGGATGATAAATCCAGAATTCCCGGAGCTCTGAGTTTAAATGATGTGCTTAATGCATTGCACTAAAGCGCTTAAAAAATTCTAAGTTTTCTTGATTTTCAAGTAGAGTATATTGTAATATTGATATTTTTTAATAATGATTTCGAATTGGAGAAGCATAATGACACTTTCAGGAATTGAGGAACGATTCTCGCTTGTAACAATTGACAAGGAAATCTTCATAAATAACTTCTCAGAAGATGTTAAAACCGGTCTTACATCTGAATCCAAATACCTTTCCTTTGTCTATTTCTATGATCATATCGGATCACAGTTGTTTGAGCAAATCTGCGAACTTCCGGAGTACTATCTGACACGTACAGAAGCAGATATTCTTGAAACAAATGTGGATGATATTGTCTCGGAATTCTCTGAAAAAACAGTCCTTGTTGAATTAGGTAGCGGAAGCTCCACAAAAACAAGGATTCTGATAGAGGCTCTTCTTAATCGTCAGAACCTCGCCCATTATACACCTATAGACGTGTCCCATAAGATGCTTGAAGAGAGTTCCTATTCCTTGCTCGAAGCATATCCGGATCTGGAAATAAATGCAATTGCCGCCAGATATAACGAAGGGATTGATCATCTGAATATCCTGAAAGATCAACAGAATCTCATTACATGGTTAGGGTCAAGTATTGGCAATTTTGACAAATCAGAGGTAGCTACTTTCCTACGGCATATACGAGAAATAATGCACCCCAATGACAGATTCCTGGTCGGCATCGATTTACAAAAAAACAAAACTATTATAGAAAAAGCCTACAATGATACACAGGGTATCACTGCGGAATTCAACCTGAACCTCCTCACACACGTGAACAGAGAGCTGGGTGGAAATTTTGACCTTGATAATTTTGACCACAAGGCAATTTACAATGAAGAACTTGGACGGATTGAGATGTACCTGATCAGTAATGTTGATCAGAAGGCCTTTATCAGTGAACTTGATTTAGAGGTTTCGTTTACGGTAAATGAGACTATCCACACGGAAAACTCATGCAAGTATTCGCTCGACGATATTGACACGCTGGCGGAAGAGTCAGGTCTTTCCGTTGAGAAGCAATGGTTTGATACTGAACGGCTTTTCAGTTTGAATCTGTTTGCTCCGGCGGTTGATTGATAACTTTAGAAAGCTAAAAACATATGACATCTCAATCAAAGATTAATGAAAAGTATGCAATCTGCGGTATTTGTCCGGCAGGCTGCTGGGTTACTGTCACCTATGACGAAAAGGGAAGGATTGACAAAGTACGCCCTGATGAAAGCTCTCAACTAGGGATGATCTGCAAACTCGGCGAACATTCTGCTGAAATTGTATATGCCAAAGATCGACTTCGCTATCCGATGCGGAGAAAAGGTCCGAAGGGGACATATGAGTTTGAGAGGATTTCATGGGATGATGCCTATGATATTATCGTTGAAAATTTCAATACTATTAAGGAAGAGTCCGGGCCGGAGGCTACTGCAATATATACCGGGAGGGGAAGCTTTGAGCTTGCCATGTGTGACATCTTTCAGCCAAAAGGTGTAGCAGTGTCTTCTGCATCAAGCGTTCTGTTTCCATTCGGTTCACCGAATACCCTGGGCGTGGGGGCACTCTGTTACGTCTCGTTTGCAATGATTGCTCCTCATATTACGATGGGGGGGATGCTGATTAATATGTTTTCTGATATTGAGAATGCTCAGATGATAGTAGTATGGGGGACAAATCCTGCTACAGATTGTCCGCCTCTTGATCTCAACAGGATTGTCAGTGCACAAAAACAGGGCGCACAGGTTGTTGTAATTGACCCGCGAAAAACCATGACTGCGAAACTTACCAATGCGGAATGGGTCCCAATACGTCCTGGTACTGATGGCGCACTTGCTCTCGGAATGTGCAATGTTCTTATAGAAGAAGAACTATATGATGAAAACTTTATAAAAAACTGGTCAGTCGGATTCGATGACCTTGCCAGATATGTTCAACACTTCAGGCCGGATGCTGTAGAAAACATTACTGGTGTTCCTGCCGAAACAATCAGGTCTCTTGCCAGAAGAATTGCAGAGGCAAACGGTGCATCTCCGGTTATGTATAGCGGACTTGAGTACAGTGACAGCGGTGTACAGGCAATACGCGCAACCATGGTACTCTGGGCACTTGCAGGACAGCTTGATGTACCGGGTGGACGTTGTTTTACGATGAAAGAAAACAATTTTCCATTAAACCGTGAAGGTCACATTCCCAATCCTGACGTACGAAAAGCACTGGGCAGGGAGCGGTTTCCTGTCTACAGTGCGTATCGTGGTGAATCTCACGCAATCTCGTTACCGGAATCTGTTTTAGAAGGAAAGCCATACCCTATTCGTTCTCTTATCATTCTTGGCGGATCAATCATTACCTCCTGGCCTCAACCTGCTATCTGGCGTAAGACACTGAATAAACTAGATTTTCTTGTAAGTATCGATCGCCAATTGACAGCAGATGCTGCATATGCAGATATAGTTCTGCCTGCAACGACTATGTATGAAATTGAATCATACATGACTTATGGTCCAATCTTTAGAATCAGGGAAAAGATTGCTGAACCTGTAGGTGAGTCCCGTAATGATTTCTTTATTTTGACAGAACTTGCCAAACATCTTGGATATGGACATCTTTACCCTGCCAATGAAGAAGAGCTCCTTAGGCAGGTATTGAATGGTTCCGGTTTCACTCTTGAAGACGTTCGGAATGCAAACGGAACAGTGCAGATTCCAACAGTTTTAACGGAGTATAAGAAATGGGAGAAGGGATTACTGCGTGCTGACGGTAAACCAGGGTTCGATACTCCGACAGGAAAGTTTGAAATAGCTTCTACAATACTTGAAGAGCATGGATATGACCCTTTGCCGGTATATACAGAACCTGGTGAAGGTCCTCTCTCACAGCCTGATCTTGCAGAAAAATTTCCCCTGATATTTAATTCAGGATCACGCGTAACTACGGATTTTCGTTCTCAGCACCACGGTATTCCAGGATTACAGAAAGAGAGACCTGAGCCGACAGTAACGATCAATACTCTGGACGCAGAAGCTCGTGGTATAAAAAGCGGAGACCTTGTGAATATTATGACAAAGCGTGGTACAGTTACTATGTGTGCGTTGGTTACAGATGATATTGTTCAGGGTGCCATTGATGCCAATATGGGTGGTGGAGGGCCTGTTGGACCGAAGAAGTGGCAGAATTGCAATGTAAATGAATTGACTGATCTTCAGCGTTATGATCCAATCTCAGGCTTTCCTGTGTATAAAACTCTCCTGTGTGAAGTAGTTAAAGTAACAGAGAGAGAGAATACGCTTGGAGTAGATTCAGGTGAATACAGTGATACTGCAGGGATGATAGAATCAGACTCAGAGTCTCAGCATATAGAGAAGCGTATTTATCTTGATCACAATGCTACCACTCCACTTGACCCGGAAGTAAGGAAGATCATGCTTCGGTTTGCGGAGAATGATCATGGAAATCCATCCAGCATCTATACTGAAGGGAAGGATGCACGGTTTGCAGTTGAGGCGGCGCGGCGAAGTGTAGCCCAGTTGCTCAATTGCACTGCACGGCGCATAACCTTTACCGGTAGTGGTTCCGAGGCCAATAATCTCGCTATAAAAGGTGTGGCTTTTGCAAATTGGGATTCGAGGAATCATATTATTACAACTTCCATAGAACATCCTTCTGTTATCGAAACATGTCAGTGGCTGGAAAGACACGGATTTACGGTAACATACCTGGAGATTGGTAAAACTAAGAAGCTTAATCCGGATGATTTGAAATCTGCAATTACAGAAAAAACATGTTTGGTAAGTGTGATGATGGCCAACAATGAGACCGGTTCTATTAATCCTATAGCCGATCTGGTTAAGATTGTGAAAGAACGGAACGTTCTTTTTCATTCAGATTGTGTACAGGCGATTGGCAAAATTCCGATAGATGTAGAAGCCCTCGGTGCGGACTTGCTCACAATGTCAGGGCATAAATTATACGGTCCGAAAGGTATTGGCGCTCTGTATATTCGCAAAGGTGTTGCTTTGGAACCCTTGGTAAGTGGTGGAAAGCAGGAGAACGGCATGCGTGCGGGAACAGAAAATGTATTAGGGATTGTAGGGCTGGGCAAAGCCGCAGAGTTGGCTATCCAACGAATCCACGAAATGGACAGGATCAAAAGGATGCGTGACAAACTGGAAAAAGGCATACGTGAGTTAATGGCAGATGCAAAGCTGAACGGAAATCCGGAGGCACTGTTGCCAAACACATTGAATATGACCTTGCCCGGGATTCGAGGAGAATCAGTGGTCCTCGCCTTGGATCAGAAAGGCGTTTCTCTCTCTTCCGGTTCAGCATGCCGGTCCGGTTCACCCAAACCTTCACACGCCTTGCTGGCGATGGGACTTTCTGAAGAAGAGGCGCATTGTGCTCTGCGTTTTTCGTTGGGACTTGGTAATACGATGGAAGAAGTCGATCGCACTATTGATCTTCTTGGAGAAGTCATCAGGGACAAGAAAACCATGGTACGCTTCATACCCTGCCGCTAATGGAGATTAAATAAAAAAAAGGACTCAGAGCAAAGCCCTAAGTCCTTTAAAATTGGTAGCGGGGACAGGATTTGAACCTGCGACCTCCGGGTTATGAGCCCGACGAGCTACC
>Ga0209045_1002525_pt1 | contig 13286 bp, 8 predicted proteins | sample SaaInlLV_10m_DNA_4_FD_184664 | JGI IMG/M metagenome (GOLD analysis project Ga0209045, IMG submission 184664) | Marine microbial communities from expanding oxygen minimum zones in the Saanich Inlet - Saanich Inlet SI072_LV_200m_DNA (SPAdes) (version 2) | ecosystem: Environmental > Aquatic > Marine...
AAACTGGCAAATGAAGACCTGAATTACAGAATAAAGGTAGACCGCAATGACGAGCTCGGAGTTCTGGCAAATAGTTTTAATGATATGGCACAAAAACTATCTGGTGAAATTGAACAGCACAAACATTCCAGGGATGAGCTCGATGCATCTAATAAAGAACTGGAGGCTTTCTGCTACTCTGTTTCGCATGATCTTCGTGCACCATTGAGGAGTATAGATGGTTTCAGCAAGGCCCTGGAAGATGACTATACTGAGAAATTGGACTCACAGGGTAAAGACTATTTCAAACGTATCCGCATGGCCAGTCGTCACATGAGCCAGCTTATTAATGATTTGTTGAATCTGTCTCGTATAACTCGCAGCAATTTAAAGTTCGAAACAGTTAATCTGAGTGCTATGGTTGAAAAAATTATAACTGATATTCGAGATCTGCATCCAGAGAGAACGGTGGACGTGATTATACCAGAAGAAGTCAAGGCTGAAGGCGACGAAAGTTTATTACTGATCGCATTGGATAATCTATTAAATAATGCATGGAAATTTACAAAAAACACCCTTCACGCAAGAATTGAATTTGGTGTTAATCATCATGATGGTAAGGATGTATATTTCATACGTGACAATGGCGCCGGTTTTGAAATGGAGTACGTTAAGAAATTATTTGCTGCATTTCAACGCCTGCATGATAAAAGTGAGTTTGAAGGTACAGGCATCGGGCTCGCGACAGTACAACGGATAATCAACCGACATGGTGGCTGTATCTGGGCAGAAGGAGAAGTGGAACATGGTGCTACATTTTATTTTACGCTATAGAAATTAAGAATTGATACATTATTAGTAACTGGACCTTTTTATGTCAGATGTTATTCCAGTGTGGTGGTGTGCCGAGAAGAGTATCCAGAACTATCTACTTGAAAGAGAGAATACATGAGAGAAAAAATCTTAATGCTGGTAGAAGATAATCCAGATGATGTTGAGCTGACTAAACTTGCGCTAAAGAATGAAGCCGTTGAATGTGAGTTGGTGATTATGAACGATGGAACAGAAGTATTAGATCATTTTTCAAAATTAGACAATAGTACTGACATAATGCCGGATGTTATCCTGCTTGATCTAAAGATGCCCAGGATAGGCGGCCTGGAAGTGTTAAAACATCTACGTTCAAATGACGAAACAAGATTCATTCCTGTGGTAATTTTAACTTCTTCTGACGAAGAGAAGGACATAATTGAAAGTTATAATTTAGGAGCTAACAGTTACATCAGGAAACCGGTTAATTTTGAGGAATTTTGTGAAACTATTAGTGTACTTGGTAAATATTGGCTAATGTTGAATGAATACGCTTTAAAACTTTCAGGTTGAATATGTAATATGACGTTATTGACAACATCTTGATTCTATACATTAAATTATTATATACAATTCCGTTCATTAATGAAGTGAGGAAGCATAATTGAGTATTCAAATTCGTGTTTTAATCGTTGAAGATTCAGAAGATGATATAATTTTGATAGTACGTGAACTGAAGCGCAATGGTTACGACGTGATATTTGAGCAAGTTGATAATTATAATGACATGAAAACTACTCTTGAAAATCGGGAATGGGATATAGTTTTCTGTGATTACTCAATGCCAAAGTTCGATGGACTCAGCGCTATGAAGTTATTACAGGAAGTACGAAGTGAACTGCCGTTTATTCTTGTTTCTGGAGCTATAGGTGAAGATGTTGCGGTTGAGGCTATGAAGGCTGGCGCGGACGATTATATCATGAAGGATAATCTTTCACGACTTTCTACTGCTGTTACGCGTGAATTAAATGAATATAAGGAGCGGCAAGAGTTTAAACGGATGGAAGAAGCACTTCAAATACTGGTCAAAAGCACAGTAATAAAAACCGGAGAAGATTCATTTCGTAAAATCGCTTCCAGTATAAAAGAATGGTTTGATACTGATGTCGCTTTCCTGGGACAAATTATAGATGGTGATAATATAAAGACATTGTCAATGGTTATTGAGGAAGATTTTAAATGTGTTTGTAGAGATAAGATGAAAGGAACACTATGTGAACTCATTATAAAAGAGGGTTTTCTACATTATCCGGAGAGTGCGTGCAGTTTACTTCCGGCTTCATGTAAAAAGTGTACTGGTAAAGATACGGAAGGATTGGTTGGAATATCCATTCTGGATGAAAGCGGTAAAAGTATCGGTTTGCTCTGGACTGCATCCAGTAAAAAACTCATCCTGCCTCCACGAGCAATCGAAGTAATGGAAATCATTACAGCAAAGGCTGGTTCAGAAATTAAAAGAATGTGGGCAGAAGAGCAACTCCACCAGCATAATGAAAAACTGGAAATACAGGTTAAAGAACGTACTACTCGAATCATGGAGCTGGAACGCCAGCGAATGGAGAATGAGAAGCTAGCTGCTTCAGGCAGAATGGCCGCGATAGTCGCACACGAGATAAATAATCCACTTTCAGCTATCAAAGGTGGCTTTTTATTAATCAAGGATTCCATACCTAAAGACAATAAATTTTACAACTATGTAGACCTGATAGACAAAGAAATTGACCGTATCTCCCGTATCGTAAAACAAATGTTCGATCTGAGTAAACCATATCAGGGTGAAATCAGTGAATTTAATCCTACTTTGGTTATACGTGATATAATTGTCATGCTTAATGAATTCTGCTATGAACACAATGTTATCATAAACTTTGAAGGTCACTATGATGTGGCAAAAATTACTCTGTCTGAAGACTACTTCAGACAGGCGTTATATAACATTATTAAAAATGCTATAGAGGCATCTCGTGATGGTGGCATAGTTGAGGTTAACTCAAGGCAACATAACGACAGATTTAACATAATAGTTTCTGATCTGGGAGAAGGAATGTCTGAAGAGATACGTTCTAAAATTTTTGAAGCTTTTTTTTCTACAAAGCGTAAAGATTCTAATAGCGGATTAGGACTTGGACTTGCAACTACAAAAGTTATTGTTGAATCGATGGGAGGTACTATTAACTGCACGAGTGAAAAAGATAAAGGAACTACTTTTATCATAGATCTGCCCACTAATATAATAACACAGGGAAATTCAACTGAAACCGTTATGAATTAAATATTTGAATTCATAAGTCGTTAACTCCATAAATCATTAATATCTCTTCTTAATTTAGACAAATTAAATGGTTTTTTTATAATGAAATCTACTCCGAGATTTTCCCTCTTTGCATCCTCTATTTTATATCTCCAGCCGGTCATTAATCCTACCTTTGGTCTTTCAGCCAAGGTTGTTGCAGCCTTTAGGACGTCCTTTCCGGTGATACCAGGCATAACAAGATCACATAACAGAAGATCATATTTATTTTCTTTCAGCAGCTTAATAGCTTGAGCACCGTTAGAAACGCTGTAAACTTTATATCCTTCTTCTGTGAATAATTTACTTAAAGACTCACATATCTCTTTTTTATCATCAACCAACAGAATTTTTAAGTCATCAATATGTAATTTACTGTCCTGTCTGGGTTTTAAAACATTACGGATAGATTTAGCAGAAACCGGCAGTCTCAGGATAATTTTACAACCTTGATCTAATTCACTCTCTACGCTAATTTCACCGCCATGTCTTGAAATTATTCCATAGGAAACACTCATACCCAATCCTGTTCCCTGTGGGCTTCTAGTTGTAAAGAATGGATCAAACATCATCTTTTTCACCTCTTCTGTCATACCTTTACCGGTATCGGTAAAGGTAATTTCTACGAAATCTCTTTTGATTTTGGAGTTTTGAGTACTGGTTTTTGAGACTGTTTTGTCATTTCTCCTGACGAATTGTGTCTTGACGGTGATCTTACCGCCATCCGGCATCGCATCCAGGGAATTATTTACTATATTTAAGATTACTTCTCTCAATTCTGACGGATTGCCCATAACAGACGGTAACCTCTTTATATCTTTCCGGACTATTTGATATTCTATTCCATCTGCCTGGGCCATCTCCTTCCATCTGGGCATGGTAAAATTAATTACCTGTTTTATTAAATCCATCAGTTCAACGATTATATAGTGGGATGTGTCTTTGCGTGCATTTGTAAAGTCATACATTCTGTCTACTATCTCTGCACCGTCATCAGCCATCCTGCAAATAGTTAGAAGTGATTTTGATAATTCGTTATTACTTCTACTCGTTTCTTCAAGTAATTGTGCATTACATGAGATAACAGCAAGTATATTGTTGAACTCATGTGCTACTCCTGCTGTCATAATACCCATGGCCTTCATTTTTTCTGACAGAACTAGAGCCTCTTCAGCCTGTTTTCTTTTCGTAATATCTGTATAATGCTCAACTCTTCCACCCGTGTATAAACCGGAAATAATTGGTTGACTCCAGTGTTCTAACCACCTCTCTTCACGACTATCGTCAGAAAGTATATGACAGACAAAGTTCTCCTCATAGGTATTATCATCATAAGTCCTTAGCACACGTTCCTTGAATTTATCTCCATCCTCAAAAGTATAGCATATCTTCTCTTTTATAAGCTGTTTCTTATCCTTCATAATTATATCATCACGCTTCAAACCAAAATAAGATTCCAGCGCTTTATTTATCCATACAACTTTGAATTCTTTATCAAGGATAAACACTCCTACATTTGAAGTATCAAGTACATCATTAATAAGACTACGGTAACGCTCTTCGCTATCTTCCAGGGTCAGTTCCATGTTCTTCCGCTCAGTTATATTGTGCACCAGTGCAGCAAAGTAATCTACAGAACCGTCAGTTTTGCGCACCGCATTGGCCGAGATCACAGTGTAAATGATACTGCCATCACTGTGGATAAAACGTTTCTCTATAGAATAGCCATCAACCTCTCCGGCAATCACTCTATTGAACTGTGCGAGATCAGACTCTAGATCATCAGGATGGGTCAACTCTGTCCATGTCAGTTTAGCAAAGTCATTTCGCGTATAGCCAAGCATGCTGCAAAGTGTATCGTTAAACTCAATCCATCCTTTTTGCAGTGAAGTTAAAGCCATACCAATCAGGCCCAAATCAAAGTATGATCGTAAACGTTTCTCGCTCTGTACCACTGCCTCCTTCGCACGAGATCGTTCAACAACACGTCCAAGATTAGTACCAACATCAGCCATAATTTCCATGAACTGTTGATCCGGTTTTTCCTTCCTGGTAGTAAAAAACTCAAGCACAGCAACTACGCTATGCTTAACTATCACGGGAAAAGCAATACCGGAATGTATGTTCAAGTCTAATGCTATCTGTTTTCTGAGGAAGTTACTATCCTCTAATACATTTTCAATCCAATGTGGTTTACCACTCGAAAGTACCCTGCCGGGGAGACCAACTCCTCTGGCAAAATCTGTCTTTTTAGTAATGTTGCAGAAATCTATATATGGTTTTTGTTCTTCAAGACACCATACTTCAGTAGGTTTCAATAAATCAGGGTCGTTTTCTGATATAGCATAGGCATGACCAATCTCCCAACCGGTATTACGACATATCTCTTCCAAAATTGGTAGAAAGGCATCATTAATGTCTTCTGCTTCGTTTGCAGCAACAGCTGCCACTTGAAGTAAATTTAAGAATGAGTTCTTTTTGAGTAGTTCATTCTCAATTTGATTACGGTCACTAATGTCTCGCATAATAGTTGACAAAAATTCAGCTTTTCTTTCTGGAGATCTGTGTAACATGATAACCTGTGAAACCGGTATTTCTCTTCCTTCACTATTAATAAGAGCAGTTTCACCTTCCCATACTCCATTTTTCATTACATATGGAATAACTTCATTTTTAATTATGTTAAATGCATGCTCAGGATGTGCATCTTGTATTTTTTTAGTACTAACATTAAAATCATCATTCCATCCAACCATTTGCCTACCAGAAAAGTTCATGTATGTTACATTGCCATCAACAGTTGCAGTACTGACTAAATCACTTGTCATTTCAAGTATCTTCGATAATCGTAATCTCTCGGCATCAATTTTTCTGCGTTCAGTGATATCTTCTGCAACTTTAATAAAATTTGAAATAACACCATCAGGATCTTTCATAGACGAGATGGATGCAGACTCCCAATAGAGTTCACCATCTTTCTTCTTATTAGATAATTCACCTCTCCATGTGCCTCCGGTAGTAATGGTTTTCCACATTCGCTTATATTCTTCGGTGGTTGTTTTGCCTGATTTTAAGATACGGGAACTCTGTCCGACGATTTCTTTTGATGTATATCCGGTCAACTTAGTAAATGAGGGATTAACAAATTCAATGTTACCCTTGATGTCCGTAATCATAAAAGTACTTGGAATTTCTTTAATTGCCTGAGACAACTTGCTTATTTGTACTTCCACTTGCTTGCGCTCAATAATTTCTTGTGAAAGTTGAGTATTCTTTGATTCAAGTTTTTTCTGCAGTTTACGAATGTAAAGATGCGTTTGGATACGGGCAGATACCTCTTCAATATGATACGGTTTTGTTATATAATCATTACCGCCCGTATTCAAAGCTTTAACTTTGGATTCTATTTCGTCCAGTGCACTGACAAAAATAATAGGTATGTCTTTTGTGTTTTGATTGTTTCTTAGTTCTTTGCAAACTTCATAACCATCCATGTCAGGCATTATCAAATCCAGTATTATCAAATCCGGCGGATCCATCAGGATAGATTTTATGGCAACGGAGCCTCGATTTGCTACTCTAACCGAATAGTTAAGATCGAGAAGCAAATTTTTCAAAACCGTTAAGCTATGCGTATTATCATCGATAATATAAATACAGTCATGTTTGGCAATTAATTCCATAATTTTGTAATATTTAACTGATTCTAATCCAAGCTAACTTCCAGCTTTCACAGGAATGACAAGTTTGGATCTCTCATTCCAAAACTTGATTGGAGGTCTAATAAATATTGAAATTTCTATACATGTACTAAATATAATAAAATGCAGAGACAGTATTGAACTAAGTTCCGCAAATGACTGAGGATGGCACTTTGGTGTTCAGCATGGTATGGCCATGGAATTGGCTTCGTTAAAAATTCTCAAATAATTCCTTCAAACTTATATTGAGTGCGGTTACAATCTTGTTTAACGTTGATATTGATGCAGCGCTTTCAGCTCTCTCTATCTGCGAGATAAGACTTACTGACAAGTCTGTTCTTGCTGCAAGCTGTTTCAACGTTAGTCTGTTTTCATTCCTTAATTCTCTTACCTTCTTCCCTATTTTTAGATTCAGTTCTTCTTCAGGTTCCAGAAGCAGCATCTTTAATTTTAAGGCATTTCTTACTGTATCTCTAAGTTCGTTAATCTTAAATGGCTTTTTGATGTAATCAAAAGCATGACTCTGTAATGCCTGAACTGCAGAATCTACGGAAGGGTAGGCCGTCAGGATAATAACTGATACATCAGAGTTGACCTTCCTTATCTCTCTTAATAAATCCTCTCCTTTTATTTTCGGCATCTTGAGATCAAGGATAATAAGATGGTACAAGTGCTTATTCAACTCCCTGATAGTGTGCATCGGATTTGTAATTGCTTTAACCTTGTATCCATCAATTATGAACAATTTTCTCAATGAGTCGCAGATATCCTTATCATCATCGATTATGAGTATGTTTATGTCATATTTCTTCATAGGTACAAATTATATACACATTACAGTATTGATGCAATATTAAAGCGAGACAATATTGCAGGATTATATAGAAAATTGTATTTTAAATTAATGTGTAATAATGTGTTGTGATAAATTAGCAGTCAGATATATTTGTAGAAAAGTATAACATCTTGAAAGTGTAATCACATGCATTGTAAACAATCTGGAAGAATCGGCCTTTGCAAGAGGGAAATGAAGTCCTCACACACCCGACAGGAGGACGTTAAAATGCAATGTAAGAAGGCCAAATGTATAACTGAAATATAGATGGCATTTTGGATCTAAGACAGAGGCTTCATTTTTTATTATTTATAAACTATTTAAGCTTGCAGTATCCCATTAACACACATAGACCTATCTATTACCTCAGAAAGTTTCTTCACATTGATAGGTTTGGCAACATAATCGTCCATACCTGCCTCAAGGCATTTTTCGCGATCGCCCTTCATGGCGTTGGCAGTCATAGCAATTATGGGAATATTATGATTCTGTACGGCAGAATAGTTATCACGTATTATCTTTGTAGCCTCGTAACCATCCATTTCAGGCATCTGACAATCCATCAAGACCATATCGTAATTAAATATTTCCAGAGCTTCGATTGCCTCTCTGCCATTATTAACAACATCAGCGTGAAAACCAAGTTTTTTTCTCACTATATGTAAAGCAACCTTCTGGTTGACTATATTATCCTCTACCAGCAGTATATGAATACATTGATTACGTTCAAATGATATGGAATGACGTGTAACTATCTGTTCTGTAGGATCTTTATCAATAATTGCTTTGCTGCCGGTAATGATTTGGAGACAGTCTAACAGTTGTGATTGCTTTACCGGATTGGTTAGGAATGCCGCAAAACCAAGGTCTCTAAAATAATCTTCGTCTCCACGCTGACCAAAAGATGTTATCATCACAAGGGTCAGATATTTAAGCTGTGAATCCGCTTTTATCTCTTTCCCTAGTAACTCCACATCAATCTCGGGCATACAATGGTTAACTAAAACAACTTTAAATTTATGAACTTCATCACTAGACTGTCGAAGCTTCTTCATCGCCTCCACGGACGAATCGGCCTCTTCAACACGACAATTCCAGGATTCGAGATATCTTCTTATGATATCTCGTTTTGCAGTTTTATTATCAACAACCAATACTCGCATATTCTCTATTTCGCCAAGTTCAATTGGAACCTCAATGCCGGATGATTGCTTTTCAAGTACAACAGTAAACCAGAAAGTTGAACCCTTGCCATCTTCACTTTCCACATCGATTAACCCGCCCATTAACTCTATTATCTGTTTAGAAATTGCCAATCCCAGGCCGGTCCCACCATACTTTCTGGTAGTGGATGAATCTATCTGAGAAAATGACTGAAACAATCTGTTAACGTGGTCTTCAGGTATGCCAATTCCCGTGTCCCTAACAAGAAACTGTAAGGTCGTATGAGTATCGGTTTCTTTGACCTGGTTTATATTGATGTCCACTTTGCCGTTTGTAGTAAATTTAATGGAGTTACTGACAAGGTTAGTAAGCACCTGCCTGAGTCTCCCTGGATCGCCTTGTAAGAGAGAGGGGACATCAGGATTGATAAAGCAGGAGAGCTGCAGACCTCTCTCCTCAGCTTTTACAGTAAATAGATCGATAACACTATCTACTGTAGTGTGCAACTTAAAATCAATCTCCTCCATCACAAGTTTTCCAGCTTCTATTTTAGAGAAATCGAGTATATCATTAATAACGTTAATCAGTGAATCTGCACTTTCACGAATTGCCTCTGCGTATTCACGTTGTTCCGCTGTCAAATTTGTATCCAACAACAAATCTGTCATACCTATAACTCCGCTCATTGGCGTGCGCACCTCGTGGCTCATGTTGGACAGAAACTCACTTTTTGCCTTATTGGCCCCTTCTGCCGATTCCCTTGCGGCATTCAGCTCTATCTCAATAATTTTTCGCTCAATGATTTCAGCTTCAAGTTTTTTATTAGTTTTAGTCAGTTCCTCATCCTGTTTAACCTTTTCAGTAATATCTTTTCCTATTACAACAGTACCAATAACATTTTCTGAATTATCTTTCAGTTGTGAAATAGTAATTACCATACTTATATCTGAACCTTGCTTTGTTCTGAACCTTGCTACATAATTTTTTACTGCACCCTCATTTTCAATCCTTTTTATCAATTTCTTCTTTATTTTTCTATCTAGATAGAAAATCTCCGCTGAGCTGCCTATCACCTCTTTCCTGGCATATCCAAGTATCTGCTCCGCACCTGTATTGAACTCGACAACACATCCGTTAGTATCAGTCGTTATGACCATATCATGTGTATTATCAAGAATATTTTTCATATAATCTTTAGCCTTGTTTAGCGAATATGTTCTTTCCTGGATCGAGTCTGCCATAGTGTTAAATGAATCTGCTAATTCACCAACCTCATCTGTGGAAACAATACTTAACCGGTGCCCTAACATTCCTTCCCCCAGTCTTGTCGTTCCTTCTAATAGACTCTTAAGTGGAGAAGTAAGGCTTCTTGAGGTGTAGATAGCAAGAATAATCACTATAAAAACAGTTACTATTTTCATCACTATAACGTAGTCCCTTAAATACTTCATGTCGGCAAATACGATATTCACATCTTCTTGAACAATGATTAACCAATTCATTTGAGAATCATATATCGATACACCAAAGACTTTATTACCCAGGAGATCCTTATATACTCCAATTGTCTCTTCTCCTGTTTCATTAAATTTACTTATCGGTTCGGTGTTTATTTCTATCTCCAGCATTTTGTCCTTATGGACATTTGAACCGGCTATGATCTGATTATTTCTGTTAACAATATAAGTTGTCAAGTTTGAATCTGGTACAAAATATTCTTCCTTATTGATTGTATCTTTTACCAATAAACTAGCTATAGCTGATCCCTTAATCCTGTTTACTATAATACCTACAGGTATATCTCCTCCTTTTTCTCTACTTTTTAAAAGACGTGACACCTCTATTACAAGCTCATCTGCATCATCAGAGCGATGCAGATCTGTCACGTAGATTCCATCTCTTTTTGCACCTGTAAAATAATTTTCATCAGGTCTATTAAGACCGATATGTTGTTGATCAGAAGAGGCCACTATGAAGCCATGCATGTCCGTAACAAATGTTTCCAAAATATCCGGATCAAGTGGCATTTTGTTTTCTACCAGATGATTACTCAGATTAAATACCCTGTTTCGTATATCTCCGTAATAACCAATCTTTTCAGTATTGTCTCTTATAAATCCGTCAGAACTGAAATCTACTATTCTTTCCCTTTTTATTTCAATAAACTCGTGTATCCTGCCATGTACTACTTCAGCAGTTGTTGTTAGTTGATTATAAACATATTTCTTCAGTTTTTCCTGAGCTATATGGTAGCCAAAAAAACCGGTAATTCCTGAAGGTATGATTGCAATTATAAGAAACCAGAATAATATTTTATTATTTATTTTCATTTATATAGCTAATTAGTATAGTAGTTAAAACCATCATTTTTCCATTGAATTGCTTCTCGTAGATAAAAAAAGTTCTTTCAAGTTACTGTTACCACAATTGACACGTCAAGCTCTTAGTATGCTGAGGACTTGTTCATAACATTCTTTTTCAGATTTAAGCTGATCATTTATTGAAGTGCTATATGGAAGCAGATCAGCCATTACCTTGTCTTCTGAAATACCATCTGCCATCTTGTCAATCGAGTTTATGTACTTTTCTGACACCGATCTGTACAATACTGCCAACCTTTTAAGACCTGCTATCTTAGGGAACAAAAGATACTTATGATCAGCACCTTTTGTTCCCTGTGTATTGCTTGACTTTCTTATCTTTACAATTGCTTTATTAACTTCATTTTCACATATTGTCATCCTTTGCAATGCATCCACAAGCAGCTGTACTATATTTTCGAAATTATGTTTTTTATCTTTATTTCCCTTATCAGCCATGTCTTGTCAGCTCCATTCTAAAATAATGGATTAGTTCCGAACAAAATTTACATATGCAAAACAGAAGTCAACTACAATACGACCGATATTTTGAATTTATACAGAGTACTTTAAATTTGTAGAAAATGCTACCCTACTGCAATATCCAATTCATACTTTGACACGATCTAATACTATTCCTAATTCACCACATGCAATGCGCTAATCAAATCTTTCATTATAAATGGTTTACGGATAACAGCACTAATACCGTATGTCCTGTAATCAACCATTATCTGATCACTGATACTACCGCTACACAAAATTATTTTTGTTCCTGGATATAATTCTAATAACAAGTTTATAGCATCTTCTCCTCCCATACCGTCAGCCACTTTCAAATCCATTATAACGGAATTAAAAGGCTTATTTATCGACATTGCATTCTTAAATAAAGCTATCGCCTCACTACCATTACTGGCAACCTCGACCTCATAATAAAGTAGATTCAGCATTTTTGTAAGAATATACCTAATATCCTTTTCATCATCCATCACCAGTATTCTGCCGTTATCCACCCTTTAAGATATCTCCAAATTCCTCTTCGAGATGAAATAGATGAAAATTCAAACCAATAAAAAAGGCGCAATCAGAATACGTCTCAAAGTGAACATCCTATTTGTACCTTCAACTTACAGAGGACTAATGCTCTGCCCGCTAAGGCGGCCCACGATAATTTGCAGGCCATATTTAATTTTAAATTATATACAATTAACCTAAATCAACTGTACTGCTTGTCAAAAAGATATATCTACTTACTACTAGATCTTATTAGACACATACTCACTTTATATATCTGAATATTCAATCTAAAATAAGTCACTAAATTGTCACTAGAAATTACTCATCTTTTCATTATGTTCTATAATCACCTATTACAGCAAGAGGTACTAAACCACTATTAAAAACAACGTAATAGCCTTCGCGCTCATACAAATCTTCATTTCCTTCTTCCCCTCTCTTTTAAAATCAAATAAAAAAATTACTTTAAGATAATTAGTTTGGTTATTTTACTGTATGCTGGTTAACTATATCTAACTCTTCAGATGACAGTATCTCCTCGATATCTAGGAGTATTACTATTTTTTCCTTTACCTTACCAAGACCCATTATATAACTTGTATCTATGTCATGTCCAAAATGTGGGGACTCTTCTATCTCTCCTCTCGTTATTTCCAACACCTCTGATACGCTATCCACTATGATACCTATTGATGTATTGTTGACTTCTACTACGATTACACATGTCTCCTCGGTATGCTCTTTTTCCTGCATTGAAAACTTTAATCTCAAGTCTATTACGGGTATAACCTTCCCTCTCAGATTAATAACCCCTTTCATGTATTCCGGAGTCTGTGGTACTGTAGTAACGTCCATAAGGCCGATAATTTCTCTAACCCTGAGTATCTCAATACCATAGCTTTCATTATCTAATATAAACGCCAGATATTTTTCTTCTAGAGACGATGTTTTTTTCCTTTCTGCAACAGCTTCCATTTCATTTCTCCTTCAGCATAAATATTCTTTATCAAGGAATTGAACCCAACTAACTCCCCTCACCCCGGAATGGGAGAGGAGGATGAGGGGAG
>Ga0209045_1002529_pt1 | contig 13261 bp, 8 predicted proteins | sample SaaInlLV_10m_DNA_4_FD_184664 | JGI IMG/M metagenome (GOLD analysis project Ga0209045, IMG submission 184664) | Marine microbial communities from expanding oxygen minimum zones in the Saanich Inlet - Saanich Inlet SI072_LV_200m_DNA (SPAdes) (version 2) | ecosystem: Environmental > Aquatic > Marine...
CCCATCAAATCTTGAAATGTTTCTGCTGCCTTTGCTGCATCTTCAACTGTAATTTGCATCAATGTTCTTCTTTCTGGGTCCATGGTGGTTTCCCATAATTGTTCGGGATTCATTTCTCCCAACCCTTTATATCTTTGGATGCCAACTTTTGTTGTTTTGTTTTCTTTTTTCATCCTGTCTATTATTAAGTCTCGCTCGTTGTCGTCATATACATAAAACTCTTTTTTTCCTTGGTGAAGTCTGTACAAAGGAGGGAGCGCCAAGTATAGGTTTCCATTATGGATAACTTCTGGCATTCTTCTAAAAAAGAAAGTTAATAATAATGTTCTAATGTGGGAGCCATCAACATCTGCATCTGTCATAATAATAACTTTATGATATCTTAGTTTTTCAACATCAAAGTCGCCGGCGGATTTTTCACCTGTATCTTCACTGGTCCCTCCAAAGCCTGCGCCCAAAGCTGTAATAATGGATTGAACCTCGTTGTTAGATAATAATTTATCGATTCGGGCTTTTTCGGAATTAATTACCTTGCCCCTTAGGGGTAGTATAGCTTGTGTCCTTCTATCTCTTCCTTGTTTGGCAGAGCCACCTGCTGAATCTCCCTCCACAATATAGATTTCACATTTAGATGGATCTTTTTCTTGACAGTCTGCAAGTTTTCCTGGCAGTCCGCTACCGCCCATTATACTTTTTCTTCGAGTTAACTCGCGAGCTCGTCGAGCTGCTTCTCTGGCTTTTGCTGCTTGTGATGCTTTTGAAACAATCAGTTTTGCAATTTTGGGATTTTCTTCTAAAAATAATCCTAGTCCACTATTTACAAGAGATTCTACAATTCCTTTTACTTCGCTGTTTCCAAGTTTTGCTTTTGTTTGTCCTTCAAATTGTGGTTCTGCAATTTTTACAGATATTACTGAAGTAATTCCTTCTCGAGCATCATCACTTGTCAACTTTTCATTATTTTTAAATATTTTATTTTTTTCGCCGTATTTATTTAATGTTTTAGTGAGTGCTGTTTTAAATCCGATCAGATGTGTTCCACCTTCAATCGTATTGATGTTATTCACAAATGAAAAAACATTTTCATTATAACTATCAGTATATTGCATTGCAATCTCTAAATGTAATCCTTCTTTTTCTTTTTCAAAATAAATTGGGTTGTGAATTGCGTTTTTGTTTTTATTTAGAAATTCTACAAACTGTGTGATTCCTCCGTCATAATGGAATTTGTTTAGTTTGCCTGTTTTTTCTTGAGTTATAGTAATTTCAATTCCTCTATTCAAAAATGCTAGTTCACGCAGTCTTGCAGATATAGTGTCAAATTGAAAGTCTAATGTTTCAAATATGTCTCCCATTGGGTAAAATCTTATGGTTGTTCCTTGTTCATTTCCACATTCTCCGAGTTCTTTAAATTCTTGTGCCGCACCTTTTAAAAATTCTTGTTGATATTTTTTACCGCCTTTGCATACTGTTGCAATTAGTCTATCGGATAGCGCATTTACAACACTGATTCCTACTCCATGTAGTCCTCCGCTTACTTTGTAACTTCCCTTATCAAATTTTCCTCCTGCATGGAGTTTTGTCATTACAACTGTTAGTGCTGGAACTTGTAGTTTTGGGTGAATATCTACAGGGATTCCTCGACCATCATCTTTTACAGATACACTTCCATCAGAATGAATAATTATTTCAATTTTTTTACAGTATCCTGCCATTGCTTCATCGATGCTATTATCTACAACTTCGTATACACAATGATGAAGTCCTTTAATGCTTGTCGATCCAATATACATTCCTGGTCTTTTTCTTACAGCATCTAGTCCACCAAGAACTGTAATTTGATCTGCTTTGTAATTATCAGGTTTATTCTCTGAAGTTGTGTTAGTCTCTTCAGATTTATTATCTTCATTACTAGGCGAAGCTTCAGTATTGCTTTGATCTTCACTGTTTGATTCTGTTTCAGTTAGCTGATTTTGTTGTGTTTCTTCGTTTTCCATTTTTATTTTTCCGATTAAGTATTATGTTTTGTATCGCCTTAATTTAAGTAGTAGAAGGTCTATACTCACCTCTATTCTACTCTAAAAAAAGGGAGGGTAGTTTAAATAGTTTTCGTTTGTAAATTGGCAGTAGGGGGGCTGTAGCGATAGAATTTGAGGATTTAAATTGCAACCAAACTAAAATTTAAATATTAAAAATAATAATTAGGAATTAGTTTTTCTACTAATTTGCACCCTACCTTCTACTTACTATACATTACAATTTTCAGTTCAGTGTTTATTTTACTTCTTCAATTCTTCTTGTAAACTTGTTAACACTCGATCCACTGTAAAGAATAAGTTAAAGTCTGTCTCTTCTCTGTTTATTGGTTTTCCATTCAATATTAATTTTGCTTGAATTTCTACCTTTTTATCTGAGCCATGAACATTCTTTTTTGTCATGGTCAGTTTTTCAAATCCTGAGTTAACTTCGGTCATTTTACGTACATGGTTTCCTACCATTTTCTTTAGAACTACTAGTGCTCCTCGATCTAAATCTTTAAATCCCGTAAGCTCAATACTCCCTCCTAGGGTCATTATATCTTCTTCCATTAACTTCACCTCGCTATTGCTTGTACAAATATGAACAATCTGCACATTAGTTACAACTATATATCATATTTAGTTTTCAAGGTATTTAAATTTTTTGTATTTTGTAAACGTCCTCCCAAAAACTTTTAAAACATCATCAATTTCCAACAGCACATGGTAAAAATTGCTATAACCACATTTGGTTGCACTTTAAACAAATCTGATTCAGAGCATTTTGCAGGTATATTAAAAAATGCAGGACACATATTAGTTAATGATGAGTCAGATGCAGAATTAGTAATTATTAATTCTTGTGTTGTTAAGCAAGTTGCTGAAAATAAGCTTTTCAAAAAACTAAACCAACTCAAAGAGCAAAACAAAAAAATAATTATTGCAGGTTGTGTTCCTCAGGCAAGAAAAGAACTGATTGAAACTAAATTAAAAGATTTTTCTATTATTGGAGTGGATCAATTAGATCGCATAGACGAAGTGGTTGAGCAAACATTAAATAACAACATAATTCAAATTATAGAAACCAAATCAAATGCGAGATTAAACCTTCCAAAAATTAAACACAACGCTACAATTGAAATTATCCCCATTAGCCAAGGTTGTCTTGGTAATTGCACGTATTGCATTACAAAACTTGCAAGAGGAAATCTTGTTTCATACGATTCAATTGCAATCATCAATAATGCGCAAGCTGCAATCACAGCAGGTTGCAAAGAGATTTGGTTAACTAGTCAAGATTGTGGTGCATATGGTAAAGACATTGGTACAAACATAATAGGCCTCTTAAATAAATTAATTACTCTAAAAGGAGATTTTAAAATTCGTCTTGGTATGGCAAATCCTAATTTCATAAAAGATTATGTTAGCGATTTAATTCAAATATTTCAATCAGATAAAATGTTTAAGTTTTTACACATTCCTCTTCAAGCAGGTTCAAATAAAGTACTTAAAGATATGAATCGATTTTACATTAGAGAAGATTTCATAAACATCGTCGAGAAATTAAGAAAAAACATGCCTAAAATCAATATAGCAACAGATATCATTTGCGGTTTTCCAACAGAATCAGAATCAAACTTCCAAGAAACAATTGATGTAATAAATAAAACAAAACCTGACATTATTAATATTTCTAGATTTTGGCCACGTCCAAACACACCTGCAAATGACCTTAAACCATTAAACAGCAAAGAAATTAACAGACGTTCTAAATTAATAACAGAATTAGCAAAAAATATTTCGAAAGATAATCTCAAATCCTGGATTGGTTGGTCTGGAAATATAATAATTGATCATATTGGTAAAGATAATTCTTTTGTTGGTAGAAATGATTCATATAAACCCATTGTAATTAAGAATCCAAAAACCAAACTTAATTTAGGAGATATAGTTAACATTAAAGTAATAGATTCAACCACACATCATTTGATTGGAGAATTAAAATAATAATGAAAAAATAAAAAATTAAACTATATTCTTAATATTTTTAGTATCCGCCAAAGTTATTTTGTTGTGGTTGAGGTTGTGGCTGTTGACTTGGCATTTGTGGTTGTGGTGGTTGAGTTTCAGGTTGCGGACTTGGTTCTGGTGTTGGATTTTCAGGTTCATCTCCTGCTTCGTCATCTCCATCTGAATCATCGTCTTCTTCATCTTCACTTTCTTCTTGTTCAGGTAATTTCTCTCCACAATTCTGACAAAACTTTGCTCCGTCTTCAAATTCTTCTCCGCATCCTGGACATCCTGCATCTTCTTCTTCTACATCTCCATCAAATCCTGCACCGCATGAATGACAGAAATTATCTTCTATTGCAACAACTGCTTCACAATCACATTTAATTAATTCTTCTTCAGGTAATTCATTTCCACAGTATCTACAATGGTTATCTCCTACTCTTGATGTTGTTTGACATTCATCGCATTTTCCCATTTTGTTCGCCTCGTTTTTGTATTTAAATTATTCATCTTTTTCATTTGATATTATCGAGCATATCTTCAAATTCTAATTGTAAGAATATTCCTATTACTACTGCCATAATCGTACCGAGCATAATGAAGCCAGTAGGAGTTCTACTATATATGCCTCCTACTATTGCAAATGTCACTCCTCCAATTATTATCCAGCCATATCTTAACATTATTAAAGGAGTTTTTACAAACCATTTTATTGTTTGTATTCCTATATATGTTTTTCTGTGTATAAATTTAGATTCAGTAAGTATTTTGATCCCTAGTCTTTTTGCTGTTTTTAGCACTCTGGTTATGTCTTTGTAGTGGTATTTTGTGTAATGTTCATCAACATATTCTTTCTTTTGTAGATGGCTAAATACTACGCTCATTATGGAGTATTTTTTTTTCCAAGGTTTCCTTTCTTTTTCTAATTCTGCTAAGTCTGTTAGCATTTCTTTTAGTATTTTGAGTTCTTGTTCTGTTAATTTGTCGGGTTTTTTTCCTTCCTTGGATTTAGAGATTAATTTGAAAAGAAGGTTTACTGGTTTAGAAGAGTAAAATATCCAAATTTTTTCAGATTCAGAGTATTTTCCGTTTTTTATTTTGTTTTGCCAATGGTAATTTATCAGTGGGTAGTCACATTCTAGTTTTAGTCCGTATCGTTTAAAGGATTCTATTTTTTCCACCTCGTTTTTATTTAATTATGATCTGAAATTAAAACTATTTTTCTAGGTTTTATATTTGTTTACTATGTTTATATTAAACCTTTTTTAAAACGAATATGATTAGGTTATTATAATATTATTTAGTTATTTACTATTTAATTTTTTCTCTAATTTAATGTGGTTTATTAATTTGAGTTAATATAGCTAATTTAAGAGTTTAGTTTCGTTGTCGCATACAAACTTCATAGAAGTCACATTGTCCTGTTGAGTATTTGCATAGTCCACTTTCTTTTTTAGGATAGTCTGCAATAACATCTGTTTGTGTTGATGCATGTACTTGTTCAATTTGAAATAGTGCTTCTTTTATCATTTCTGCTGTAACATCTATATGTATTTCTCGATCTTTTAAGAACCAGATTCCTACTTTTTTTGGAGGCACTCCATGTTTTCGCTTGTACAATAATGCATAAATTCCTAATTGTAATTGGTATGCAGGTGTAACAGTACTTTTTTTGCTTGTTTTATAGTCCACTACAATAACGTCTTCTCCTTTTTTGTGTATTACGTCGACAAATCCGCGAACCATTAATTCTTCGTCGCGATATTCTTCTTCTATTGAGTGTGGTTTGTGTTTTTCAAATGCAGAAATAATATCCATTCCATTTTCTTTTATATCTGTATTTATTTTTTCAATAAAATTATTTAGCCAGTTTGCAAGCATGTACATGCTCTCATCATAGTAAAATTGTAATTCATCATTAAGCATTCCAAGTCTTGCTAAACTCTTTTTTTTAGCAGTCCAAGAATCATTAAATAATTTTTTTAAGTGTTTTGTGAACTTGAGTTTGTAAATTTTTTCATCATCAGCACTAAGTTCGATATTGAAGAATTTTTCGAGTGCATTGTGAACTACATTTCCGCGAATTAAGTGTATGTTTGGTTTTGTAGGATACTTTAGAATATATGAGTAAAAATATCTGCGTGGACATTGTTTATATAGATTTATAGAACTTGGACTTTGCACTCTTTTTGGTATGATCGCCATCTATCATTATTTTTGACACTCACTTATATATTTTTTCTTTGGTTGATGAAATAATTTAGGCAATATTTGTAGAAAATAACAACTTGGCCAGGCGAGGCAGGGGTTCCTGGACAAAATTTTTAAAAAGTTTGATCAAAACAAACGAATTCCTCACTTCGTTTGGAATTCATCGGTTTGGCGTACGATTGAGCACATGCGAAATCGTACTGGTTGTTGCGTATCAAATGCGCGTAACCATTTGGCCGAGTAGGATTTTTGAAAAACGTGAAAAAATCCGTCTGTGCCATTATTGTTGTTATTTTTTACGTTTATTATTTAATCATTATTTTTTGCAGCACTACGGCAGTTTATAAAATTCTATGAATTTTAAATAACGAAAATGGTCTTGCAAGAATCAGACCATTTTCTGCATTATATCAACAATTCGCTTTGCTCATTGTTGACAGAATCAAAACTACCTTTTGAAAATATTGAACACTATGTGTTCAAACAGCCATTGCCAAGGTAGTGCTGCATTTGTAGTTGTAATTACTACTTTTTTTTATCCAGAATTAGTTAATTTTTTATATTTTTTCACTTTCTTCATTTCTTTGAGCTTTATACATTTTCCATTGCACTATGCGAGATCCAATATATGCTTCTAAATCAACACCCATTTCTGCTTCACCATACAGTTTTGATCCTAGTGTTTCTAAGCATTCTTTTTCTTCTATGAAACAAAGGTGTTCTTCATAATCTGATGCAAGATTTTGTGATTCTAATCCTATATGTTTTGCTTCATGTACAAGCACAATTATTGTTCTTGCTCTTCCATGATTTAGAATTTTTTCAGGAATATAAATTGTATTTCCTTTTTGTGTTCCTATTTCACTTTTTGATGTTTTGATCTTGTCTACACATTTTTCTACTTTTTTATAGTATTTTGGGCTTTCAGCGCGCAATTTATTTAGTGCTTTTTTGACAGTTTGCAATTCTTGTTTGTTTTCTAGTATTAGAAGTATATTTTTATCTATTCCTTTGTATTCAGTTGGTCTTTCTTTGTCTACAATAGAAATAACATTCTCGAGTCCCGTAGCAGCATAGCATTCCGCGTTTTTTGTCATTTAAACCCCCTAATTATTAGTATTGAGTATCCTATTTATATATGTAACTATATATTATACATTAATATTTGTTTGTAGGGGGATATTTAGGGTTCTGAGCAGTTCTGGATGTATATGTATTAGAATGTGCACTATTATATTCTGCTATGTAGTTGATAGTATTTAGAATTTATCGAATAAAATAGTTAAAAAAAATAAAAAATTTAAGTTTTTATAATGCCTGATTTAAACAGCACGTTTAACATCTGGTTCTTTCACTTCTGCAGGTTTTACATTCACTCCACTTTTAGATTCTATTAGTCTATAAGCTTCATGAAGTCTTGCATTAGTCGCAATTGCTTGTGCTAACCATTCACTTATTGCTTCGTCTGTTGCTTTGTGTTCTTGTCTAACTACTATTAGGAATTTTTCTAGCTCATTACTAAAATGTGTTATTGCTTTATTCCAATCAGACCAACTTTCTGAACTATGTTTAATTCCATGCATGTAATCTACAATTTCTTTTAGGACTGGCACTTCTTGTGCATATTCGTGTAGTTTGTTTTCAAATTCTTTCAACTGGTCTTGATACTTTGAACTAAATGGTCCTTTTTGATCTAGTCTTTCTTTTAAGTCATGACTTTGTTCAATAAATTCTGTAAACATTGTCATCTTTTTTCTTATTCTAATTAGTTCAGGCATTATCAAATCAGTTATGTGTTCTACTAAGTTGTATGCGTCTTTGTATATTGTTTGTAGTGCTTTTAAAATCACTGGATCTTTTTCATACTTCATTGCATGATCAACTTTTAAAACAAACTTTTCTAAAACCTCTTTTTGGTTTCTAGCAAGTCCAAGTTTTTCATCAAGCACAGCTTTCATTTCAGGGAAGTATTTCTCATATTCTTTTGCTCCAAATAGTAGGGTCATGAGTCCACCAACACCTACTCCTGCTACTTTTAAGAAATGTGCTTTCAGATCATCAACAGTTACTTTTTGTCCTTTGTAAATTCTTGGCATGAGGTTCTTTTTCCCAGAAATTCCTCTCCATCCTGTATACGAAAACTTTTTGAGGATTCTTTCTTTTTTGTTTTTTGGAAATTCCTTATTTGTTAAAGCTTCTTTTAGTTCGTTCCATTCTTTGTCAGTAACCATATCAAATATTTCATTTCTAGCATATTCTTCTTCGCTTGGAGAACCAAATATAAATTGACGTATTGGAACAAGATCCATTTCATCAGGATGTCGTCCTGTTTTTCCGTCGAAAAATAGTCGTCCATAGAAGAATCCAACTCCTTCTTTGTTTGCTTTTGGAGATAATGAATAGCCATTTTCGTAGTTGCGTTCAAATGCTTTTCTTACTGTATTGTTATTTCCGCCTCTTTCTCCATTGTCCCCAATACCTAACTGATTCACTTCTCGAATTACTGCTTTTAATTCTTCTTTTACTTTTCTTAATCTAGATTCTCCTTGATTGTCTTTTATCAAAGTATATAGTTCATCGATTTGTTTTAGATTTTCTTTTAGTTTACTTAGCGGGGGAGGTGGTGGTGGATCTACAGTTATTGGTTTTGTAAAGTAAATCTTCACTGTTCGCTCAAGTGGAGGTGGCAAACTTATTTTTTCTTGTGGATCTCCCTGTTCGAAGTGGTTTCTTACAATTAATGTTTCTTCTATTTTTGTTTCTGCATATGCTATTGTTTGATCGCACCGTCCTTCAAATGTGCATTTTCCGTTTCCATTTGTTTTTAGTTCAATGAGTTTTCCATGTCTATCTTTTCTGTCGACTTCTTTATCAGTTACCCATACTCTTGCATTCTTAATAGGTTTTAGTTTTCCGTTTTCATTGTAGTAGACTTCAACATTCAGTTTAACTTTAGGAGGATCTACTATTTTTGTTATTGTTAGTGTTCTTTCATCTTTTCCTGTTTGTTTTTCATCGTCTTCAACATAGATTCCGAATGTGAATTTTTTCCCTTTTTCTTCTTGACTAAATCTTCTGTCTAGAATTATTTCAGGAGAGTCTAGTGTTAGATCTGGGAATTTTGTTTTCACTGCAGAAATTAATTCTTTCATAGATAGTTCCATGTCCATGCTCAGTCCTTCTTGTCCATGACTATCTTTTTCATTAACTCTCCAGTCTGTTACAGGTATTCGTATTTCGTTTCCACTTTTAACACCCCATACCCAATAGTGTTTGTAGGGTGGACATCCTTCTTGAATTATTTTTGCTTTGAATGTTGGTTTATCAATAAGTTCATAAGCTTCTTCAATTGTTTTTACTGTTTTAGGTAGTTCTGGAATTTGTATTTGAGGTATTGGCGGTTTTCTTTTTTGAGATAATACTGTAATTAGTTTTTCTAATATTGTTTGTTCCACTCTCACATTATTTCTTAATGGAATAAGTACTGCTCCGCCACTTACCTTTACTTCCTGTGCTAGTTTGTCAGATAGTGTTTTTAAGTATCTCATACTTTGTACTTTTTCTTCTCGACCTGGCCAAATATCTCCTTTTGCAGGGTATGTAATTAGTTTATCTACTAAATGTGTAGGTTTTCTTGCTCCAAAGTCAGGTTCCCATCGTCGAGTTCCGCCTTTTCCAACTTCACGTGTTCCATATCTTGCAGCTCTTAAGTTTCTCATGTCGTGGAATTTTTTATACCATGTTCTTGTATCTTCTTCATCTTCTCTTGTCATCATATTTGTGATGCCGCTTAGAAGTATTCCTCCTTCTCTTGTTTCTGCTTCTATTTTTTCTATAAATTGTTTAATCTCTTTTCTGATTTCTTTTATTATTTTTAGCAAGTCAGTAAATAATATTAGTATAGCATCTCGTTTTCTCATTCTTTTTTTATTGCCTTGTCCATCTTCATAGTCAATCAATGCATTACATACTTTGAATTCTCCATTTTTGTATTTTTCAATTATTACTTCTATTGTTTCTTCGTATCCGTCAAGTTCTATTAATAAATCTGCAAGAGCCACATAGTCTTCTAATATTTTTCTTAGATCTTCATTTACTTTCGCAAGAGCGTCGAGATGTTCTTGGTTAAAAACTTCTTTAGCAACATCAGTTAATTGATCAACATCATAATTTGTTTTGTGTTTTTTCTTATATGATATTAATACCATTGCTAGTTTTGATGCATTGTCTTCATCAAGTCCGAATTCTTTTAGGTGTTCTTTTATTGTTTCTTCTGTATATGTTTTATCTTCAATTATATCTCTGAATGATTTTCCGCCTTGTTTTCCAACAGCGGTTTCAACGCGAGTCATTATTTCTTTTACTTCATCATCTGTTTTCAAAGAATGTCCTTTTGCAATTATTTCTTGGAATGCTCCTGCAAGTTCTGTTCTTTCTTCAGAAGTTAATTTTTCTATTTTTTCATTCATAGAATCTATTTTTTTGATCACTTCTTCTTTTTTCCCTTTTAGTTTTTTCAAGAATACAATCAGGTCTTGTCCATTTTCTACTTTTTCTGCTTGCTGTTTGCCCATATCTTTTATTGTTTTGTTAATTGTTTTTCTCTTGTAAAATATAGGGAATAAAATTAATAATAATAACAATGGTAAAAGCCAGCACAGTAAGAATCTAACAAACCAGTTATAGTCACACCAGTTTAATATGTTGCCTTTTGCACCGAAATATTGGCCTACCCAGTTAATTGAATTAGCTGTTGGACAAAAACAATCACTACTAATATCGCTAACACAAACAACTTGAGATCCTTCATAATAAAAATATTGTCCATCTTCTGTTTTTCCTTCTAATTGTCGACCTTCTGCTCCTGGAACATTTAGTCCTGGATTTTCAAGATTTTCAACTACTGGTAATATATCATCTTCCCAATCTTTTCCACTATCTACAAAGTATACATCATTTTCAAAAAAGTATCCTTCTTTATTATCATCGCATTCAATACCTGTAACTACTATAGGTGTGGGTGTTGGTGGAACTGGTTCTATATTTTCTGCAGGATCTGTAAATGTTATTGTAATTTTTTCTCCGTCTTTTGCTCCTGTTATGTCTTCTACATTGATTGTAAATTCAATTACTTCTTGATCAAAATCAGCACCTGGAGTCCATACTATTGTTACTTGATCTTCTAGTATGCTTGTAAGTTCCATTCCCTCAGGTTCACCAATTAATTTAAACACTAACATATCTTCAGGTAGGTCGAGATCTTCTGCAAGTACAGTTATCTCAATTTTTTGTGTTTTATCTTCCACATCTATTAGTGCAGGCATAAATCCTGGTGGAACTATTTGAGTAATCTTGGGAGGATTGTTTTCAGTCACAGGTTCTGGTTCAGGCTCATCAGGTAATATTGGTTCTTCTCCATAAATTATTGTGATTGTTTCACTATCTTTATTTCCGGCTATATCTTCTACTGTTACTTGAAACACATATTGTGCACTTGTTTCTTCTAATCCTAAATCTGAAGAATCCCAGACTAGTCTTGCTTCGTCTGTTCCTGCTTGTTCTAATTTCATTCCTGGAGGTGTAGTTCCTGAAATACTAAATAATAATGCTTCTGCCACATTCCCTTTTAATAAATCTGGATCATCAGCTCTAACCAATATTTCCATAGGGCCTAGTGAATCTATTTTTATTTGTGCAGGTAATGTTCCTGGTGGATCGATTAATACAATATTAGGTGCTTCATTCATAGGACATCCGCGAGAAAAGAATTTGTATAAGTTTGCATTTCCAATTACTTTTGGATTTGCTGTTGTTGAAATAATAAATCGTCTATTTAATGATAGTGCATCAATATTTTCAAGTTGTGTTAATATTGCACCACTTGTTGCTCCGCCTGCATCAACATTTGCTTTTAGTATTGGATCAGGTATTTCAAAGAATTGTGTTGTTTCGCCGTGAGAAACATCTACAATTTCAAATTGAGCATTTTTGTCAATCATTGTTTTTGCTAGTATTTGAGTTACTGCTTCTGCTCGTCGATCAGATAAGTCTTGATTGTAAGAATTTTTTCCTTCGATACTTGCATATGCATGTACATATACTTTTCCTTCGTATCCTGCTGCAACTAAATCTTCTAAGAAGTTTTCAACAGGTGCAACTGAGCTTGAATCAACATAATTTATTAATGTGCTAGTTGAGGTATATTTTGGAGGTTCATTAAAATTGAATAGTCCGTGTATTTCACATACGTCTAGACCTTCATCTCCTGACATAATTAATGGAGCTGGCACTAAGTCATTTAGGGCGTCAACTTCTGCTTGGTCTATTTTTCCTAGAACAAATACTGATCCAAGAATAATCATTAGAATTAAAACCATTGCTAAAATAACTTTATTTAGAACTTTCTGCCCCTTTATGTTTATCACCTTTTTTTTTAATTAGTAAATTTAATTAGCAAACTCTTGATCTCAAAGTCAAAGTTTAACTAACTCAAATAAATTTAATTATTATATTTTATAGAGTATTTGATTTTCTTTATTTAAATATTTCGTTTAATTAGCACATTATTTGCGATTTCTAGATAGAGGATGCATTTTTCATTATTTTTAAATTTCAAAAAACAGCTATTTGTGCAACCAATTTTCAAAATTTCTCCAAAAAACAAAACTCATTTATACCGAAAGGTATATATTCGAGATGGTAATTCTTCTTTTCTGAAAATCAGAAAAGTTTATATATTATTATTCCAATTGGTATATTTGTCAATAAAACTATATTCGGAATGGACTATTTTTTCGAATTGATTTAAGTAAAAATAATAACAGAAACGTTTAAATAGTAGTCCATTAAGAATATATACAGAATTGTATATTATTGTGGCTTTCAGCAATGGCAGCAAAAAAAGAGGCGAATAGGGAAGAGATGTCAATCCCTGCTGTATTTAAGAGAAAAGAATATCTTTCTAAACTAGATTCTATTTTCAAGAAAACTAATATTGTTGCTTTAATAGGTCCTAGGGG
>Ga0209045_1002530_pt1 | contig 13260 bp, 15 predicted proteins | sample SaaInlLV_10m_DNA_4_FD_184664 | JGI IMG/M metagenome (GOLD analysis project Ga0209045, IMG submission 184664) | Marine microbial communities from expanding oxygen minimum zones in the Saanich Inlet - Saanich Inlet SI072_LV_200m_DNA (SPAdes) (version 2) | ecosystem: Environmental > Aquatic >...
TGATCGCTTATAGTAGTTGCCTATTACGCCTCCTGCTGTATGTCCTGGTGCTACCTTAACAATCATGTTAATGTTAATGACCTGAATCCCATCTGTGGAAGTATAATCTGCTATAATGTTGTCAAGATTAGTATTGTATCTAACAACTGTGTCTGCTTCGAAAACACTACTACGATCATTGACACATTCTTCACATAGTAGGTACTGATACTTAAAGGTGCGGCTGGACCATGTTAAAGGCCAACCATTGTAACATATCTGCCTAAGACGAAAGAAATCACAAGGTAGTTCGACCCTGTGATCTGCTATCGTCAATTGTTTAGTAACCATCTCAAGGGTTCCATGAGCTCCGATCTCTCGTATAGCCCATCCTATAAACTCATATATATTCAAGTATTCATTGTCGTCATCCAAGTTAAGGGTTAGACTTATCCTGGAATATACATGATCGATTGAGACAGTTTCGTAAATCATTTAATTACCTTCAAGTGTATTGAAAACAAATCCTATTACTTCTGGCATTGCATAGACCTCACCAATCCTTTTCTTGATTTCTGTGATCTCCTCTGCCGTCAACTCTCCTTCGCTCTTCATGGTGCTAATCTTCTGAGCCATATTGTAACGCTTGAACTTCTGCTCGCCTGTTATCTTTTGATCTGACTCTGCTGCTGTTAAAGCAGTAATGATTGCATCCTTTACGGTCATGTTCTTTCCATCTGCATCAGGAATCTTGTTTCCGTTCAGAAGGACGATCTCTTTCTCTAGTTGTACTTTCATATCTCTATTTTAATTTGGTTACTAATTCTAAGCCACTACAGGCTGTGTTCCTCCAACACCAGCTCCAACTCCAATGATATACCATTTGCCATTGGTAAATATAAAGTCTACACTATCACCAGCAGCCAATAAGGTCACATTGGTATACTCTGCACTTGCAGGAGCAATAACACATGATCCACCATCTGATACGTGAATACATGTCAGTCTTTGCCCTTCTATGCCATTGGCAATAGTCATTGCATCTGCGCCTGTACTTGTTAGCTCTGCAATAGGTTGTGTTATAGGAATTGCGCCTGCTCCTGAACGAGTAGCTGTTCCTCCAAACACAATGTTTCCTGCTGTTGCGTTAATGGCTATTCCACTACCTGCGTTAATATTAAGAGCCGAGCCTGTTGTAAGGGATGCTGCTTGGATGTCAAGCATTAATCCTACTGTTGCTCCTGTACCGTCAAGGTGTAACAAAGAGGCTGCTGCGGTCATTCCTGCTCCGCCACCTGTGATGATCATTAAGTCACCATCAACCTGATTAGTTGCAGTAAGCGAGATAACACCTGTAGCTCCAACATAAGCGCCAGTAGTGCTAACAGCTAGTGCTGTACCAAGAGTGGCTGCTCCGGCACTAATATTAAGGACACCACCTGCTGCAGTTGCAGTTGCTCCACCACCTGTGAGTTTTGCAACCCATCCAGTAGTAAGCCCTGTTGCTGAAACACGAACTATCCCTGCTGAGGTAGTTGCTGCATCGGCTTGACAAAGCAGTAGCTCACCGTTTGTCGTAATTACACTAGAAGATGTAAGAGACAACCCTGTACCTGTTGTTAGTGCATCAAAACTTCCAAGGATACCAATCCCGGTTGTTAATGAGTCACAAGTAAATGGGAACACTGTGCTTGTTGTAGCATCAGAAGTAATAATAAACTGCTCTGTACCTGATAGGGTAAAAGTAGCTGTATCTAATGAAGAAAACATCGAGTCAATGAGGTCCGTCCAGATCCTTTGTGTCTGTGTATCCCCATGAACGAACATTTGTTTTAAATTAAGTTTTGTTTGTACTGTCATTGTTTTGTTATTAAACAATTTGATTGAATAATCATATAAAATCTATTATGTGCTACCGTGCTATGTTCTCCTGTTCTAAAGTATGTCTGAACTAATAATATTATCTATTCTCTTTACTTTTCTATTCTCCTTAATGATGTCAAAGTTAAATACTTTTCTTACAGAAAACAAAATGCTCTTGTCTGTAAAGTATCCAACTGTATATTCCATACCCTTTTTCGTTTGCCATCCACCATGTATTCCAACAACAAACCCAGGCTTTATCATTGCATCTACTCCTATTATCGGACCAGACTTCCATTTACTTATTGTTATTGTCTCAACGGTCTTATATGGCAACAACCACTTGTATGATAGCTGTCTGTCCATAAGCGTTCCCCACACGAATATGTCTCCGTAAATTTCAATGGAATCATTACCGTCTTGTATCTTATATCTCCTGACGCTATCACATTGACCTTCCAGATATACCAATGATGTGTCATACTCTTTGTAGTACACTGAATTCTCATTAGTAGTATATACGTTTTGTGTTATATGGATAGTAGTGTCATAGTAGTGATTGATAACAATGGTAGTATCTGAGCCATTTAAAGAGTCACCAGTGGACGATAGCCTCTTGGACACTAAAATACCCGATACAAATAAGATCGTGGCTATGAGTACCGCTAAAAGGCTTGTAACTAATATGTTCTTGTACTTACTCATTCTATCACATCTTTTTCAATTGTTTCTTCACTTATGGGATCTGCTTTGGAAACGGTATTCTCTCCCCATATCTTTTGTGCAACCTTTCCTGTTACAAAGACACCGATAAATGCTGCAATACCATACCAGTCAATATCATCACCTCTAATAGACCGTATCGTTGTTATCGCAAACACATTCACACAAGCAAGGACTAACATAATCCTCATAGTACTTGACTTAGTACCTTCTTTCCAGAAATCCCAAAACTTATAACTCATGATATCCTCCTATATTCAAGTAAACGTTCTTTCTTATATCCCATGATACATACTCGGTTCCCTTGATTGCCTCCAAGGATATAGATATACCCCTGATACTCCCTCACAAAGAAGCCAACGTGTCCATAAGCAGAATTCTTACCTTTCCTCCATAAAACAACTATGTCGCCTTGACGTGGACTTGTGACCTCATCACCAAGACTAAGGAATGATCTCGCATTCAACTTACCTGTATGTGGTAGTCCAGATAGTTTTAACATAGCGTTTACAAAACATGCACACCATGCTAATTCATCGTCCTTTACCCATGAATGTCCAATATCAGCAAACCATTGTACTATAGTAGGATTGTCTACTTCTCCAACAATCTCCCTCTCTCCGTAGAAGCTAAGTGCTAATTCAAATGCTTTATTCATATCATTGTTATTACAGCGCCTATAAGAGATGCTACTAGCCCGAAAAACTTTATTGGAAGAATGTTCCTGCCAAACCACTTTTCTGTCTTGCTGTTGCCCTGATGATCCCAAGGGAGCCCTCTTCGCCAGTTCTCTCCTATATCAAATGCTGGCCAAAAGAAGAACGCAGATGTAAAGCATACAAACATGAAATTTAAACCAATCTTCCAATCCTGTTGTAGATAAGTCAGTAACAGTGGATATATAACAACTACTGCTGAGAAAATGAATCCCCAGGCATGCCAGCGATCAACATCTTTCTCATTGTTGATATTGTCTTTCCATCTTTCAATTGCCCAATAGTCACGATTGATTCTAGCCACCAATACAAGTATTATGTAAAGGATAAACGATAGTATGATCTGTGTCTGTGTCATAGCTACTTACTTTTAAGTGAATTAAAGATTCCAAAAGCAATAACTGTTAATACAGCCTCGCTAATAACATATCCAATGATATACTTCTCTACAGAAGCCATGTCTAAAATCAGTGGAAGAAAGAAACATACTGCCCATAACAACAGTACAATCATTTGTGGTACATTAATCTTTTTCATAATCTCGCTATTTATTTAGTCCGTTATCAATTAAAATATCTAATTTACTTTCTATACTATTAAACCTCCGATTGTAAAAGATATCTCTTCGTTCCTGATCTTTCTCATAAAATGCCCAAAATGCTTTGTTATTAACCTGACCTAGATTAAAATATCCTGTCATACTATCAACAACACTATATACAACGTTTATGTCAGCACTACTGGCTTTATTAGATTCTAGCTCATGTATTTGGTTACTATGAACTTCTAATAAACCATCCTGCGAAACATTGCATTCTGTATTAACTTTTACCTGTTGGGTTTGCGTTTTACTCTTAGTTACAATACCAGCACTAAAGCTGAATACAATGCCAATTGCAATACCCACAACTTTAATCCAGAAGCTTTCTGTTAGTTTGGCTCGAAATGTTTTCTTTTCGTTTGTCATCAGTCTTTTGTTTATTGTTCAACGCCTTTTTTGCCTTCTTTGAGTAAAAATTGATTTGTTGCTGCTCCTAGTGACACTGTAATATTTTTACTTGTTGTATTAGCAGAAACAAGTGTTGTTCTAGGATTGCTTGGATAACCACTACCAGCAACCCACACTTCTGCTAGTACTGGAATAACTGTTTCGACAGGGTATATACTATTTTGTATTGTTATTAGTATTGAATTTGCAGGAAAATCAGCAGTTAATCCTAAACGTGATGGGAACTTACCAGCACTAGATAATCTATAAACAGTAAACTCACTCCATTCACCATCAGTCACAACGCCATTTGGTGTAACCCATAATTGTGTAGACACACCAGCATTGTTTGTCTTTCGGAAGTCCAATTGTAAAGTTGATACATTATATTTAACAATATACTGACTTGAATAGGAAGATATAGTATCTCCTAGTCCTAAAAACGCAAAATATGAATTTGAACTGGCGTTTCTTTTAACTAGAAACTTCCACGTACCAAATGCTTGTGTACTTGGTATATTATAATGATCAGACACATTACATTCATGTACTTTAGTTCCTATTGGTAATCCAAGAACACTATCAGCCGTTGTAAGTTCATCCCAAACAGTATTAGGAACTCCACCTGTAACTCCTATTCCTTGCCATTGATCAGGTGCATTACCTACTGCTTGACCTAGTGTGTTAGACTTAAAGGTTAGTTGGTTGGCAAATTTGTTGTAATTAGCTGTTATTTCTGCTTGGGTTAAGACGCTATTATAGATTTTAACTTCATCTATATCTCCGTCCCAGTTTTGAGTAGCTCCTAAATCTCTTGCTCCTATTATAAGGTCTGTAGCAATACTCGAAACCCTTGCGTTAATTGTATCGGTATTTTCAAGAATGCTATTTACATACATTTTTGCCTCATTAGATGCATCAACAGTAGTTACAATATAATACCAAAGACCTGCTACCACAACCGTTGTTGCATCAATAAAAGAACCACCCCCACCATTGTTTGAAAAAAATCTAAATTTATCACCATTATACTTTTGTAATCCATACGTACAAGTACTACCTGCTACTGAGCCTTTTGACAAGAAACTTCTATAATCCCCTAAAACATCTACTTTAACCCAAGCAGCAACAGTTATTGCTCCTGTTATATTCAAACTACTATCGTTGCCACAATTAATATAACCATCCACTCCATTAAACTTAAACCCATTCAATGTAGGTACAGCACCATAGTTAGTACCGTCATACCCATTCCCACTAACATCAAGTAAGCTACCTCTTTTAAAGGTGTAGGCTGCAATAATTCCTGAAAGTGGTAATAATTTTATATTTGTAAATGTAATATCTGTTGCACCTGATTGTCTTGATAGATGTAACTTTGTTCCAACTGCTGTTATTTTATTAACAAATGAACCAACTGCAGTCATAGTTAATCCATATTGTCTTTCATCTAAATTATCACCTACATTAATAATTCCAACTGTTGCATCAACAACATCATATAATAATAAATATTTTTTACCTGCAACCATTGAACCTGCAGTTTGTCTCATATAAACATTCGTACCATCAGATACCATTCTACAAGCATTTCCTCCAACTGCTTCTGTTATTTCTGAATTAGGTGATGTTTCTGTAACATCCCAATCGTCAGGATCATCGGCTGTCCAATTAGCAAAATTTCCATTAACAACTGTAGTGTCACCAACGACACTATCCACCTCTCTACTCAAATCTTCTTCCTTCTGCCTATCATAAGCAATAGGATTAACTATCTTACGTCCTTTTGGTTTTGATTGTAGGAACTCGTTGTATAGGTTGTTGCGTTCTTGTGTGGGTAGGATACCACTATATACTTGTAAGGTCTGAATGTATGCAGTTGCACTCTCACCGCCAACAGGGTTAGCACCAATATATAATGTATTTGTCGCTGGTGTAGCTAATGTTACAGATGCGGTTGCTCTTACCAGAGTAGGATTATTTACATATATAGTAACCACATCAGCATCAGTAATACTTATAATTGCCTGATACCACTTACCAACGTCTAAAGTTACCCCACTACTAAGATTAGCAGCGCCACCATAACCAGACCAATATAATACGTTAACACTATTTACCCATATTGATCTTCTTTTACCTGCTGAATCTTCACCCCATGCGAATAAAAGATGATTAATTCCACTTGTTAATAATTTAAAATTACAAACTACTGTAAAATCATTCAGAGACAACCCCATTGAAGCACCGTAGGCAATATTGGTACTCCCATTCCCTTTCCAAGCTAATCCTTTAGATGTAGTACGAAATACGCCATTAGTGTTAGAACCTTGTGCGCCACTTATACCATCAATGTATGAACCTTCATGTATGTTATTAAAGTCAAATACCTTACTCATTACCCTTCTTTATTTATTGGTTCATGTATACTTGCTGTGTTTGTCATTAGCTTAGTTTTTCTCTTGTTTTAGACCAATATTGTGTTATATACTTTAGTAGTTCTGATTCTACGTAGGTTACTACCTCCCCTATAAATATGTCTGGATTACTTCCATCAAAAGCATTAGTTGAAGCAGGATTATCCCCATATAAAACATTTGAAGTACCTATTCCGTTTCTAGTACCTATAGGTTGTGCTAAACCTTGTTGTAAAGCAGGAGGTTCATTAACATAACCAACATATATTTGTGCTGTAGTACTAGTACTATATACAGCAAAGAAGCACCATTTATTTAATACTACTGCGTAATTATTAGAACTTCTAGTATTGACAGAAAAGTTATTATTAGAGAACTCAAAACCTTGATTTATAGCATAAGCTAAAGCTATACGTAATGAAAACTGACCATTACTAAGTATTACTCCAAAATTACTTTGCCCAAAACTATCAGGTTTAATCCAACCCATAGCTAGAATATTCTTTGTACCTATTAGATCACTTCCAGTATCAATTAAAGTATTAACTTTATTAAACTTAGCACTATAAATACTCCCTTGACGTGGATAGGTAACATTACTTTCTGTTAGCGTATTGTAATCATCCTCACTGAACCCTCTACGACTTGTGTAATTAGATAGTGTGGTTATGGAAGGGTGTAGGACTTCTTGAATTACAAGTTGACTTATATCTGTTTGTCCAGCTTGATCGTTTAGTAAAGCTATTCCATCATCTGTAGCAGTAAAATAAAAAGTAGTAGTTCCAACTGGAGTATTATTAAAATAAAGTCCTGATGTGGCATAATTTCTATATCTAACATATGTATCTGCAACAGCATCTACAGTTATCGTTGTTTTATATACAGAACCAATTGTTAATCCTAAATCCTTTCTAATCCCTGCTCCGTGATTACCTGAAAATGAATTACTATCTATTGTTGTTGAACTAAATAAATTCTCCCAATTAGTAAAATCCCAACCACTAGCCATATCACTCCCCAACTGCTCACTAACATCTGTTAATGCCTGATGTGTAGCTTTGTTATAATCGTTGGCTACTTGTGATGCAGACCAAGCATAATCAAATGTTTCAAAGAAATCCATAGAACCTTCAAATGGAATAGAATTGTTTCCAATAGCAAGTAACTGACGAATAATGAAAGTTCCTGTTAGGGTTTTAGCTGTTCCTACTAAAGAGCCATTTATATAAAGACATATATTACTTGTAGCTGTACCATCATTAGTAATTATAACATCATAATCTGTATCAACAACGATAGTTCCTGCTGACCAAGAAACACTACCATCGGCATCATTGGTTAGTATAAGAGTTCCTGTTATACCTGTAAACAATCTAGTATAATTACCAACCGTAAAAAGATTTCCAAACCAAGCATTATTACCAGCTAGATTAGAAATATTTACTTTTGTTTTAATTGTCCAAGCCGAAGGAAGTGCCATGCTTGAATAATCAATATAACCTACTGTATTTGTAATTGTACCATCTGCATTATAAGTTACATCCGTTACCTTACCACCTAAATTATGAACAGTATTATACTCACTTTCAAAGTTCTCACGAAAGATACTTTGACTGTTGCCCCAATTATGTCTACCTTCTTTTGTCATTGAATTAAATTTATGCTACTGTTAGTGAACTTCCTGCATCTAAAGGCATCCAGTGTACTGTCCACTTTATTTCTCCTGTTGCACTTGCATCACAAGCCAATTCAATAACACCTTCTCTTACGATAACAGGCGTTACTTGTGCTATTAAAGCTCCTTCTCCATCAACACCTTGCATAGCATTTCCAAATGTTCCTGTAATATTATATAAAGTTCCAGGAATATGCGCATTTGTATTAATTGCAGCACAAAGATTAACAGAATTACCAGCAGTAGGATTTGATATAAGAAGCATATTATTAGCTATCGCTTCCATACCTGTTGTAGCCTCTCCTATAATTTGTGTTATAAGAACCTTTCCTGTAACAGTAAAATAAGAAGTTGTGTCTGTTTGTGGTAATGTAGAAGCTGCTCTTTCTACTATTCTTGGATATATTTGTGTTGGTATACTTGTTCTACTCATTAGTTCTTATTTAAAATAACTTACAAAATCATTCCATGTTGCTGTGCCTTCTCCGTTGCTCCATTTGATTATCATCTTGATCACATACTCAAAAGCATCCTTGTCGCAGTCAGGGAAGAACGTATAAGCTCTTTTGTTAAGTTTAAGCTTAGTTGATGGTATGTCATAATAAATCGTCTCAGAAGCCCTCTCTTCTGTTGCAGGGATTACTTTTTTTACAGCAGTTCCATTCATTACTTGCTGTACACAAGAGAAAACAGCATCAATCTTTCCAAACAAACTTTTTATCTGTGAAGCAGGTAATCTTAACTCTCCCATTTTATGCTTGGTAACTGTAACGTTTTTGTTTGTAGACATATATAAATCTACCAAAACCTTTTTATGTTTAACTGTTATTTCTTTTGTAGAAACTTTAGTGTCAACCTGTTTTTTAATTAGAAATGGATTATTCATCTTATTTTATTTTAATAATATTGATTATATCTTATATCAGCAGCATTAGCTGGAGCAGCAGTATTGTCTTCATCATATTGTAATTCAAAAAATATTGCATAAGGTCTTGTTGGCAAGTCTATAAAGAATATATCACCTACCGTCCCATCATTAATAGTAATTCCAGCAGCATTTCCAAGTACATCGTCACTTATGTCAAATATTTCATCACTGTCTGTAATGGCTGTATCTTCGTCTGGTAATGCAAAATCTGTTTTCATTGTTGCCCATGCCCTTAAAGTAACATCGTTATGAGTATCATCAGCAGTTAGTAAATAGCTACCTGACATATAATTAAAAGTGCTGCAGTAAACAGTATGTCTTGTGTATTTAGTGTCATTCTGTGCGCCCTCATTATCTTCATCAATATCTTGTGTAGTCAATTCATGATAAGGATCAGGGCTAATCTCACTTATGTTCTTAGCAGATAATCCATAGTCTTCACTCACATTATAATGAATGATAATCTGTAACTCATCCCCATCACTCATTGTTGTAGTATCATAGTCTAGCGTAATCACATTGCCGGATATACTTCCGCCTTTTCCTGATACTTGATTATGAAATATAAGGATATTGTCTTCCAAGTTAGTTATTGAAAGAACCTCTCCTATTCCAAGTGTCTTGACTCCTGCGAGGGTAATGGTTTGTAAGGATGCATCAAATGTATAACTACCGATATCTGTCCCAATCAATGTACCATCTGTTACACCGCTTGCAGAGGCTTCTGCTGCCCTTACGTTAGTATAGACTACAAATGTATCAGTAGCAGCTAAAGTAGCGCCTGTGATCGTTATATCTTGCACACCATCGTAGGTTAACAATGTATCTTGCCTTGTATATGTAGCAACCCAAGCTCCTGTTGTATCATACCTATCGATTTTTTCCACCTTGTCAATTGTAAAATCAGTAAGCGAAAGCGTTGCTGGCATATCTGATAAACGAACTGTTGTTGCTGCCTGGTAAGCTGTTACAAAATCACCATCCGATCCTGTAGGCATTCCTATCAATGCTCCATAACCACCTTCTAGTTCCTCTACCTTGCCGATAAGTTCTGTCATCTTTGCATCAATACTTGTTGTATCTGAAAATATTCCAGTTAACAATGCTCCTATTGTAGAAGTTACTCCATCTAATGCTCTGGAGAGTAAACGCCAAATGGCATTTAAGGTATTGTGTATGTTGTTCATTACTTTATTATTTATTGTTACATGTATACTCTAGGTCAGGGATTTTTGTTATTAACTTTTTCATCTGTGGTTGTGTCTGAAACTTATAAACTGAATGGTTTTTTATCCTACAACTAGCCATATTCCATGTACAATGAAAATAACTGTCTTCAGTGTGAGGAACTACCCAGGGCTTTCCTTTCCAGTTCTTTTTTGATTTCGCTAACTCTGGCTGCTTGTGGCATATTGTGTAATAAATAATCTTACCACTATTAGAACATACAAGCATAGGGCCTCTCCCTTGTTTAGACTCCGGGCACTTTGCACATCCATAAATATCTTCTTTGTTCTTGTTGCTATTCTTGTAATCGATTACATATAGATCAAACCTTCTCTTACATTTACGTACAAACATCTTACCTATATGGAGACCTATGTTTAATACCTTGCCTTCTAGCATTTGAGACCTATACTCAACTAACGCATGACCAATAACTCTTCTGAAGTGGTCTGGGTGAATGTATTTCTCTGGGTGCTCGTCATGGTACTTATCATAAAGTTCCTTAAAGCTAACCCTGCTCGATAGAGTCAACGGACTCCGGCTTTTGATCATTGGCCTCATATATATTAACCATTTTAAGTTCTTTCGCTACTTCTTGATATATTGCATTAATGAAGTCTCCACTTATTGGAAAAGGACTATCATTAGTATAACACGGATCTCCTGAACAATTCCTAAATCTTGCTGCTTGTCTTGGATCGAAAAATAATGCCGACATATTAGCGTATCTAGTGAACTTATCGTTCAATATGTATAAATAGTTGTCTGGCTTGAGAAAAGCTCTCTTAACGTCTCCTGTGAACCTTAGATTGGGCAATGATCTTACCTCTGTATGTTTCATTGCTGCAAAGACAGTATCATCATTTGTAGATGTTATTGTGAAAGCATGTCTGCCCTTTATTCTGATTAATTGTGGGATCTCTAATACTGACTTAAGAACCTTGCATTCGGTTGTTACTCCGCAGCATATTGTTTCATCAGTAAGTTCTAGTTCAAGGCAATTGATTGATTGTTGGAATATAGGATTGATCCCATTACGCTCTACGTCCCTCCTGATTAGCAGCTCTCTCCAACGGAATATCTTAAACATAATCTGCTCTCTTGAATAATCATCATTAGGCATACCTCCATTCTTGTCATTCAGAATGTCGTCTACTATCATGTTTAATGTTATACCGTATTTCATAGTTTATGCTACTGTTCCCTGGAGTATACCAAGTGTTATTAAATCCTCTACTATATTAGAAATTGCATCCCATGCATCTGTAAGCGGTAAAGCCCCATCACAATCCCATGTTTTTAATGCTGCCCTATTTGTTATTGTGTATGCTGAGGGTCTTGCTGCAGGAATGGTTCCGAAGAAACCTATTGCATCTGTTGACTGTCCGACAAGAATAGTATCTACCCCTGCTACATCGGTTATAGTTAATGCATTAGTTCCATCACTCATTACTACCTTAAATATACCTCCATTGGTAGTAGTGACAGATAATACATTCCCTGCTATACCAACATTTGTTGTTACTGCTAAAGCAATGTTTCCAGCTGTATATGTTGCTTGTGTTGCAGCACCTACTTTGAATACTAAACTACTTCCATCTACAGTCATTACACCTGTTGATGTCAATGTCATTACATCTGCTGAGTTAATAAGCCTGCAATGGAGTTGTGCGTAATTAAATCCTGCTGCACCTAAAGTATATGTGTTATTTCCTGCTGGAATAGTATTGTTAAGAGTAAGGGCATACTGTATAGCTGTTCCTACTCTTAAGTTCATTGTAGTATTAGTATCAATATCCAATGTACTTGCTGCACTTGAATAGATACTCTGAGTTGACGCTCTGAATTCACAAGGGATAGTTGTGCCAAACTGGAATGCATTAGTAGGCCTTCCTGTACCAATTTGTACTTCGCTTGCTCCGTTAGGAGTCAGGGAGATGTGCCCACTGGTAGAACTTATTACACCATTGACTACATTGATGTTGCCTATAGTTAAAGTGTTTACCGCTCCTGTACCACCTACAACAACTGCTTTACTGTTTGTTAGTGTCCCGGCTACTACTCCTGTAATATATCCCAACTCTGTTGTGGTTGTGGTAGATTCGGTTACTACATTCCCTGTTGATGTCAAGACCCTACTGCCTGTTGTAAGCGATTCCATTTTAGAAAAAGCTATCACTGCTCCTGCTGCTATATCTGCATTAACTATTACAGCACCGTTAAAGGACGTTACCCCTGTATTGGTTACAACTATGTCACCAGTAAGAGTTCGTGCTGTAGCAACGCCTGCTCCACTCCCTATGAGAATGGTTCCATCTGCCAATGCATTCGCAACTAATGTAGCTGTTGCTAAGTTAGGCATTGTGATTGTCTGCGCTTGTGGTACAACTATTTCAAAAGCACCTGCCCCTGTAGTTGTTAAAGTCCCACCAAGTACGATAGACACTGAATTTATCTTTGTTACAGTGATTGCTCCTGCAGTTGATATATCTGCATCTCCACTGGTTGGCACATTGGCCCAATTAGAACCATCATAAACCAATATGTCTTTAGGTGCTGGAGCAACATCTATGTCCTCATCAATGTCCGAGAACTTCAAGTTAACTATCTTGGTGTACAGATACTTATGGGTTTCATCATGCTGAGTTACCGTCAAGGCAGTTCCGCTTCTGTCAATATCTGAGGCCAACGCTGTGTCTACTCCCGGAGTCCATGCTGATGCGTCCCTTGTGTATAATTTATAA
>Ga0209045_1002531_pt1 | contig 13256 bp, 18 predicted proteins | sample SaaInlLV_10m_DNA_4_FD_184664 | JGI IMG/M metagenome (GOLD analysis project Ga0209045, IMG submission 184664) | Marine microbial communities from expanding oxygen minimum zones in the Saanich Inlet - Saanich Inlet SI072_LV_200m_DNA (SPAdes) (version 2) | ecosystem: Environmental > Aquatic >...
CTACTCAGGTACTAATAAGCGGAGGAAGTGGGTTGCTTGGTAAAGCAATCACTAATTTACTTACAATCAAAGGTTATGAAGTAGCTATCCTCTCCAGAAAGCGTGGAATTGAAGGAATCAAATCCTTTTATTGGGATTATGAAAAATCTATTATCGATAAAGATGCTATCGAATTTGCAGATGTAATCATTCATTTGGCCGGAGAAAATATTGCAGGAAAAAGATGGACAAAAAAGCAAAAGAAAAGTATAATTGATAGTAGAGTAAAAACGAGTGAATTATTATTTTCTGCTATTAAAGACGCGAAAAAAAAACCTGATAGGATTATTTCAGCCTCAGCCATTGGCTATTATGGAACAAAAACTACCCAACATATTTACACAGAAGAAGATGAAGCAGGTAGTGATTTTTTAGCAGATTGCGTAGTTCAATGGGAAAAAAGTGTCGACCAATTTCAAGAATTAGGGATTCAAGTATTCAAATTTCGCATAGGTGTTGTTCTTTCCAATCAGGGAGGAGCACTTCAGAAGATGTTAAAACCAATTCGAGCGGGATTTGGTGCTGTTTTAGGAAGTGGAAAGCAATACATCCCCTGGATTGAAATAAGTGATCTTGCCCGTATATTTCTTTTCGCAATCGAAAAAAAATTGACCAATTCGGTCTATAATGCTGTAGCTCCTGATTTTATAACAAACAGGGATTTTACAAAAATCTTAGCTAATAAGCTTTCCCGGCATTTGTTCTTGCCTAATATTCCGGTTTTTATTCTAAAGCTTTTTATGGGTGAGATGTCTTCCATTCTTTTATATGGTAGTCGAGTATCAGCTAAAAGTATTACTTCAGAAGGCTTTGATTTTTTGTATCAAAAGCTGGATGACATTCCTATTTCAGGCAAATAGACCTACTTATTCAGGTGCAATCAGTTTGATAAAACTTGACTAAATCGATAATGTCCAATAATTTGGAAGTCAAAAAGACAATCTTCCAAAACCTGCCCTGCACCAATATTATGAACGATCTTGTTTCTTAGTTTATCATCTGACTTTATCGGAACAACTATTCCAATATGTGTAATACCACCTCCTAAGTCCCAACAAACAATATCACCAGCTACATAATCTTTTGCATTTTGATTAATTGGTTTTTCAGCCCCTTGACTTTTAAAATAAGTCATGAGGTTTGGCACTCTTCTGTGATCAATATTTTTGTCTGGTTTTGTTAATCCCCAAATTTGTGGATATGCACTGAAATTCTTTTTCATATCTTCATGAACCTCTTTCTGAAGATCAATTCCAATCTTTCTGTATGCTCTTATGATAACATCGGTGCAAACTCCCTTATCAGCAGCAACATCTCCATTTGGATAGGCTATAACCCGATAGGCTGGATCATAAGTCACATCTTGATAAGTAAGCTCAATAGCAGCTTTGCAAAGACTATCAACGATTTGCTGACTATAAAGCAAGAAAGTTGAACTTATAAATAGCAATAAAAGGAAAGCTTGTTTCATATGTCTATAATTATTTTAAAAGGTCATATGGAACTCGCATATAGTCATTTCCTTGTTTGGGTAGACTTATACTCATGCTTGTTTCATCATTAAGGCAGATTAGTTATGATTTAAATCTCTTTTATTATCGCATAACAGGTGTAAATAGTCATCTGGCGATAGATTATTTCTATTTTTCATGCTTACAAATAACTACAGATCGAACAATTATGTCGTGAATAGCTTTCTGCTTAGCATTCCCATTCACAGTGATCATGGACAACCAACCCAATAGTGTTTTAAAAATAAAGCGAATTAATGCCAATGGGAAAATAATGTTTCGTTCTTCATCAACTGCTCGTTTTACCCGAATACCATTTAGTAAATGACCAATTGTTCCTCCAAACAGGCTGGTAAAAAGGGGATCGTAAATAAGAAAAATGAATAGAAATACAATAATCCTTACGCTATCAGCTACATTTTTAAATTGTGAAAAAATGAGATAAGCAATAATCATCAATAGGAGAATGACTACCCAATCAGCAACATAAGCTTTCACTCTTTTTAAAATCCCTGGATATTCGTCAGTCATAGTATTAAATAATTATTCGATCAAACTATCACATCTTTATCATAAAAGGTATCGAAAAGATGAGCAATACATCAAATTTACATAAAATAATAATCTGAAAGTGCGCAATTTCCAAAAGGGATTAAATTTCAAAAACAAATAATTAAAGCGAAGTTTTTAAATAAAATCAACACCGCAACAGACACATAGACAGCACCATAAGAAATACATTTGCAAAGCCTACCCTGAAATTTATATTATTGTATATGAAATTATCTTCTCATAGCACCTTTCTAATTGATTATTTAAGAAATAATACAGTAATCGTAGCAATTGCTTTACATGAGTTAACAATAAACCAGCTATTCGATTTCATCATATCTACAAAAGCAGAGATTCAAGACAAACAAAAGCAAAATTTACTTTTAGATATCTCAAATGTAAAAGTAAAAGTGGCCAATAAAAGTGTTAACTTACCCTTTGAAGCAAATAAACCCATCTTTTCAATAGACAAAATTGCTGTTGTTGCAAACCGCAAGCAAAATTTATTAGCCAATAAAATTGTTCAATCACTACAGGAAACCTTAATACAGGTCAGAGTATTTGAAACAAATTCAGATGCTTTTATGTGGTTGTAAGATCCCATTATCTTAATCACTGGGAGGTAGTGTTCTATTCTGTTTCTTCTCCCCTTGTTTACGCTTAGCCAACAAACGCTTTTCAATAACTCTTTTTGAGGGCTTGCTTGCTTTTCTTATTTTGGGTTTGCTGAGTGCTTTACCAATTAGCTCATAAAACTTTTGAATAACCTTTGCCTTGTTATTTAGTTGAGATCGCTCAGATTGTGAAGTTAAAATCAACTCACCCTCGCTGTTAATTCTATTTTTCAATTTATGCAATACCAACTCCTTTTCCTCAGGGCTGAGCAGGGCTGACTTATGAATAGAAAAACGTAATTCAATTCGTGTGTTGACTTTATTGACATGCTGCCCACCTGGGCCACTGCTACGTGAGGCAGTCAGTTGAAATTCGCTTTCAAAATTTCTGTTTTCAATATTCATCCGATCAGAAGTCGTTTCCACCAATTGATTTTTTTTAGGCAAGATAATAAAATATCATGCAATTACGCTAAGAGAAATGCTTTCTCTTCGTGTGTCTTTGTGTATTCTTCGTGCATCTTCGTGACAGAAATTTTACACGAAGATTCTCGAAGTTTATAAAGGCCCTTAATATCCAAATTGAGATTAAATCATCAAATGAGTATTTCTGCCATAGCTTTTTCAACTGTTAAGTATCCTAAATTAAGTATATACAATTGCTTATTCTTGAATAATGTCACTTTCATTTAAGTACAAAAGAAAAAAGATAGCACCAACTTCTTTATTTATTATTGTAACAACTAAAATCCACCAATTTAACGTATTCGTTTTCTTCATTTTTCTAAAAATGATTATTGCCATTATTAGATTGCAAATAATAATAGTCCAACCAATATCAATAAGGAATGTTATCACTTTATAATCAATCATGCTGTGAGGAAGAATAATATAACTTCCAAGTCTGTAAAGCATTAAATTTAGGAGCCAAAGACCAATTAAATATTTGACATATCTGCTTATGATTTCTTTTTTTCTATTCCCCATTGTCAATTTTTAATAGTCTACAAATAAAACTAATTCTTGATTTCAGAAGCATATAAGCATATTATTAGGTGCAGGCATATCCAATAATTATTCAAACAATGTTGGCACACCATTTTTTCTAGGATATAGTATTTTTATGTCATTATCATAATTCAGCCCTTTAAATACATAATACTTCTTATTATAACTAATGGTCAAAGCAGTATCTAAATACACTTCATCATTCCCTATCGAATAGATATGAAACGGAGAATATGTCCCAATGTTGGCATCCAGACTATCCACAGGAATGTATACTTCCCAATGATTCCGTACTATAATTTCAGGATAATTATCACTATTTAAATCAACTAACTCACCAATAATATCATATGGTTTGTCAAATATCTTACGAACCGAATCACCAATAATCTTAAAAATAGTAAAATCCTCACGTCCGCTGCCATAACGCCAACCCATTAAAATTACTAATGAGTAATTACTATATTTTTTAATAAAAACATGTTCTGATGAAATATCATTGTTGTTCTTCTCCAAGAATTCTTCATCAATAGTGTCCCAGGCATCATTCGCTTCAAAAATAACAGCTTTACTATTCGAAATCTTGAAAAGTATTTCCCGAAACAGCCCGGGATCTCCACTAGGCGACACAGATAGTTCTAAGGTGTCGTTTAAATCATCAAAATTCAAATCAGTAATTAGCATATCAATCAAATTACTTTGGGTATTTTCCGAATTAGGAACATCTGACAGCCTTTCCTGTTTTGAAGTAGAAATATTTGAATTACAAGCTGATAAGAGTATAAGTAATATAAACAAAGATGACCTCATGGCATTAAGAGTATGCAAAGCTAGTGTTAATGTAAGTTGTTAATTCAATCAATATAGGTTTCTTTGAGAATGGATTTAACCTCTTTTATCTCTGGTGTAGATAATCTTCCTAATACCCTGATAATCCTTTGCTTATCAATTGTTCTGATTTGATCGATTACCACCCACCCTATTTTATTATCATGTTTAACTTCTATTCTTGTCGGATATTTATGAGACTTAGTTGTCATGGGTGCTACAACTATTGACCTTAAGTATTTATTCATTTCATTTGGAGAAATTATCACACAAGGTCGTGTCTTTTTTATTTCACTCCCAATAGTTGGATCCAGATTGACCAATACTATTTCATATTGTTTTAAATCCATTCTTCTAAGTTTTCATCTTCAAAAACGTCATTAAATAGCAATTGATCTTCTCCATTTTCATTCATCTTTTTGAATTGCTTCTCCCAATTTTTTCGTGGTTGAGAGATTGGTCGGATGATGAAATATCCTTTTTCCAATATAAGCTCAACTTTATCCTTAATATTATATTTTTCAAGTATGTTTTTACTCAATCTGAATCCTTTTGAGTTTCCTATTTTGATTATTGAAAGTTCCATGCTTTTTGATATTTTGTAATTACAAAGTTAGCACAATTCATGATAATTCAAAATCTTTTTATGAATCATAGGAAATGTTTGAATAGCTGTGCTTACTCCATTATTTTATTATTCTTTGATCCTCAAAAATATCGATTAACAATAGGTGCAGATCAATTATTTCTTTGATTGATTCTAAATCTCCAACACGCCTACTGATTACACATAATAGCTCAGATTTGCTTGTTTTCTTGTTGGTCTGATAAGCTAAAGAATAAATGTTATGCTTGAGGATAGCTTTTTGAACGTCTATATTCAATATTTTTCTTGACAATGCATTATTACTACTCTTAATTAAATATCGATTGTCAAATTCACTCCATCCAGTTTTCATATCTCTATTCCGGAAATATTTTATTATTTTTTCAATAAAATCTTCCCAACTCACTATTAATTCAAAATCCTGGTTTGATATAAAAGGAATTCGAATTTTCAATGGTCTAGTGTCAGAGACTGAGATATATAATTTCCACTTTTTATAGGGAATGATTGTATTGTGAATTTCAAGTTCGTGTCCTGAATTAAACTTTATGTTAAACTCACCTTTATAAAATCCGGCTATTTCTTCCCATAAATTTCGCTTTGAATAATTATCAGTATAGCCGAGTGATGGAGCATTCATATATTTTATATTCTTTTAATTAGGGACACAGTTTTAATAAAGTGTGTGCACCGTACAATCACTTATCTTTCAGTTTCATTCAAATTTACAATTCTTTTTCAAGCTACTACAAACTGCAGCTTGCACTATTATTGTTTATACGTACAAACCTTATTCTTCCTTATTTAATCCTTTCTTTCCAAGTTTTTCTACTAAATATTGTGCTTCAGCTTCATCAATAGCGATTCCGAACTTTATGGTTTTCATTCCATAATCAAAACTTAGTATACCTCCTTTAAATCCCAAATAATCAACCATATTTCTCTTTATTCCAAAGAAATCAGCATTAGGTTCAACTGGAGAAATAATCCTAAAATTTTTAATATGATTTACTTCATAACTTTTTGACAATAAGGGCGTATTGAATAAACCTTTTGATATTTTAATAATTCCTCTTTCCAATAAAATAATTTCACTACCAAAAAGCAGCCATAAAATTGCAAGAATGGCAAGAGAACCACCTACAGTCCAACCAGCTAACCAAAAGAGTAAGAATCCATCCGCAAGAATATTATCAGAATCAGTTATCCCTTCTATCGCTGATTTCTCTCCAAAAAACCATCCTCCAAGCCAAACACCTAGGAATAATATAATAAACCATTTTTTCTTGGATGGAATAGTAATTTTTAACGTGTTACCAAAAGACTCAACTTTTGATCTGCCATTATTCAATTTCTCTATCATAAATATTTCCTTTTTATTAGCGTGTATGTACCCTTTTATGGTGAGTTGCCTTTAATATTTTCATCCTCATTGGTTTTTCAATAAACGTTTAAAGTAGATACACTTCATCGTATTTTTCGCCTTCTTCACCAAGTACAACAGCATCAAGCTTATTGGCTATTGAAATCATTTTCTGAATAATCCAATTCTCAGGGTTTTTCACTGAAATCCATCCATATCTCTCTGAAAAGGTAAATGGCACTTCTCTCTCTTTCGATTTCCAAAGTCCTGCGCCAGGTGTTGAAATACATATAGAATGTTCATTATCAATTTTTGCTACAAATTCTTCGATTGCGCTAAATTCATGATCAGATTTGATATAGTTTTGCCAATCTTCTTTGGTTATTTTATTTTCTTCATTTTCTCGTTGAATACTTAACTCATATCCCATAATAATTCCATTTTACTATTTGCTGACTTTTGCCCCTGAACAGTGATATCACAAAGATGCTAATGCTTATATTTTTATGGCAAAACGATTCGATCAAATTAAATAATGTCTCCACCTATTACATACAAATAAACTATCCAGAACACTAATTGATCTATAATTGAAACGACTACAATATATATCAAGTAGCTCACTATTTTTCTTATTAAATCAATCTTTAAAAAAAACACCCAAATTCCTGTTATGATTGGAATTGGAAGAACGTATAAGAATCCCCAATAGCTTAGTTCTATAAAATCAATACTTAAGGTAATTGCTATGGGTAGTACGAATAGTATTATTATTGATCGAATGGAGAAGAATTCTTTCATTTTTCATTAATTGATGTATGACAAAGGTATAGTTTTGTATAGTGAGAAGCGTTTAGCAGTGTATTTCCAAATGTCGAATTAACCACTGTTTATAATTTAGCTTTTAACTTTTTAATCATTCTATCAACTTCCTTCTCCGTAAAATCGCCACTAATACTAGCTTGTCCTCCCATAATCTCAGAATTTACAATTGGCATTGAAATAATGTGCTTATCAATTACAATGGCAATCGGTTTTCCTATATTTTCTTTTGTTAGCAGATAAAACTTATGTGCTCCTTCTTTGTTTAGTGTTATCATAATTTCTGCTTGATCATCACCATAATTACTAAATTCTTTTTTCACATCCAGAATATCTTGAATGCTTATGGATGGATTACTCGCTAATTCTATGTCCTCATCATTACTCAATGAATTATAATCAATTGTAGCATAAAATCCATCTTCCCTATCGACTGCAATTGGCTTGAATTTCTTTATTGGTTCATCAAATATGTCATTGAAATTATCAGATAATTTTTCAATTTCCTTATCTATATCCTTAAAATGGCCTGCAAATATTTTATACGTCTCTTCAGAATTATATAACTTTTCGTAAGCACTGGTCTGTATAAAATAATAGATGCTATTAATCTCCTCATCTGTATAAATTTCGTCAAAAGCTGCACTAATTCTTTTGTTGATTTCTTCTTCAGTTATTTTCTCTTCTAATTCAATTAGTCGAATGCTATCCTTTCCTATTGCTTGATACTTCAATGGTTCCAATTGAAATTTATAATTCGATTTTTGGTTTTCAATAAGATTAAACTTATCAATAATAGCATTAGTCTTTTCTTGTTTGCTTTGCCCATAGGAGCAAATTGAAACAAAAACTATTAAGATTAGTGCAATACTGAATATTCCTTTTTGTTCTTTCTTTTTCATTTGATGTTATATTTAGCATATGGTCTTTAAATGAGACAATAGCTCTTCTCTTCACCACCTCGTAAGTTTTCACTACCTATTATCCTGAAACCTTGGCAGCCGAGGTTTCAACAAAGGCTGGCTTTATCTAACATAGCTTAAATCTCATTTTAGCTCTAAACGCTCTATTTTTTAATTACGTAAATTTTCCTTTTCATTATTATCTTCTATACTTTTTTCAACTTTCGCTTTTAGTTTATCAATGTTTTTAATGGATAATTCATTTTTATCAATTTCATCCTCTTTTTTTAAGTTTTTCATTTTCTCGCTAAGCAATTCTTGTTGTTTATTCAATTCCTCGAGCTGATCTTTCTTTTTTTCAATTTCCTCTGATTTGATTGCTTCATCAAAAACTAAATCTTCAGGTAATTGTTCGAGAGTTAAATTTTCATTTTTAAGAATCTCTTTTGGGATAAAAGCCTTTTCATTCGAATTTCTTTGATTCATAAAAGATGGTGAAACGATCTCAATTTTTCTATTGTGAAGCTCATCCATCACATTCGCATTCAATAATGACATGGTGCTAAAATATTTACTGCTATCGTCCAGAAAGCCGTGAATTTTATATAACACAGAATAATCACCCAGCTTGGTAATATAAACATAAGGATCTGTCAAGCCCGTTGTAACAGCTGCCCCTTTCAACGATTCTTCAATTTCAGTTCGTGGTATGTCATAGCCTAATGAAACAGAAGTAGAAATTACAGTATCAGTTTTACGCGTTAACTTAACTGGATTTGTTGCAATATATAAATTAGGAATAGTAATAAAATTGCTGTCTTCCAGCTGAATCTCAGTATGAAAAATACTCTTTATTGTAACCCTGCCTTGTAAATCTCCAATTTTAATAAGGTCGCCATTCCTAAAACGGTTCATCGAGTTATTCATAATTCCAGCAATAAGATTTCCTAAAACAGTAGTTGAGCTTAATGCAATACCGGCACTTACAATTATTGCGAGGAAACTTAAGATTTGACCCTTTAAGGTTTTATCAATTGGAAAGGATAAAATAAAAATAAGTATGCCAACAAACAATATAAAAGTGGTTATACTGTTTTTCAAAATGTTTCCATTTAATTTGGTGGATTTTACTTTTTTAAATATCCAAAAATTTAAAACTAATAGGACGACTAAAACCAGTACTATAACAAATGAACCTAAAAGGTTCTCTAAATTTTTAATTATTTGTTCCATAGGGCATTATTTTTTACTTTTCGTAATTTTTGTGGACCATGTTTGTAATTTCTAATGTGCTTGTTGCGATCATTATTATATCATCATTCTTGCTTATTTCTTCAAGCAAACGGGTATAAATAATGTCCTTAGTTCTCCTTCTCTTTTTGTAATCAACAATGTAACGAAGTGTGAATGAAATCCAGTTCTCATCAAATTGAAGGGTGACCATTGGTTGTACCTGCGCCTCTTCAACCCTATACTTGTCGGTAAGCTTACCCCATTGTTTTTCACTATTTGAAGCATATTCTCCACAAACTTCGATTAATACATCTGTAAAAACTTTTCGTGCGAGTGTATAATCGCTTTTTGTGCGTAAAGGAATAATTATTTCATCCCATAGAAAAGGGTATTCCGCTGAGTAGTTATGCACCTTGTCTTTAAAAACAAAACTATTCGCAATAGTTACAATGCGTCCGTTATATAAGTCACCTTGAACCCAATCGCCTATTTCCATTATTGTAGTATTCATGACCCCAATATCAATGATATCTCCTTTGACCTCTCCAATTTTTATGCGTTGGCCAACTCCAACAGTTCCACCAATCACAATACTGAACCAACCCGCTATGCTAATAATTACTTCCTGCAAGGCAAAGGCAATGCCTGCTCCCGCGACACCTAACGCTATACCAATGTTTCCAAGTTTATCACTATATACAAATAGAACTACGCTTACTATTAATAAGTAACCAAATATATTCACCGCTTTTCGTGCCCTGTACTTATTGTCATTTGATTTTATTGTGCGTTTCAGTGCCCTTTTGACCAAGTATGTTAATAATAAGATTACTACAATGCCAATCAATATCGTTAATAGACGCTCTATGAGTGGCTCATGAAACCAATTTGTAAGTGTTACCTCAAGTTTTTCCATATCTACTCATTTATTTCTAGTTTTTTATTAAATGCCATTAAAATGCTAGACTTTATTACGGTCAAGTCTAAAATAGTTGTACATTGAAAATTTCAATTTACTGCAATATTTTATGTGAGCTACAATTTAATTTCCGACCACTATTTCAGCTAATAATTGTAAACATTTATTGTGTCTTTTTGTTCCTAAAACCATTTTCTCCTTCTGAAATAGATTAACATCCCAACAGCAACTGTAACTATTACTCCCCACATAATAAAATAACTGTATTCAAAATGTAGTTCTGGCACAAAATCGAAGTTAGTTCCATAAATTCCTGCAATAAAAGTAAGTGGAATGAAAATAACAGAGAAAATCGTCAGGAATTTCATTATATCATTTAGCTTACTGCTTATTGTTGTATGATAGATATTTAGTTGGTCAGATAATATTTCTCGATAACTATCAGAAGAATCACTAGCTTGATTAATATTATCCAGCAGTTCTTTAAAATGTATGTAAGAACTTTCATCAATTAAATCGGATTCGATTTTCGAAAGAGCCAATATCATTTCCTTCGCTGGCTTTATACTCTTCCGCAAAAAGTTTAATTCGCGTTTGTAATTATTAATTTCGTTAATAAGCGATTGCTTGGGTTCAAGAGACAGCTCCTCTTCAAGAGCTTCAATTTTTTCACCCAAAACACTAATAACATAAACATAATTGTCAATCACAATGTCAAGCAGGGCAAATGCTAGATAATCTGTTCCAGAATTTCGTATTCTCTTTTTTTGTTTTCTGATCCGCTCTCTAACTGGCTCAAAAACATCTCCTTTTCTTTCTTGAAATGAAACAAGAACCGATTTGGTTATTATTAAGCTCAGGTTTTCAACTGTAATCAAATCTGTTTCTGAATCTTGTTGTAACATTTTTATTGACATAAAAATACAGTTATCATACTCTTGTACCTTAGGTCTTGTCCCTGTATTCATAACATCGGCCAGAATGAGATTTTCTAGATTAAACTCTTTGCCAATTTCTTCCATAATAGACGCATTATGAAGCCCATCAACATTTAACCATGTTACTGTATTCTTTTCTTGAAACTTCAATATTTCATGTACTTTCGTAATAGCATTTTCTTCCAGATTATTAGCGTCATAATCAATTATCCGCAATGTAATTTCATCAGTCTTTTGTACCCCTCTAAACAATAAGTCATCAGGTGAAACACCTATTTCTTGTTTCTGTTTTTTTATGAATCTAGCCATAGTTTTAATTTAATTTATTTATGATTTTGCAAACGTAATTGTTATACTTATAAACCCCTATTGATAGAATTGTAATCAATCAACTCTGATACTTTGCTTTCCAATATTTCTCTGCTTCCTTTTCTAATTTTTCTAATCTGGAATAATAATCTGGGAACTCTTTTAAATGAGCCCATGCGATTTTACCTGTAAGTGTTAAATCATTATTCGTCACATTGGTTTCTGGATACTTTGTTCCATGTTCCAGTTCAACATTTAATCCAATAATAAATTCAGATAAGCTTACTTTATCCCAGTTTATTCCTAGTTCAACTCCAATTTCTTTAGCATCATTTTCATCTAGCTTTTTCATGATAATAATTATTTATTGTTATACGAAAATTAAGTTATCAATACGTTTTATTTTATATTCCTTTTAGTAACCTACCCAAAATATCAGCTCCAGTAATGATTCGTTTATTTTCTGTCTGCCAGAATAAAAATAAATCCTTTTCTATTGGTAAGTCTGAATTGATATTAATTTTAGCTTTTAGTTTTTTGATCATCATACCTAAATTTGAATCGTCATCTCTTAATATTAGTGGTTGATGGCAAAATTTTTCTATTCCTTCACAGCCATTACAGAATAGCTCTGAACGGATAAATTCATCTGCATCTAATGCTAATTTAGGTTCATTATTTTCGTCAGTTAAAATCACCCATTTTTCTCTGGATTTATTGATTTTTTGTATAAAATCATCATCAAGTCTTGGCTTATATTCTGGAAAGATGATTAATCCATTGTTGCTCTTTAAACTGACAATACTATCTGGATTGAGGACTTCTCCTTCATGGGAGACTTTCGTATCATCTATAGAAAGGAAGTTAATGGCACCTGTCCCTTCAAAATGGTCAATTTCATTTTGATGCCCATCAATATGTTTTTTAATAAATAGTTTGATATTATGTTCGGCAAAATACTGGACCGATTCTTTTCCAAGCCAGGAGTCAAGTAAAAGGGCACATGGTTTAGCGACTGGATATAAAAGGAACTGATAAAACTTCAAAACTGGTGAAAGTAAAGAAGCCATTCGTAATGCGTGCCTCGAAAAATAGGCTTGCGGTATGATTTCGCCAAAAAAAGTAATTACCGCAGTTGAAAAGGTAAAGGAGATAATTCCTGCCATCACAGAGTCTGAGAGCAATGTTAATAGAACATTTATGGATACATTGCCCCATAAAATGGTGGTCAAAAGAAAATTAGAATCTTTACGCATTAACAATACTTTTTTTGCGCCTTTCTTGGGTGAAGCTTCCGCTTCAATTTCAAGCCGGAGCCTTGTCAGACTAAAAAAAGCCAAATTCAATCCTGAAAACATAGCTGATTGTGACAAGCAAAAGGCAATTCCAATCCAAATAATAAAATCATTCATGATATAATCAGTTTTTAAAGTAAGTAGAAATCATATTTTTTTGCGATTAAACACAACGGTTGAACTATGACAATAAAATTTCTCTTCACATCTCGAGTACTTGGGACTAAAATCCTTGTGAGTTAAAGCTTTAACGAAGTTAGGTTTTTTGTCAACCGAAGTTTTAACAAAGGCTGACTGGGAGTGTAAATCAAACTCT
>Ga0209045_1002533_pt1 | contig 13246 bp, 11 predicted proteins | sample SaaInlLV_10m_DNA_4_FD_184664 | JGI IMG/M metagenome (GOLD analysis project Ga0209045, IMG submission 184664) | Marine microbial communities from expanding oxygen minimum zones in the Saanich Inlet - Saanich Inlet SI072_LV_200m_DNA (SPAdes) (version 2) | ecosystem: Environmental > Aquatic >...
TGAGATAAGCTAGAGAAAGGAGTGAGATTGGCGCCTTGCTGGTAAGTAGGGAGATTGGCGCAAGTTTGGGCGTGGTGAGCGCATGGAAAATACCTTCGACCAGATCTTTTTGGGTGATCAGTGAATAGTCAAGGATCCCGTCGTCGGGGAGTGTGATGCTATCCCCAAGACCAGCGGAGTTAAGAAGACGAGTGAGGGTGGGTGCAAAGGTAAAATCAGGGCCAAAATAGTCAGAAAAATATAGTGGAACAAAGTCCTTGTGAGGTGGATCTAGCTTGTCCTGATGATGAGTGAGAAGGAGCGCTCGTGGGGAGTGAGTATCAATCAGTTTTGTGAGCTCCTCGTCTTTTTCACCTCCCCCACCCTCAAGTAAAAGATAGTCCAGATCAAGATCTTCGGGGACGCTCGCGGCTGATGTGTACACCTGGACTGAGAGGTCGGTGAATTTTTTTGTGAGCTCCCCTACTAACCAGTCATTCCCAAGAAGAAGAGCACCTTGAGTAAGGGTTTCTAGTTGGTAGGAGTGGGAGTTAGGCATGATTCTATTGTATGGCGTTCTTACCCAATTGCCAAATCCATTTTTTACTATCCTATATTTAACTAGACTCCCCCACCCCGTTGTTCTTACTTTCTTTTTGCGGTGTTTGTCCTGGCTTGGTAGTCTATTTTTACCCCCTGTTTGTGTTCTTACGTTTTTTTGCACGTTCTATTCTTGAGCGAGTAATCCGTCCTATCCCAAAAATTTCCCCCTAATCTGAGTGGCTTATAACTAGAAAACTCTTAGTGAAGCTCTTGATCCATAGCCATGTTGGCGAGTGAGTCGGCGATGGTGTTGTATTCCCTACGAACATGTGCGATTGTGTATGAGGGAAAATCCTGCAGAAGAGTCATGATATCTCGGTGATACTTGGCAAGAATTACGTTTTTGACACGATAGACCCCCTTGACCTGGTTAACGATAAGGAGCGAGTCCATGAAGATGTGGAGATCTGCGTCTGGATAATTCTCATGAGCCCAAGCTATACCAGCTACCAGCCCCTCGTATTCTGCCTGGTTATTGGTCTGCGTACCGAGATAATTACCGCATTTTTCCAGAACTATTCCCGCATCCTCTGAGACACGTGCGTTGGATGGCAAGTCCGTGATGTCATTGGCGACGAAGCCATAGCCTGCTGGACCAGGATTACCACGTGCGCCACCATCTGTGAAGAGATTGATAATCATAATAATCCTTTAGGGTCTGACCTTTTTGGGCTACTTTTCGAGCTTGGTGCCTCGAGTCCTGTAAGGTCAGACCCTGAGGTGGTTAAGTATATCAGACCAATCAAGATAAACAATTCTGTAACTCCTGTGAAGACAGCGGAAGCCGCGGCGCCGTAGCGGGGGACAAAGACTAGGTTAAGGGTTGCGTTGAGGATGGCGGCGAGGAAATAGAGGATAAGGAGAGATTTTTCGCGCCTAGCCTCGATGAGTTGCCACATTAGAGGAGCAGAGGCATAGAAGAGGGGAAGGAAGAGAACGAGAATACGAAAAGTAGAGACTGAGAGATCTAGACCTGGCTTGACCAGATGAATGAGGGGGGCGAGGGGGTAGAGAATGAGCGCGCCGAGAACTCCAAGAATAGTGAGATTTTTGAGGGAGGAGGAGATCAGACGCTTCTTATCTTTCTTGCTGGAGCCGATCATCATGGGATAGACCGTGTTCATGACGAATACAGGGAGAATAATCGCGACATCAAAGACTCGGTATGCAAAGCCATATTCTCCGACGATGCTTGCATTACGGAAAATACCAAGAATAATGACGTCGAGTTTGCTGGCAAGAACTGAGAGGATAAGGATAAATCCGAGAAGAAGACTTTTCTTGAGGTGGGAGAGAGCGCCGGTGAGCGAGTACTTGTGGGGGAGGTTGGAGCGAAGGAGAATCAGGCTAGTGAGGCCCATGAGAGAGTAGCCTAATGTAAAGGCGAGGAGGATATGCTCGAGGGTGGGGGAGGTAAATAAGTAGTAAATGGTGAGAACCGTACCAAAAATAGTACTAAGAATAATGGCAAGACTACCGCGCCAGTATTCGAGATGGCGCTGAAACCAGGCATTTGAGGAAGTATAGAAACCCTGGAAGAGAATGGCAATGGTGCCAAGCCAGAAGATATTTCTAATCTGGCCCGAGTAGTTGTGGGGAAGGAGGAAGACAATGAAATTAAGGGTCAAGACAGCGATGAGGGAGAGGAGGAGGCGGGAGAGAAGGGTGTTTGCGAGTACCTGCTGTCTGTGTTGCTGGCTTCCAGTCATGGAGCGCACGGCAGATGCGTTGAGGCCAAAGTCGATGGCCGTGAAGCCGATGGTGATGAGGGCGAGGGCTTTGGTGTATTCCCCAAACAGCTCTGATCCTCCCAGGCGAATAATGTAGGTAGTGGAGAGAAGGGTGAGGAGGACGGCGACTCCCTTGGCGATTAATTGCGCGAGGGTGTTGGTGAGGATGGGGGACGTTTGGGCCATACAGATATGTTAACACGGAGGGGTCGGCGTATCAGCGTGTCGGTGGAATCAGTGAGTCAGTGAGTCAGCTGGGAGAGGACGAGCCTGAAATATATGAGAATAAATAGTAATCCCTGGGGTGATGTGAGGAGGTAGTGATCGAAGAGGAGAAGGGGGAGAAGCCCAACAAGGACTCTCCTCCCAGCTTTGCTGTCCCAACTTGGCCGTTGGCCATGTCTCCTGTCGAGGAGAGTCCTTAGGGCGAGAATGCCAAAGATGCCGAACCAGGAGAGAAGGAGAGTAAGGCTATTGTGATCTGGTTGGAGGAGGCGAGTGGTGGGAGAGACGCCAGGATAGGTAGAGATACTCGCGTTAGCGCCGGTGCCGAAGATTGGATATGTCAGAATGACCTGCGAGGAGACTCCTTGCAGGTGAAGGCGATCAGTGAGTGACGTGTCAACAGGACGCCCAAGCGTCCCTGTAAATAACAAATAACAAATAACAAATAACAAACCAAGAAAATACATAAGACGGGTGCGGAGATTCTTGAGAATGTAAAAAGGAATGATGATTCCGAAGAGTGTGAGTGCGGCGGAGCGAGAGTGAGTGAGGGCGACGCCGAAAACTGTGAGAAGAAGGGGAAACCAGAGAGACCCAATAAGGACTCTCCTTTCGCCTGCCGGCGAGCCCTTCTCGACTTGCAGTCGGGAATTCCTGTTAAGGAGAGTCCTTGGGGCGACCAAAGACAGACCCTGGGATCGAAGCATGATAAGGATAAGAAGTGATACTACAAGCCAGCCAGCCAGGATGTTAGGGTGACTAAACGTACCATAGGCACGCAGCACCACTCGCCCAAACACCTCGGCTCTAGCGGCGTTAGGAGTGGCTACGCTGATTGCTCGCTCTCCAAGCCAGTAGAACGGGCCCTGGAGAGTGTGGCCGAGCGCAACTTGGAGGACTGCGAGTACTACCTGAAAAGCCATTCCAGCGGTAATTAGGAAGGATAAAGTTCCGATCACTCGCTTTGGCAAGGATCGGAACTGGAGAGAGAGAACAAAGGTGAGATAGAGGAGAAAGTGGAGTGACCAGTTAAGAGTGGCGAGGGGGTTGACGGAGAAAATGAGGTTGATGAGGAGGATGGGGAGTAAAGACCCAATCAGATGCCCAACAAGGACTCTCCTTTCGCCTGCCGGCGAGCCCTTCTCGACTTGCAGTCGGGAATTCCTGTTAAGGAGAGTCCTTGAGGCTACCAAGTAGGCTAGGATTAATACGTCAAGGAAGTAGATAACAGGAGAAAGATAATCAATGCGAATGCCGTGAACTAGTGTGGAATCAGGCCAGAAATGGAGCCCTAGCTGTGTGCTAGCGAGCAAGATGATGGTAAAAGCAAGGATACTAGGAAGTTTTTGGCCCGAGAATGAGGCGACGATTGTATCCCGTGCCCTCAGAATAGGTTGTGAGAGTATCATGGTCCTCGAAAATTAGGTGAATGGTGCGGCGTTCGGTAGCGGAGAGAGGGGGGAAGGCTCTGGGAGTGCCAGACTCAGTAACGTCAGCAGCGATCCTGTCTGCCATTTCTTTGAGCACATCTGCGCGTCGACCTCTATAGCCGCCGATGTCGAGATGAACATGGTGAATAGTATCGCTTCTTAGAAATAGCGAGAGAATGAGCTGGATTGAGTCGAGAGTACTAGCAAAACGACCAATAAAGATCCCGGCATCTTCTTCTGGCACATCAACTACGACTGAGACTGTGTCACCATCAATCTCTACCTGGATATGATCTTGAGAGATATCAAGATAGCTAAAGAGCTTGTTAATACTAGCTAACTTATCGTCTGTGAGGGTCATAGTTTTACTCCTACCTTAAGTAAGTATTTTTTGAGACCACCAGGGCCACTGATGACAAGCTGTTGGACGAGAGAGAAGAGGGTGGTGATGACCCAGTAGAGGGCGAGGCCAGCGGGGAACTGGAGGGCAAAGACTACGGTCATGATCGGCATAAAGAAAACCATTTGCTGTTGCATGGATTGCGCCATCTCGGCTACGTCTTCTTTGTCTTTTTTACTACCCTTACGTTTGGCTGGCTCGTTCTCAATACCAGGAAGCATAGTGAGTGAGGTAATAAACTGGAGGACACCGGCAAGAACGGGGAGAACATATGAAGTGTCTTTGACGCTGAGATCTAGCCAGAGAAAATGAACTTGCTCAAACATGGCGTTGTCACCAGAGAGAGTATTCATAAACACTCTGTAGAGGGCGATCAGGACGATGAACTGAGCAATAAAGGGCAAGCAGCCACCGGCGGGGTTGACGCCATGAGCTTTGTAGAACTCAAGCTGTTTTTTCTGCAGAACCTTGGGGTCTTTGCCATGCTTTTTTTTGAGGGCGTCAAGCTGGGGTTTGAGTGCGGCCATTTTCCTGGCGGACTTCATCTGAGGGAGAGTAAAGGGAATGAGAAACCCACGAACGATGAGAGTAAGGATGATGATAGCCAATCCCAGGTTGTTGCCGGTGACCTGGTAGAGCCACAGGAGCGAGTTGAGAATGGGTTCGTAGACGAGAGTGTTATACATAAATATTCCAATAAGATCTGTCCTTTTTGGGCTGCTTTTCGTGCCTGAAGGCTCGAGTCCTTTAAGGACAGACCTTGCCGCGCTTACGGAACAGGGTCAAAGCCTCCGGGAGACCATGGGTGACATTTTAGCAGTCTTACGGTAGATAACCAAGTGCCTTTTAGTAATCCGTGTTTGTCAATTGCCAGCTTGGTATAGCGAGAGCAGGTGGGGGAGTGACGGCAGTGGCCACGAGAGAGACCGAGATTACTAGCAACTGACTTGAGGAATGGAGAGATCTTTCTGTAGAACTGGTAAGTCGTCATGAGGAGAGCTTGAGAGAGTTAATCTCCTGGAGAATCTGCTCTTTGGTGCGAGGAGACTTATCCAGCTTAAGCGGCTTGTAGATAATGACGACGTCGAGCTGAGAATCCTGGATAAGTGGCCAGAGTGCGTCAAAGGTAAGGCGTTTGAGCCAGTTTCTGCCAACTGCGAGCTTGTGAACTTTTTTGGGCACGACCACACTACAACTGCTCTGGTGCTTGCTGGGAAGATAATAAGCTGTGAAATGAGGAGAGGAGAGCCTGCTGGCCTTGCTCCTAAACTCGAGGAATTCTGTACGCATAGGGAATTTGCTCCTAGTTGGGATCATAGATCACTTGCTTGCATATATTCTGTGACGATAACGATGATTTTTTGGACGACTGGGGAACAATTTTTGAACTTGAGTCGATCAAGAACTCCACCCCCAAATTGCCTGATTGGATCGCTAATAAGTGCGTGAACAAATGATTGAGTTGTGCCTGTAACTCCATCAAAATCTATGGTGATTGTTTTCCCTTGAGTAAGTCCTGGGAGAATATGTTCTAGGCGGATAGATTGTGCAGTATCTTTGTTTTCTGCAAAATCTCCTGTTAGTTTGAATAGATTTATGATCATATGAATTGTGGCTTATTATACCTCTTAGGCCTACGACTTTTGATTGCATCTCTATATGACTGGCGAATTAGGTCTAGTAGGGAGGTAAACTCTGGTGTATTGTCCAGGGAAATGTCTACGCCCACAATGGTTCCCTGCCATTTTGGGAAATCATTGTGCTTGGAATGGTTGTCAACAAAAGGATCAAAGGGGAGGGATTTTTTGGTATTTTTGAGGAGCTTATAAAAACCACTACCGCTATAAACTGCGAACAAACTATGATTGACGTGTGCAATAGACTTGATAAAAAATAACCCCGCTCCTGCATTTTGTGAAGTGCCTCCCTCTTGCTTGGTTGTGCCGGTGATTCCTGGCATAAGAGCGAGCCTAATGGCTTCTAGATTAGTTTTGACTAAGTGAGAGTGAGAGATTGATTCTTTGATACCAACTCCAGTGTCAGCAACACCAATCTTGATTGAGTTGGATTTTGGGTAATACTGAGCTGCAACAAATGCCCCGTGGGGGGAGCGTGAGTGCTCCAAGACGTTTCTCACTAGCTCGCTAACAATGTATCTGATAGATTCTGTTTGGAGTGGGTCAAGATGAAGAAGTGGGATAATATCTGTGACAAATTGAGAGAGGGTAATCGAGTCTTTGATCTGGGTAATTGGCACAAACCTGCCAGCAGACTCATGTTTGACGATAGAAATGCCTGATTGGATACCCAAAAACTTAAACAATCCCATGCGTTCAAAGTAGTTTTTGGACTTGGCTTCGAAGTTGTCAATTGTAATACTCCCTGGCTTAAGATCGGCAGAGAGGGAGGCGAGCATAACAAGAACCAGTGGGTGGACGCTAACCCAGTTTGGATTGGAGGTGATAGTAAGGCTGCCTGGATCACTGGGGACAAATCCTCGCAAAAATGAGTCTATATTGCCAATAAAAGCGCTGTTTGGGAGGTGTAGTTTCATTCTCATATTTTACCGGGAATCCCGGCGTTAGTCAAATTGCCGGGAATCCCGGTAAAATTGACAAATACAGCAGCTGAATTGATGAAAGAAGATTATTATCTGCGAAAATAGATGGTTGTGCCGGGAGCGAGAGCGATTGGATCTCCTCCAGATGGGTTTTTGGAATCTTGGCGTGGATTGATTGTGAGTGTCTTGAGTTCGTTAGCAGCTTTTTCTGCCTGCCGAGCCTTTTCAGAGCTAAGGGGATCTACCCACTCAACTGGAGTAGCATCAATCCGAATAAGAAGGGAACAGTCCCACCCACGTTCGCACAAATTTTCTTTTCCACAAGACAAAATCGAATAAGGAGTGAGTAGTTCAGCCATTTAGACAGCGAGTCTGGTGCGACCCTTGGCGCGGCGATTTTTGATCGTTTTGCGGCCGTTGCGGCTAAACATACGCTTAAGGAAGCCGTGAGTCCTACGGCGTTTCTTTTTCTTGGGTTGATATGTTCGTTTTGGCATGAGCGGATTGTACCACACTTCGCTCTTTTAGCTTCGAGGTGGCGCGGGCATGAGATGAGGTGGTTTGTCATTCTTTGCAGTATTGATAAGTGTGGAAAAGTTGTGAATAATGAAGATTAACAAATGGAGAAGTCCAAGAACTAATTAGACCCCAATACTCTGCCCTAGAGGAACAAATGAAACCCAAAGAGATCTGGAAATCAGTGCTTTCGGAACTCGAGATGTCGGTCTCGGCGAGCAACTATGCTACCTGGATTAGGGGGCTTACTATTGCTGGCACCGAAGAGATTGAGAATGGGGAAAAGGTGATTGTAACAATCCAGTGTCCCTCACCTTATCACCAACAGAGAATAGAGAAGAACTACCAAGGCCAGATAAGCAAGGTGCTCTCGCGACTAATGGGGAAGGGAGTGGAGCTCAAGTACGTGATCGGGGAGAGTGTGAATAAAAAAAAGATCCTAAGTGATGAGTCCCCGCTATTTGCGACCAGGTCACCTGGGCCAATCGGAGGAAAAGGGAAACACAACCTTAATCCACGACTAACTTTTGAGAGCTATGTGGTGGGGCAGAGCAATAATTTTGCTTATGCGGCGGCACAAGGTGTGGCAAAGAGCCCGGGTACTCGCCATAACCCACTGTTTATCTACGGCGGGGTGGGGCTCGGGAAGACCCATCTAATGCATGCGATCGGACATGAGATCTACAAGCAACACCCAGACTGGAACATCATGTATCTGTCTGCTGAGACATTTGGGGGCGACCTGATTGCGAGTTTGCAGAACAAGAAAGTAGGAGCTTTTAAGAAAAAGTACCGCGCACCGAATGTGCTCCTGATTGATGACGTGCAGTTTATCGCTGGTAAGGAGTACACGCAGGAAGAGTTTTTTCACACCTTTAATGAACTTTATATGTCGGAGCGACAGATCGTACTCACGTCTGACAGGCCACCTCAAGAAATCCAGAAGCTAGAAGAGAGACTATCCAGCCGATTTATGGGCGGGGTGATGGTGGATATCCAGCTGCCAGACTTTGAGACGAGAGTGGCGATCCTGAACGAGAGGTGTAAGACGCTGGGAGTGGCGGTGCAGCCAGAGGCAATCGCGATGATTGCCGAGAGAAGCGCCACGAATATTCGTGAATTGCAGGGGATTTTGCAGGGGATCTTAACAAAAGCAAGGCCGGGGGACGGGGAGATTGATGGGGATTTTGTGAGAGAGTGCTTTGGGAGTGAGAAGGAGAGACGGACACAGAGAGTGCGGCCGACGAGAGTGATTAGTAAGACTGCACAGTATTATGAGTACAAAGTGGGAGAGCTAACGGGAAAAAGTAGAAGAGCCCCGCTCGTGAAGGCCAGGCATACTGCGATGTACCTGCTGTACAGCGAGTTTGGGGTTCCTTATGAGCAAGTAGGGAGGATGTTTGGGGGTCGAGATCACACGACCGTGATGCACGCGGTAAGGAAGGTGAGCGGGAGCCTAAGGACTGATCCGGGAATAGCAAAGATAATCACGGATATTAAACATGGACTATAAAACAAGCATAAGTTATCCACAATCACGGTGGATAAGTGGGTGGAAAGGTAGGTGGAAAAACGTGGGAAAAGCGAGGGCCGAAATGTGGAAATGTGGAGAAGTCTCGAGTATCCACAATAGAGGGGGAGTAGTGCACAGTGGTGTCCACATAGTTATCCACCGCTTCTACCAGAGATTTATACGGATATCCACCGCCTCTACTATTACTACTATTTATTAATATAATAATAGAGAGACCCTTGAGAAAGGGGAGTAAACCCGTTAGGATAAATAATAAACATGAGAGGAACATATGAAGTTTGAGGTATTGCAGGAACAACTTTCCAAAGGACTAGGATTAGTGTCTAAGGCTGTGGCGACACGACCACAGTTGCCGGTGCTAGCCAATGTGTTAATTGAGGCGAAGGCTGATGGACTAGTTCTCTCGGCAACTGATCTAGAGCTAGGGATCGTGACGAGGATACCAGCGAAAGTTCTTGAGACTGGAGTAGTCTCGGTGCCATCAAGAATGATGGTTGATTTTGTGAATAGCCTTAAGCCGGGTAAGGTGGAGTGTGAGCTCTCGAAAGAAACCCTAATTGTGAAGGCCGGTGGGTATAAAGGGAGGGTGCAGACTATCTCGGCAGAGGAGTTTCCGAGCTTGCCAGTTCCGAGTACGGAGGTGATGGCTAAGATCGAGGGGGCTAAGTTCCAGGAGGCAGTGACGGCTACTCTACACTCGGCAGCAAAGGATGCGCTGAGACCTGTTTTGACCGGAGTTCTCTTAAGTTATAGCGGGAGCGGAAAACTGAAGATGGTGGCGACTGATGGGTTCCGGCTAGCGATCAAGAGTCTTGCGGTGGAGGGTGAGGGGTGGGAAAAGCCAGCGCTCGTGCCCTCTAGGGCTATTGCAGAGGCCATGAAGCTGTCGAGCGAGGGGGATGTGGGAGTGGTGATCTATCCAGAGACTAGTCAGATCGTGTTCCAGGTTGGTGAGAGCATAGTAGTCTCGCAGCTACTGTCTGGGAACTACCCGGAATATCAGAGGATCGTACCCAAGGAATATGGTGGGGTGGTGGAGGTGGCGCGAGAAGATCTTTTGTCAGCACTCAAGGCCGTCCATATTTTTGCTCGGGACAACTCGAATGTGGTGAAGTGGGTCGTGACGGAGTCGGGGATTGAGCTCTCGGCGGAGACGCCAGAGAGGGGTGAGGCCAAGGCTGAGGTGGCTGGCAAGCTGGAGGGGGACGGAGTGGAGATCTCGATAAATGCGAAGTTTGCGCTCGACTTCCTGCTGGCATCGAAAGCGGAGAGTGTGAGCTTCTCGTCAACCGATGCATTATCTCCTGGAGGGTTTAGGGAAGTGGGGGAGAAGGATTATCTTTATGTGGTGATGCCGATTAATGCGTAGAGGATAGTGAATTCAGTAAATTCAGTTAGCTCAGTGGATTCAGTGGGGGAGGGGGTAATTTTGGCGAAGTTGTGGCGCCTGCGTCGGGGGATTTTTCGACTTGGTAGATTGCTTTCGGCGCTGGAGTGGTCGGGGTGGGAGTGGGTTCGATTGGTTTGGTAGGGACTGGGGATCCCGATAGGGACTCTCCTCCCGCCTTTGGCGTCCCAACTTGGCCCTTGGCCACGTCTCCTGTCGAGGAGAGTCCCTGGGGAGAAGGTGTGTTAGGTTTGGTGAGGGCTTCGGCGGCTTTGGCAGCTTGGATAGCCTCCTTTTTCTTGAGGAGATCTTTGGGATCTGTGGTGATGAGCTGGTGCTCTGCTGGGGAGGCGACGACACGGAGGGCGACGTGGTTTTGGCCGGCAAAAAAGATTCCTTCGCCGATCTCAGCACTGAGGAGAAGGTGTTTTTCTCCCTGAGAGAGGTAGAAGATATCCTTGAGCCTGTCGGCGGCACTAGTGCTTTGTTTCATCAGCATCTGGATACTGGAGTTGGTGACGATGGCCTTGCCGTAGTCGGACTTGACGAAGTCTTCGACGTCCTGAGTGATCGTGGTGAGGCCAAGGTAGTATTTGCGGGCGCGCTTGGCGACGGCATAGAGGAAAGAGGCGGAGTCTTCGTTTTTCATGAGATACCATGCCTCGTCGACGATGAGAAGTCTTTTTTTGAGGTCTCTTTTGACCTTAGTCCAGATGTAGTCAAGGATGATAAAGATGGCGGTAGGCCTAAGCTCGTCCTGGAGGTTGCGGATCCCAAAGACCGTGAGCTGGTCACCAAAGTTGACGTTGCTTTTTTGGGAGAAAATTCCTTGGAAGCTGCCTTTGACGAATTTTTCTAGTCGGTCGGCGAGGCCCTTGGCAACTGCTTCTTCCATGCCGACGAGGATTTTGTAAAGATCTTCCATTAGAGGCGGCTCGTTTGCATGGGTTGAGGGATCGCGAGTGATCCCTTTCATGCTGTAGGTGGCGACGAGAGCGCGGTCAAGGAGGGCATCTTCTTGAGAGGTGACGTCACCAAGCATGACTTTCATAAGTGAGTGGAGGGAGATGATTTTCATGGCCAGCTCGTTCTCGTCGGGCTCTTTGATCTGAGGGAGCTCAAATGGGTTGATGCGAGAGGGAGAGGAGAAGGAGAAGTCGATGTAGGTGCCGCCGATGGCCTCGGTAAGGGTGCGATACTCGTCTTCTGGGTCGATGATGATGACTTCGGTGTCGAAGAGGAGTGAGCGGAGAATCTCTAGCTTGACCATGTATGAGTTGTGGACAAAAATCCCTCCTGAGCCTGCGAGAAAAACCTGATTGTTAACTTGGAGATCATAGACATATGAATTCTTGCTTGAGACTGGCGTAATCAGGGTGATTGGATCCCAGATTACCTGATTGTTTGCCAGTAAATCTAGGCTTTCAATATATGTTTTGGCTTTTACGGCTGTCTCGCCACTAACTATTTTTAATCTATCCTTGCAAGTCTTGATGTGTTTGAGGAGCTCTTTGGAAGAGGGGTTGTATTTGCCGTTTTTGATGTTGATGTAGTTTTGTCCTGGAGAGACTTTGTAAGGACTGAACAGTAGCTCGTGAAGTTTTTTGAATATGGGGGGAAGTCCTGGGATAATGTCTACATTTGTATTAGAGATAATTGATTTGTTTTCCTTAATAATATTTTTGAGTTTCGACTGTTTACCCCGATGAATAAAGGAGATGTTTTTGGCGAAGTTGGAAAAATTATCTTTCCCAGAAATTGTGAGCTGATGGTAAGTTTGCTTGGCCATTTTGGAATTTGTGGCTTTTTTTTGAGTGGGGCGAATTCTGGCGTGAATATTAAAACGATTAAGAAGTAGGGCTAGAGAGGAGATGAGGGTTTCTGATTTGGAGACGGCGGTAATTTCTTTGGTCTCGACACTACCATCTCCATCTAGATATCCAGCGATCATGCTGGAAAGACATGAGTTGTTAAGGTTGAATGCCCAGGAGGGAAATTGTTTTGTGGAAGCATTGTGGCCTAGATTGAGAGTTTCGATGATGTGTTTGAAAAGTGAGGAAGAAATGCGAATATCTGTGGGTGTGACAAAGTGGGGAAATTTGTTTTTTTCAAGAATAGAGATGATTTGATCTCTAATTTCTTGATTGATGTTGGAGATGATAACTACACCTGGGGAGGTACACCCCTCGGCAATGTAGAGGCCGATGAGCCATGAAATGTCTGGAGTAACTTTGAAAATGGGTGAGAGGGTATGGTTGGTGCTGTTTTGAACCTGCAATCTGGCGGATGATGGTAGGGGTGAGTCAGTTAATGATTTTTGGGTGTGATATAGGGTGATGGGGAAGGCTCGACCTTCAAAGTATTTTTGAGCGTATTGGCCAGTGTAGTTGGTCTGCTTGAGCCAGTCGGCAGCACCAATGACGTGAATGCGAGGATTGGCTGCTAATAATTGAAGAAGGCTTAAGGTAAAAGGTTTGCTTGGTCCGGGAATTTGCTTTGGAATGGGCATGTGTTCTCCGATTTCTGTTTCGGAGGCTTGTCTGGTGACAACTTCACCATTTTTGAGGACAAGTAATTGATGATCTGGGGTAACAGTGATCGAGCGTCCTGACTTGGTGGTTACTTTTAGAAGTTGTTTATATGGGTTCTGTTTGCGCGCAGCAACTTCGACCTTACTCCACTTAGTGTTTAGTTCGGAGTCATAGCCAACAATCTCAAGTTCTGGATTGAGAAGAGCTTCGCTTTCTTGAACTTTGGTGATTTGATTAGAACTTTTCATTAATTGATCTATGTATTGTCCGATTTTAACTTCTGAGACCTGACCATTTTGTTTGATGACAACTTTTTCGTTGTAAGCAAGGCATTTGCCTGCACCTGACTTT
>Ga0209045_1002538_pt1 | contig 13226 bp, 9 predicted proteins | sample SaaInlLV_10m_DNA_4_FD_184664 | JGI IMG/M metagenome (GOLD analysis project Ga0209045, IMG submission 184664) | Marine microbial communities from expanding oxygen minimum zones in the Saanich Inlet - Saanich Inlet SI072_LV_200m_DNA (SPAdes) (version 2) | ecosystem: Environmental > Aquatic > Marine...
TTAGATATTCTTAACAAACCGAGCAGTCTAACGAGTGAGGAGCATAAGATAGTAGCAAAGCATCCTGAAGCAGGTATAAACCTTTTGACAAAAGAAGGCAATATCTTAAAAGAATCTCTGGTGATTGTTGCTCAACATCATGAAAACTTTGATGGAACAGGTTATCCTCTTGGAATTGGAGGAGATGAAATTCAGCTGACTGGAAGGGTTGCCAGGATTATAGATGCGTATGATGCAATCACCACAAAAAGAGCTTATAAAGAGGCACTAAAACCATTCACTGCTCTTCTCGATATGAGGGAAAATATGATTAACTGCTTCGATATGGAACTGTTTAAAGAGTTTATCTGTTTTTTAGGTAATGCAAACACTCTTATAAAATCTGGTGAGAACGGTAAGTATGGAGTGCAAAGCAGGAATGTTGGCAAAGTACAGAATCACTCCTGCATGATACCAGGCGCTTAAAATACCATTACAGGTATGGACACTAACCTCTTCGACCCATTCACTACACAAAAAACTAAATAGCTGGTCAATGAATAATTTGGAATAAATATGAAAATTCTAGTAGTTGATGATAAAACAGAAAACCTCCTCTTATTAGAGCTTTGGTTGAAAAAAAGTGGTTACGAGGTAGTCTCTACAGCTAATGGTGCGGAAGCGCTTGAAAAATTACATACTGAAGAGTTTAGCTTGATTATTTCAGATATCCTCATGCCTGTGATGGACGGGTTTCAACTTTGTAAGAAGGTAAATTCTGATGATAAGCTGAACTCTATACCATTTATTTTCTATACAGCATCCTATACGGACAAACAGGATGAAGAATTAGCCTTAAAATCAGGTGCTGCCAGATTCATTAGAAAACCGACTGATATGTTTGAGTTCATGGCAATTATAGAAGACCTCTGTAATGATTGCAATACGAGCCGGTCTAACACAAAGCCTGACAATCAGATTTTCGAAGATGGAGATGGTAACTACAAACTCTACAACGAAATCCTGGTTAAGAAGCTGGAGGACAAGATGCTTCTTCTTGAGAAGGAGATTAGCGAGCATAAGCGAACTGAAAAAATGCTCAAAGAGAGTGAGGCTAAATACAGACAGGTACATGCTACATCTTTTGATGGGATTATTATTGCAGATGATAAGAGTAAGATCATCGAGGTTAATAGACGGACTGAACAGATTTTTGGGTTTGATACGGGGGAAATGGTTGGAAGTGGACTGGTTTCAATAATACCTGAGCATTTTCGTAAAGGTCATTGTGAGGGAATGAAAAGATTTCTTGAGACAGGCGAGTCAAAGATTCAGGGAAAAATTATTGAGCTTGAGGGACTTCACAAGAGTGGCAAGGTCTTTCCTATAGAATTGACGGTGAATAGTTTTACTATTAACGATAAAGTGTATTCTACAGGTACTGTACGAGATATTACAGAGCGCAAGCGTATTGAGACTGAGTTGGCAGGAGAACGTAATATACTGGAGGAGACAGTGGATGCAAGAACCAGGGAATTGAGACTGTCGATGCAGAAACTTCAGGATGCCAACCTACTATTGGAGCAGGCAAATCATGCCAAAAATAAATTTCTTGAGTCAATGAGTCATGAGCTTCGTACACCTCTTAATGCCATACTTGGCTTTACAGATATGTTATATGGGCAGTACTTCGGTAAACTGAATGATAAACAGTTGGACTATATAAAAGAGGTAGACAGTAGCGGTAAACATCTGCTGGGACTTATTAATAATCTTCTTAGTATAGTAAAGATTGATGCTGGTAAAATGGAACTTGAACTTCAGAAGTGCCCACTTAGTGAATTAATTAACCCAATAGTAGCTATGATGAAAAGCCAGTTTACGAGAAAAGAAATAACCGTCAAAATGGCTATGGATTCAGCACCTGACGTAGTAGTCGTTGATGTGCATAAATATAAGCAGATTATGTATACTCTGCTCTCCAATGCGTTGAAATATACATCTGAAGGAGGATGCGTTAGTATCACTTGTACAGAAGAGAGAGATATTGGGTTAAGGGTAGAGATTAGTGATACAGGTACAGGGATTAAGGAGGATGAAAAACTGGATCTCTTCTCAGGCTTTTACCAGGCTGATTGGGTACACAACGGTCAACTTGGAGGTACCGGAGTCGGTCTTACGTTGGCACGCAGATTAGTGGAGCTGCATGGTGGTGAGATAGGAGTTGATAGTGAAGTTGGAAAAGGCAGCACCTTCTGGTTTACTTTCGCATCACAGAGCGTTATGAAGGACCGTGATAAGATTCCAGTGTGTAGCACTTAATGACTGCTCAGTCAAATATTACAAAATAGTCTAACCTTAAAAATGGAAAATTGATGGAAGAAGAACCTGAAGAGCGTCATATACTTGTAGTTGAGGATAACGAGGTCAATCTAAAAATGCTTCTTGATATGCTGAGTATCCACAATCATAAAGTTACTGTTGCAAGGAATGGGATGGAGGCACTCGAATCAGTAAAACATCATAAACCTGAAATAGTACTGATGGATATGCGAATGCCCGTGATGGGAGGCCTCGACGCGACGAAAAGGCTACGGGAGATACCTGGGTTTGCTGAAATCCCAATCATAGCACTAACCGCCAGTACTGGAACGGATGAAGAGGAAAAACAGATTGATATTGGATGTACCGCGCATCTTCCGAAACCTATACAAACTAAGGAACTGTTTGGGGTGCTGACAAAATATCTAGTCACCTGAGTTAATGTTAATTTTGAAGGATTAATACTTCATGGAAAATATATCTAAGGGCCTGTCTCTAAGAAGCAAGTTACTTCTTTATTCACTCTGTATTTCACTCATACCGATTGCCATAATATCATCGGTTTTTTACGTGAATGCAAAGAGTTACAAAAAGAAGGAGAGGCTGGACAGCTTAACTGCCATTGTATCATCAAAGAAGATGCACATTGAATCATTCATTAATGCAAAAAGGGGTCGTATTGTAGACTTTGGCTCTGATGGTTTTATAAGAGATAATCTTGAAATAATTAATCAGGGGGAAGTTCAGGGTAATGCTGTACTCAGGCTTAACAGGCATCTCAAAGTAAATAAAAAATCTGTCGACCAGTCTATTGCTGAGATAATGGTCGTTGACCTCAGTGGTAAAATTGTTAGTTCAACCAGTGATTATATGTTGGGGAAAGACATCTCAGGGCAGGATATATTCAGCGATACTATTAAAAAAAATTGCGGACAGACCAGTGTCAGTCGTTTATTTGCTATGTCCGGTATTCACAGCAAATGTATTTTTATTTCTGCTCCTCTTACCAGCAGGTCTGATCAAGAGAAGTTAGGCATTATTATAAATGCCTATGATATAAGTGCTATAGGTCGCATTATGATCGACCATACCGGGATGGGTGAGACAGGTGAGATGATACTTGGTCAAAAAAGGGGGGACGATGTGGTATTTCTTAACTCTCTGCGGTATGCGCACGGAGCTCCATTAAGTCAGAGTGTTTCCCTGAATAGTCCTGGGGTTGAGTACATGAAACTGGCACTTGAAGGAAAAAACGGAACTATCATAACTAGTGACTACAGGAATACCAGTGTCGTGTCTGCTTATCAATTTATTCCTCAACTAAATTGGGGTTTGATTGCCAAGATTGATGAGACAGAGGCGTTTGCTTCCTTAAGGATGATCGGTGTCATCGCTATTTGTACTGCAGGTATCAGTTCTGTTATCGTAATTATTGCAGGCGTTTTCTTTACAATGTCTTTCTCAAAACCAATTAGTAAATTAAAGTCTGCCGCTGATAAATTCAGAGGTGGTAACCTTAATCACAGAGTAGAAATAATTCATGGAGATGAATTGGGTGATCTGGCAGAAAGCTTTAACATTATGGCGCATGATCTTTGCGAAGAGACTGTTAAACTGAATGAATCTCTTTTGAGGCACGAAGAGACAAACCTACAGCTGAAGAGTGCCAATAAGGCGAGATCCGGGTTTTTATCATCAATGAGTCATGAACTTCGCACCCCACTTAATGGTATTCTGGGTTTTGCAGACTTGTTGAAAGGTCAATATTTTGGAAAGCTTAATGTCAAACAGTTTGAATATGTAAATCAAATTTACGATAGCGGTAAACATCTGTTGGCGCTCATAAATGATCTTCTTGATATAACAAAAATAGACTCCGGGAAAGTAGATGTTTCATTAGTAGATATACCGATAGAACAGGTCATTCAGGACTCCGTCAATATGGTGAATAAACAGTATATTATAGACGGTCTGATAAAGAGAAATCGAATAACAATGAAGATTAATGTTGGCCCTGAACTTGATGTAGTCAGGGCTGATGAAAGAAAGTTCAAACAGATAATGCTTAACCTGTTATCAAATGCGGTAAAGTACTCACCCAATGAGAGTGAAGTATTGATTAGCGCTACACAAACAGGGGATATGTATACCAGGTTTGAGGTTAGTGACAGGGGTATTGGGATCGAGGAAGATGCAATAGAGAATATATTTGACGAATTTCACCAGGTAGACCGTGTTCGTGACGAAGAGCTGGGAGGTACAGGTATTGGGCTTGCCCTGACACGTCGATTGGTGGAACTTCATGGAGGTGAGATAGGAGTTGAGAGTATATTGGGCAAGGGAAGTACTTTCTGGTTTACCATGCCACTGACAGAAACATGTATGAAGGAACCAGAGATTTGCATGGTAATAAATTAATGATAGAGAGCGTTTATGAAGACAAGGTTGCTCTTACTGCTAAGGAGATGATTAATGATTAATTCAAAAACTATGGGTCAGGAAACAGAATCTGAAAGAGCCAGAATACTTGTTGTTGATGATAATAGTATTAATCTTAAAATCATTGCTGATCTGATTGAAATTATGGGATACGATTCATTAATGGCGGAAAACGGGATTTATGCATTGTCCACATTGGAGAAACATGAGTGTGATCTTGTTCTTCTTGATATTTGCATGCCGGATATGGACGGCTATCAGGTGCTCGAGTATATGAAGAAAGATTCTCGCTTATGTCAAATTCCAGTAATAATGATCTCTGCGTTAGATGATATGGAGAGTGTTGTACGTTGTATCGAAAATGGGGCGGAAGACTACATGGTCAAGCCGTACAACCACACAATTCTTAAAGCACGAATAAATGCATGTCTGGAAAGAAAACGACTGCATGATAGAGAAAATCAATACCAGGATCAGATAGAAATATTTAACCTTGACCTTCAAAGTCGTGTCAGTAAGCAGGTGTCAGAGATCACAGCTGCACAGCGATCAACAATATTCGCTATGGCTAAACTTGCCGAGTCACGTGATCCTGAAACAGGAGAGCATCTGTTAAGGATAAGAGAATACGTTAAAATTATCTGTCAGAGACTCTGTTTACTTCCAAAATATGCGGCCATAATAGATAATAATTATGTAGAGAATATATGTGCTGCAAGTCCGTTACACGATATTGGTAAGGTTGGAGTTCCGGACAGTATACTCCTCAAGCCAGGTAAACTTACGAAAGAAGAATTTGACGAGATGAAGGTACATACAATCATAGGGGCAGAAACGCTTAGAGAAGTAAACCGGCTGCATTCTGGAAACGATTTTGTCCGAACAGGCATAGAAATTGCCGAAAGTCATCATGAAAAATTTGATGGTACAGGCTACCCACATGGACTTGCCGGTGAAGAGATTCCTTTAGTCGGGCGAATTCTTGCATTGTCTGATGTATACGATGCGCTAACGTCAAAGCGATGTTACAAAGAAGCTTTTTCTCACACCAGGAGTCATGATATTATTGTAGAAGGCAGGGGGAAACACTTCGACCCTAATGTGGTAGATGCCTTTGTCAGTTCTGGAAAAGAGTTTCTGGGTATTAGAGGCCGCTATGTTGATGCAGAGCATGAAGTAACTTCTTAATATGATATCCATGCCTCAAATTAATTTTAAGTTTTCAGAACCTGAATTACATTGCATTTTTCGTAGCCCTGGTTTCTATACCGATGTAATTCCGGGCTAATTTATTCTTGAAATGTCGGCAATATCTGGTACTTTCTATTACCGAACTAAAAATATCAGTTTTCGATTCAACCTCAATCTAAATAAAATGAAAGCTGTTTTATAAGGCCACGTTTCATGACGATTAGATCCAAATTACTCCTCTTTGCACTCAGCATTTCATTAATACCCATTTCCATAATCACAACGGTGTATTACCTTAATGTCAAAAGTACTCTAAAACATCATGTAATGGATGAAATGACGGCAATTGCAGAATCAAAGAAACTTCATCTATTGTCTTTTATAGATGCAAAAAAGGGGAGAGCCATTGATTTTAGTTCTGATGGGTTTTTGAGGAATAGCCTTGAGTCAATAGTCAGCAGGGGTACTCAAAGCCATGCAGTTTCCAGACTAAGCAGGCATCTCATAGTGAATAAAATGCCGCTGGACCACGATCTTTTGGCAATAGACGTTGTTGGTATTGATGGCAGGATCGTTTCATCTACAATGGAAGCGTCGTGCGGGCGGGAAGTATCTGACTATGAGGAATTTCAACAATTGATTAATGGGTCATACGGTTCTACCTATATCAAAGAGCCCCACTATTCTCAAACTCTTAATAGGGTAGATCTTGATGTCTGTGCACCATTATTCCCCCAACGTGGAGGCGACGCTATAGGCGCCATAATACTCCATTATAACCCATCATCTTTTAATTTGATTACCAGTGATCGTACCGGAATGGGGGATACAGGAGAGGTATATGTTGTCAATCGGGAAAAGAAAATGTTAACGGAGTCGAGGTTTATTAAGGATGCTGTCCTTCGTCAGGTTGTGGATACTGAACCGGTTCGTAGAATTGTTGAGGATGGCAACGGTGGAATGACGGGTATCTATCCTGACTACAGAGGTGAATCGATTGTCGGCGCATCAGTAGATATACCTGAGTATGGTTGGGTGCTTCTGGCAGAGATGGATAGAGCGCAGGCCTTTGCTTCTATATCGCGATTGAGGATCTTCACTATTAGTATGGGGTGTGTGAGTGCTGTAGTTATTATTCTGTTAGTAATCATTCTTTCAAGAAGAATTACAAACCCTATTCAGAAATTGGTAGAAGGAACGAGAAAGATAGCGAGTGGTGACCTTGGCTTTAAAATATCAACAAAGTCTAAGGATGAAATTGGTTATCTTGCCAACTCTTTTAATGACATGACAACTCAACTCGGAGAGTCGAAGAGGCAGCTTGATGATTATGCGCTTAATCTGGAGCAAAAGGTTGAAGATAAGACAAAAGAAATTAATAACATGATTGATGAGCTGACATATAAGAATAAGGAGATGGAACAGATTATATATGTAGCCTCACATGACTTGCGGTCTCCGCTCTTGAATATACAGGGTTTCAGTAAGGAATTACAAAAATCCCTGGAACAAATGCATACCATTTTGCATAAAAGTAATGTTTCTGATGAGATAATGGAGGAATTTGCTGAGCCACTTGAGGAAGATATTCCGGACGCACTTAGATTCATCCTCACGAGTTCGTCCAGGATGGATAAATTGTTGTCAGGGATCTTGCGGCTTTCACGTATGGGACGCCTGGCACTTAATATCAAACAGCTGGACATGAATAAACTCATTTCTGAGATCATAGAATCACATGGATATAAGATAAAGGAAGCGAATGTAAAGCTTCAGATTGATGAACTGCCGGCGTGCAGAGGTGATGATGTGCAGATTAACCAGGTTTTTTCCAATCTTTTAGATAATGCTTTGAAATACCTTGATAGTAATAGAGAAGGTAAAGTCAGGATTTCAGGAAATAAAGAAGATGGACATGTTGTATATTGTTTGGAAGACAATGGGATAGGCATAGCAGTAAGACATCAGGATAATATTTTTGAGATGTTCCACCGCCTTGACCCCGGCGATAGTGTAGTTGGTGAGGGATTGGGACTGTCCATTGTTCACAGGATACTTGACCGGCATGGCGGAAAGATATGGGTCGAATCTGAACCGGGAAAGGGGAGTAAGTTTTTTGTCTCCTTGCCTGAATAGTTGAAGAAATAAGATTCTAGACTCTTGTAATAGATATTTATCCTTGAACATCATTTTCTGTACTGTATATTAATATATACAATACAAATCTGAATGTTAATTAACAGAGGTAACGAATGGAAGAAAGAAGAAGTGAGCAGCAACAACAAGTAAACTTAATTATTGCAGAAGATGATGAAGGGCACGCTTCGCTTATCATGAAGAACTTGAAGCGTGCGGGGTTTAAGAATAATTTCTTGCACTTTCGTAACGGGCAGGAAGTCCTGGACTTTTTATTCATGAAAGGTAAGGGTACTCATAGAGTACCGGGTAAATCCTATCTTTTACTGCTGGATATACGAATGCCTAAGGTAGACGGGATTGAAGTCCTGCGACAGATAAAAGATGATCATGAATTATCTAAAATACCCGTGGTAATGGTTACTACTACGGACGATCCGCGTGAAGTTGAGCACTGTCACCGTCTGGGATGTAATGTTTACATTACTAAGCCAGTTGATTGTGACAGTTTTACTGATGCTGTCAAGAAACTGGGTCTTTTCCTTACTGTAGTGAAAGTCCCCATAATAAATGGAGTAGATTAGATAGATGGTAGAAAATGTCAAGGACGACGCTAGTCTGAAAAATGAGATAAACATATCTTGTAATGTTATTGTTGTGGAAGATAACGAGGGCTTGTCTCGTCTGATTGAGATAAGTTTGAAAGAAGCGGGCTTGAATGTTGCTCTTGCAAATAATGGAAAACAGGCAATTGACTGGGTTGTTAACAATCAGATTGATATTATGTTGCTGGATTACAAGTTGCCGGATATGTCAGCAAGACAGATTGTTGAAAGCCTTAGAGAGCGTCAGTTTGAAATTCCGTTCATCATAATGACTGGGCACGGTGATGAGAAATTAGCAGTAGAAATGATGAAAGCAGGTGCCAGAGATTATATGGTGAAAGACGGTAATTTCATGGATCTTTTACCTCTGATAGTGAAACGGATACTCAAGCAGGTAGATGATGAAAGAAAATTGGTTGAGGCGGAAAAACGCCTTCTCAAACTGTCTCATGCCATAGAACAAAGCCCGGTCATTGTTGAGATTACAGACGCTGATGCCAACATAGAATACGTTAATCCTAAATTCACACAATTAACAGGCTACACACGTGAAGAGGCCATTGGTAGTAATCCTCGTATCATGCAATCTGGTAAAACTCCCCCTGAGATATACAAAGAGTTATGGGACACTATTTCGTCAGGTAGCGAATGGAAGGGAGAATTTTGTAATAAAAAGAAGAACGGCGAACTCTATTGGGAGCATGCATCTATTTCACCGGTTGTGAATTCTGATGGTATTATTACTGATTATATTGCAGTTAAAGAAGACATAACTAAACGCAAGAAGATTGAGAAGTCTTTAATACAGTCGGAGAAATTAAACGCTATGGGTGTAATGGCTGCTGGAATCGCCCATGACTTTAATAACGTGCTTGCAATCATCAGCGGACATGCCCAGTTAATGGAAATCGGTTGTAACGGTAATGAAGGGATTATCAATGGCCTTCGCACTATATGTAGGGCTGTAAAGGATGGTTCAGAAACCGTGCGTAGGATGAGTGAATTTACCAGGATGGAGAAGAGTACATCTAAGTTTGTGTCGGTATATATGGTGGATGTAGTAAAAGAGGCGATCGATTTTACAATGCCTAAATGGAAAGATTTAGCCCATGCCAGTGGCAAGACTTATACTTTTGACATTGAAGGTTTGATAGCGGTACCGGCCGTATTGGGAAGCCCTTCTGAATTAAGAGAAATTACTATAAACATAATAAATAATGCCATTGACGCGATGCCTGGAGGTGGTTGCGTCTCCTTTCGAACATGGGAGGAAGGCAATTCTGTATATATAAGTATATCCGATAATGGTATTGGTATGAAAGAAGAAGTCCAGGCAAAGATATTTGATCTCTTTTATACAACCAAAGGTATGGAAGGCAGCGGACTGGGTATGAGTGTTGCTTATGGCATTATCGGAAAACATGGTGGCAAAATAGGATTAGAAAGCCGGATTGGAGAGGGAAGTGTTTTTACAATAGAACTGCCTGTTGCTACTGAAACGGTACGTGAGGAGGTATCTTCTGAATCCTCTGTTGGTATAAAGGCACAAAACTACCGAATCCTGGTAGTGGATGATGTGAAGGAGATAAGTGAAATACTGTATACACTTTTGTCTAGACAGGGTTATAATGTTGATAATGTTGAAAGTGGGGCTGAGGCCATTAAGATGTTAGAAAAGGAAAGTTACAATCTAGTCATCTGTGACTTAGGCATGCCGGACGTCACTGGTTGGGATGTAATAAAATTCGTCAAGTCACTTGAAAAAGAGACAAAAATAGGCTTGATTACCGGGTGGGCAGATATACTGGATTCATTAAAAAATAATGATCTGGGTGTAGATTTTGTTATTAGTAAACCAATAAATTTCGAAAGATTGTCGAATCTAGTTATGGAAACACTGTTGAAGGAATCACAAGAAACAGTTGAATAATGTAAAGATCCTGATTCATTAATACCTTGCCAGATTGTACAATTTTTATGATGTTATAAACCACATCTAAAATCTTTTACTTCATCTAATTTCGGGAATTCATCCAACATAGTTTTGATTTTGCTGTGATCACATGATGTGGTGTCTCTCCCAAAATCCGGATATAAATTCAGTAGCATTCTTTTACGGATTATTGAACCCTGATATCTGTTCCGGATTAAGAGGGATTAAGTATCTGTAGAAAATACTTGATTACAGAGAGTAATTATGTTAAGAATATTTCTTATAAATAACAGCACACATTAAGCTTACGTACATAGGGGGGGATTAGCTCAGTTGGGAGAGCGTTTGCATGGCATGCAAAAGGTCAGGGGTTCGAATCCCCTATCCTCCACCATAGTTCATGTTTCATAAGCTTGCCATAATTTCTGCTGAATTTTCATATAACTACATTTACTAACTGTATAATTGTGATGCTTTAATCTTTCGGTAACATTATTTTGTCGATAGTCCACTCTGACGGCTACCAAAAATTGCTCAAGAAAGAACTTAAAGGCGTTGTATTTTCCGCTCAATTGATTTGTTTGCAATATAGTGCTATATCTGTGAGCAGTAGCTTGACTGAATATGTTGAAGGGCCATTACACACGAAGATGGGAAAGTATAAGAATAATGAATTATAGCGTAACATCAAGTACGGTGTGCAAGAACTTATAATTACCATATGCAAAGTATACAGCAATACGGCTGAAGTGATCAGTGATGGTAGCAAAAAGCTAGTATGCTGCAGTAAACCTATGACGCTTTAGATAGAATAGGTAAAAACTAAAACAGGAATTTCAATGTCAAAAAATCTGAATGCAATACAAATAGCAGATAAAGTATATTGGGTAGGCGTAATTGACTGGGGAGTTAGAAACATCCACGGCTACACTACTGACAGGGGAACAACATATAATGCGTATCTGGTTATAGACGACAAGATAACACTCTTCGACACAGTAAAGAAAGGGTTTAAGGATGAGTTTCTATCAAGAATTTCATCAGTAGTTAATCCGAAAAAGATAGACTATATCATATCGAATCACTCAGAACCGGATCACAGCGAAGTGCTCCCTGAGATCATAAAAGCTGTAAAACCGGAAAAGGTATTTGCATCAACAATGGGCAAAAAGACCTTAAACGCCTATTACCATGACCTCAGCATGGAAATAACCAAAGTAAAGGATGGTGAAGAGTTGAGCCTAGGTAACAAAACAGTGAAATTCATTGAAACAAGGATGCTCCACTGGCCAGACAGCATGTTCAGCTACCTTGTCGAAGACAAAGTATTACTTACACAGGATGCATTTGGGATGCACCTTGCTTCATCTGAAAGATTCGGGGAGGAGCTCCCATGGGGAGTTCTGAAAACACATGTAGCTGGGTACTATGCAAATATTATCACTCCATATTCAAGCCATGTAGCAAAACTATTTGAAAAGATAGATACATCCGGACTGGAGGTAAATATAGTCGCACCAGACCATGGGCCTGTCTGGAAAAATATGGAAAATTTCAGAAAAGTCCTCTCTCTCTACAAGAAGTGGTCTGCGAGGAAGCTTGATGAGAAAGTAGTAATCATATATGACACAATGTGGAAAAGTACAGAAAAAATGGCAAGGCATATTGAAGACGGGGCCAGGTCTTCAGGTATCACTGTTGAAATGATGCCACTTTACGCCTTTGAAAGGAGCATGGTAGCATTGGAAATGCTCGATGCATCTGCCGTTATTGTAGGAACACCCACTTTGAACAACAACATCTTTCCATCGCTAGCTGATGTCCTGACATATATCAAGGGACTTAAGTTTAAAACACCATACGGAGCAGTATTTGGCTCTTACGGTTGGAGCGGTGAAGGGAACAAGCTTCTCCGGGAGTATCTGGAAACCATGGGCGTAGAAATAGTTGATGAGATAAAATCAAAATGTGTTCCAGATGATAAAGTAAAAGAAGAATGTTTTCTTCTAGGGCAGGCAGTTGCTAAAAAAGTAAAAAAATTTATTAAAAATCAACAGGAGGAATTTGATGAATAAGTACGTATGTGATGTATGCGGATATGTATACGACCCGGCAATTGGTGATCCAGACAATGGTGTTGAACCGGGAACAGCTTTTGATAATATTCCAGATAACTGGGTATGTCCAACTTGTGGTGCTGGAACAGAAAGCTTTTCTCCTGAATAAACCTAAAATTTATGATCTATCGTTTGACCTGTGGCATGCTGTCCCTCACAAATATTCTCATTTGCGAGTGGATCAATTTTATAGTTAAACAGTGTATTTCCTTCACTATACATTTAACTAGTTTGTCAGCAATCTTTTGGATCAGTTATGGTCTTACATAGTTCCAAATATTTATGCTTCACTCAAGGTCTTAGTTACAATTTCCAAGGCCGACTTGCAATCAAAGACCAGGCGACCCTCAAGACTGGGTTCCTCAGCTTTTCCGATAAGTGCGTTTTGCACACACAGTAGAGCCTCATTTGACTGTTCTAGGTTTTCCGAGCGTCGGATTAAGTGGTTGTACATCTTCCACCTTAACCATCGTCTTTCATCGCAACTAGTGAACATATTGCCTG
>Ga0209045_1002539_pt1 | contig 13217 bp, 7 predicted proteins | sample SaaInlLV_10m_DNA_4_FD_184664 | JGI IMG/M metagenome (GOLD analysis project Ga0209045, IMG submission 184664) | Marine microbial communities from expanding oxygen minimum zones in the Saanich Inlet - Saanich Inlet SI072_LV_200m_DNA (SPAdes) (version 2) | ecosystem: Environmental > Aquatic > Marine...
CCGCCCGCCCCACAACCAGAAGACGGCCAAGTTACACCCTCCGACATGACTGGCGCAGGCTCAGCGACCGCCAGGCGCGTGGGGCAAGTCAGTCTTCCTGCGATGCCTCAGGTTCCAGCAGAACAATGCGGTCGATCCAGATATGGTCCGAACCGGTGCTGCCGGGACGAAAATGGGGTCCGGAGAGCTTGGCGGAGACCCAGATATCGAACGTCTTACCCACCAACTCGTCCACGCCGGTCTGCAGCTTGGTCGTCCAGGCACGGGAGGTGTAGACATACCCATCCTTGGGAATCGTGACGGGCCCCAGCTGGTACCAGTTGTAGCCCGGCTCCCCCAGGGGTTGCTTGAACGTCTTGCTGGTGATCCCCTTCCGCGCGCCCTGGTCATAGAAGCCGATCACAAACGGGAGTTTGTAGTAATGGCTGGCTTTGACGTCACTCCGGAAGGCATAGCCGCAAGGACTATCCGGGTCTGAGACAAGAGAAACCGCTTGCGGCGAGTGATTCTCAAAGGCACCCGCATTGAAGTCATAGAATGCCCGTCCCCTGAACCGCTCCGGAACGGAGGCGAGAGGCACCTCCGTCCTGTTGTGTTTTGCCAACTGCGCGTTGACCGCCTTCAGCGCGCCCCGGGGTTCGCCCCGCCTCCCTGTATACCGTTCCGCCCACGCCGGCCATGACTCGGCCAGACGGTTTCCCGCACTCCTGACATCCAGGAGGGTCTTGGTCTGTTCGACCTTGCTGTCTTTGTCCCGGTAGCAGAGAGAGGCCGTACCCCGCAGGCAGGTCAAACGGTCCAGCCCGGTGCGAGCCCGGCGTACATGAGCAGACAGCAACGGATCACCTCGGACGGCGGATTCCGCCTGCTCGAAGAGCCTGTGAGCAGCCGCAATGTCGTCGTCTTGGAGATAGTCGAAGGAGTAGATCTTCGGAAACCAGCGCACGACCCCGCCGTTACGTTTGCGGGCTGCGTCAACCAGATGGCGATACGCGAGGATGTGCGGTGCCGCCGGACCGTAGTAGCGATCCATGAACAGGCCGATCAAGGCCTCCACATTCTGATCGGGGTCTTCCATCAGCTTGGACTCCATAAACACCTTCAGCTCGTACATGTCAGCCAGGTGCGGATTCTCATGTTCCCAGAACACGCCGCTGACGTTGTTGGCCCGGTAGTGCCGGTACAGGTCGCCGTAGTAGAACTCACTGGCAAAGGGCAGACCGGTCAGACCGCGACTGAAGGTGATCGCGTAGTCCCAGATAAACAGGTGGTCGGCAAACCCCTTCCACTGCTCGACAAACTCCTTGAAGACCTTGTTTTCCTCTTCCAGGACAGACGCTGCCTGATTGGTCAGGGTGTCGGTGAGCTTGACGACCACATTTGGGGCGGCTCGGACGCCTCCTGTAGGCGGCGGCTCGCTGTAATGGTAGGCGAGGGTGCTGATGTACACGTGCGGATGCTCTTCGGCAATCTCACCGGCGAGCCAGTTGACGAAGGTCAGGTACAGCCCCGAATGACCATGCTCCGCCACGAAGTCCATGCATCTCTCGCATTCGCAGAACCGGCGGTTGTCATTCTGAGACACATCGTAGATCCGGGGCAGAGGTAACCCCTGCTTGCGAGCATTCTCTTCACCTTTGCGGATGTATTCGCGAAGACTGTCAAGGAAAACGGGCTTGAGTGCCTCGTTGGTCAGGCAGAGCTGCCCATGACGCTGACCGCCGACCCGTTTCCCTTTGTGCAGCGAGAAGAGTTCCGGACTGGCTTCCAGGTGCTTCGTTGCCGGCACGTACTTGTCAAACGTGTGACAGTGGTAAGGCGGACCGTAGTTGAACGATCCCCCGTACTCAGCCGGAATCGGGATATCGCCGCTGCGGTTGAGACGGATCCGTACCGCGAAGTGCACGGCGTCAGCCGGGTAGTGAGTGCGGTACAGGTCTCGGTACAGGAACGCCGGCTTCCCCGACGTATCGAGAGCAGGTAACTCCACCGGACCGGCTGGGGGCACATAGTCCTCATACTCGCTCCACCAGTGCACATCGCAGTAGTCTTCGAGGAAGTGGTACACGGCATAGAGCGCGCCCCGAGTGCCCCCGCCATTGAGCAAAACCTGGTTGCCAAATGACTTGATATGCCATTCCTCCTCCGGCAGTTGGCTGGACAGCAGGCCGTTCTCCCTGGCCAAGTCCGTGTCTCCCACCTGGAACACGACATTCCGCCGCCCACCAATGGTCACATCCCCCTTGACCCGCCGGGCCAGGTAGTCCTGCAGTTCCTTCACCGCTGTGGACTCATGAGGAAGTGCCTCGCGCGGTCCCACAACTCGGTACGTCTGCCCCGTTGCGACCGCCAGGCATGGCAACCAGCACAGTAAGTACAGTCTTCTCACAGTCAGTCTCCCGTTTGTCCGGTCTCATGGCCCAACCACTCACGATACTATCGCCTGACTGCGGGTCACGTACCATCCGCGCCCTGAGCTCAACTCCAATCGGGACGCTGCCCCCCCTTGACGGGGACGTGTCGCGTCGGTATCGTCCCTGTCGCGCACATCGACTCGTCTGTGAGTTCACCGGTTTGAGCACGATTGCCCCGATGGAGAGCGGCGGTCCCCGCCGTGGTTTGGTGACGACATATCTCCACGAAGGACGGTCAAGGACGACCGCTCTCCACGAAGACGACCTCTACGAAGGACGGTCGAGGACGACCGCCTCCAGAAGACAGCGAAGTTACACACTCCGGTATGATGGCCGGGGCGTCTGCCAAAGACAAGCTCGTTTCTCAATACATCCCCCAAGGGGCAACTTGAGAGTGAACTGACATGGATAGTTCGGTGATGGCTCAGGTATGTCGGGGCATGCTCCTCAGCGTGTTGCTGTCTGCGGTGTTCGCACTGTCACCGGTCAATGCGTGGGCCGGCGAACGTGGCAACAGGGGCACAGAGTACGTCATTCCCATCACGGTTGAGTCCGGCTTCTGGGCTCGTGGGGCGGGTGATATAGTGGCCGGGACGATCCCGGCAAAGACGCTGAGCCGGCTCCCGGACGCCGGCTGGCAGATAGATTCCACAAGCATCCGCCTACTCTCTTCCGACAGCGCGACCGACGTGCCCTTCCGCATGTCAATGGACGACGGCCGTCCTGCCCGTCTGGCAGTTCAGCTTCTCACCGAGCTTCCCGCGCTATCCTCCGTCCAATACTCACTGCACGTCCGGCAGACTCCGGGACAGCCATCGCAGACCAAGGAGGTCTCCTCCTCCGGAAAAACCATCCAATGGCCGGATGACGATTTCGAACTGCTGCAGGGCCGCAATGGCGGGTTCGAGGAAGGGGGGACAGCTGAAGCGACCGGGTGGACTCTGATTCGCGCGGAGACATGCACGAAAGACCCACACAGCGGCCGCCGTTGCATCAGGCTCACCAAGACGGCTGAAGATCCCAAGTACCCGATGGTCATATCCGAGGCGTTCCCTATTCCTCCTGACTGTCGCTACACGCTCAAGGTCCGGTGTCGAGGCGACAAGATCGGCGAGGAGGGATCATTGATCGCCGCGAGTTTCTACTTCCTTGACGCCGACAAAAGGACCGTCAAGTCAAAACCGTTTCGAGTCCATTTCGGGAGCTATGACCTCCCCGGCACCTGGACCGCCATGTCCGCCAGCGAAGCGGCTCCCCCGGAAACGAGGTACGGTCAGGTCCGTATCTCCATCTGGAAGGCTCTCGGTACACTGTGGGTGGACGATATCGAAGTCACTCGTCCCGTTTCCTCTCAGATCGCACCGGCCATCATCCGTTTCGGGCCGGCTACAACGACGGCCAGGATGTCCCACGAATGACTGGAGACTCAAGCATGGAGATTCTGCGACCGATCGCGGTGGCACTGGCTCTCGCCGTGGGGCTCCCCATGCCCTCGATTCTCGCCCAGACTCCGTCGGCGAACGGACTCCGCCTCCTCGATTTCGGCACGTCACGGAGTCCTGTCTGGGCTGGCTTCACCCGGGTCACACGCGAGTCAGCCTACTCGGAGGAAACGGGTTGGGGCTGGTCAGACACGTCCGGCCTCAACCCACTCGTTGCCGGCGCCAGGCGCTCAAAGGGGTCACCCGATGCCCTCATGGGTGACTACATCCATTCCAACGGTAAGGACTTCGTCATTGATCTGCCGAACGATACGTACCGCGTGGTGGCCTACGTCGACGGCTACCTAATGCACGGCCGGACACGCTTCAGAGGCTACACCATCAAAGGCAACGGCAAGACGGTCGCCAACTTCACATGGTCACACGAACAATTCCTCTCCACGGACTATTTCTTCAAGGACTGGGACCGCCCGTTCGAGCCGACTGATCCGGTTTGGGAACGCTGGGCTGAAGAACTCCACCGAACAGAGATCTTCACCGTCCCGGTTGTTGACGGCAAGATGCGCCTGAAATTTTCCCACTCGATGCAGGTTTTCGGCCTCATCATCCACCCAACGACCAAGACAGCCGAGGCCGACCGCGCTATCACCCAACTCGATCAACAGCGCAAACGGGAGTTCTACGCAACTTTCTTCCCTCAGCGCATCCCTGAAAAGGAACCCCTCCCCGCCCTGACGCCTGCGGAGGCGAAACAGGGCTATCTGGTGTACGCACGCCATGTGTTCGATGGGGTCGACTACCACGGTGCGCCAACCCGCGACGAGATCGCCCCGTCCCTCGAAATGGTCGCGAGCCAAGATGAGTACGAGACGGTTACATTCACCGTGCTCCCACTCGTCGATCTCCCGAAGATCTCCGTGAGTGTCAGTGACCTTCGAGGCAAAGGAAACACAATCCCGGCTTCGGCGATGAAGCTGGAAGCTCTGCGCTACCGTTGGCAATCGACCGGCCCCGATATCCTCCCCAAGCCGGTGATGCTCACGCCGTGGACAACCACAAAGGCGAACGCCCGGGTGAACCGGCGCTTTTTCCTGACGTTCAGAGCACCCGAGAAGCCCCCAGCCGGCGTCTACACCGGAACGGTCCGCGTCCAGATCCCGGACCGACCAGCCGCCACGATCCCACTCAAGGTCAGGGTCCTGTCTCTCCGGTTGCCCACGATCAGCGAGACCGGCCTCTCAGCTGGCTACTATTACTACTCCGCCCGAGACCGGCTCTTTTTCGACCGCATGTACCGGGCAACTGACCCGAAGGTCACTGAGTTCATGGAACGTGACCTCCGCCTCATGAAGGACTTCAACCTCAATGCCTTCCAGCTCGATTACACGACGGCCCGAATCACGGACTACGACAAGCTGGCTGAAGGAGATCCGGAGTCCGTCGATTTCTCCCTGATGAACCATGATTTGGCGCTGTGCAGGAAGGTCGGGATTGACGCGCCAGGAATGGTCTTTTTGCAGTTCCTCCACAATGCCTTGATCGGGAGAAAACTGAACTTCAAATTCGGCTCGGAGGACTACGCCATCCGCGCTCAGAACTACCTCAGGCTTCTTGGTGAGGCCGTGCGCAAGCAAGGTGGCCCGGAATTGGTAGCCTGGCTCACCGATGAAGTACGCGAAACCGGTCTCCATTCCTGGAACCTGAACCACGATGACGCGTTGCGCTACTGCCAGATCGCACGCGAGGGTGCCGGGAACGCCATCCGCACAACCCTGACTCTGATGGCCGACCACGGCAGCGGAAAAGACTACACGGATCTCGTCCCCGCCTGCGATGTCACCCAGACCCACTATTGGGACAAATCCGAAAAACTGATCAAGACCGCCCGAGAAGGCGGACATGAGGTGTGGAGCTACAACTCGGGCAGAAGCCGTTACAGCTGGGGTCTGCAGATCTACCGACTTGGCGGTAAGGGACGCTGGCAATGGCACTACTACACCCACATCGATCGCCCACACAACCCGGTGACACGAGCCAGCTACATGGCCGTCGTCTACACCCCAACAGGACATTTCACCACGCCAAACCTCATCGAGTCCCGTGAAGGACTTGATGACTACCGTTACGTATGGATGCTTGAGCAGACACTCAAGAAAGGCGGCCCCGCAGCCGCCCGGAAGCTGGCCGAAGACGCTCTGAATGATGTCCGCAACCTGCCGCCCTACGGCATCAAGCTGGCCGGCGGAGAGGCAGTGGGTGGGGGTGCCATGGAGATCTTCCCCTCGTCCGCGGACTACGACCGCCTCCGCTGGCGGATCGCCCAGGCCATCCTCGCTCTGCGCGGAGAGTAGTCGATGAACACAAGACGTGACGGAGTGATTCCCGTACCAACCTCAGCACTCCCCCTGGGCGACATCCCCATCACCTTTGAGGTACTTCCGGTATCCGGCGGCAAGGCGCTGGACCGCGTCACCCCCAAAGTGGTCCGACTGAAAGGCCCGTTTGACAAATGAGCGCGGGGCCTCGCGAGCTCATGGCGTGGACGCAGCCAAGGAATGCCCATTGGAGGGCGAGAGTCCTCTCGAGCCGGGGTTTCCGTGCAGCCGCTAAAACAAGCGAGACGACGTCGCAGCGCTCAAGAAAGCGTAGGCACCAATGCGTTGGATCCGGGAGTCACAAATGAGCACCAGAACACACCGCTTCGAGATGTTCTCCGATGACTACTTCCGCGTCATCAGCCAGACAGGAGTGCGCCAACGCATTGGTCTGGGCGGGCTGGACTATCACGGATGCTGGGACATTGCCCTGGCCCCGGGTGGCACCCTCTACTATGCTGCTTCAGACGCGTCAGGCACTGCCCGGCACACCCGACTCATTGCCTACGACTACCCAACTGACGCGGGCAGGATCTGCCTGAAAGCGGAGGACGTTGTCCTGCCGCAGTCGCGTCAACTGCCGATGACGAAGCTCCATGAATCCCTCTGCTTCCTTCCCGATGGGCGGATCTTTGCCACCACGCACTCGACCGATCGTGCGCCGCAACACCCCGAATGGATGCCGCTTGCCCATCATACCCACATCTGGGAGGGATGGCCCGGGTCGACCATGGTGTGCTACGACCCGGCAACGGGTAAGAGCGAGAACTGGGGCATACCCGCTCCTCGCGAGAGTATCTACGGTGCCACCTACGACGCGAAGCACAACGCGATCTACATGATCGGTTTCATGCGCGGACATGTGTACCGTTTCTCGCTTGACGATCGGGAGGTCACCGATCTCGGGAAGGCCGCCGAACTCTTCTGCTACCGGCTGCACCCCGGCCCCGACCAGCACATCTACGGGTGCACCAAATCCGGGTACCTATGGCGCGTGAACGTGGATACGGTCAAGCTCGAGGACCTGAACTGGCGCGTCCCCGAGTACCCGGACAACTACTGCAACAACACCTGGTACCGCTACATGAGCCAGGCCCACAATCTCGATGACCATCGCATGCTCTTTTCTACCTTCTGCTCAGATGATTTCTTCATGCTCGACACCGCCACGTTGACGGTCAGCTCGCTGGGACGCAAAACGACCTTTGACGAGTTCGTAGACACCATGCCGACCACCATGGGCGTAAACGAGTTCGCAGTCGACAAAGACGGCGTGCTCTGGTACGTCATTGCGATCTACAATTTCCAGAAGCCCAACGACGACTTCCAGACCTACGCGATGCCCGATTACCTGATGCGCTGGAACTACCAGAACGGTGAACAACCCGAATGCCTCGGAGCTGTCGGCTCGGTAACGCACATGCACGGCCAGACCTCCGGTGTGCGCATCGACCGCGAACGCGACCTCCTCCACATCGTCGATAGCGGTGGACACGACGGCGGGCTCAGTGTGCTTAGTATCGATCTCGGTACGTTCCGCCGACATATGCATGAGCCGGGCCCCGTCTCAACGGACCCGTTCTTCCGCCCCAAGCCCATGACGGACGAGCAAGTCACGGCCTTCAAGAAGCGCGGCAAGGCCACCGAGGAAACCACTGCCACCAACCCCTTCTACGCCTTCCCAATCGAGACCATCACTCCCGTACGCATCTGGCGCCACGTCCCCCATACAGACATTGGAGATTCAGCCATCGTCGGGCTCGTCTGGGATGAACACGACCTGCTCCATGGCGTCTGCGGCCAGCGCACGATGTACGCCTTCAAAGTCACCGCTGAAGGCGTCGTGCAGGACTTCATGCCACTTGACAGCACCGATGCGAGCTACCGAGAGTGGCTCCTTGCCAGCGTTCTCCCCCAGCCACCCGAGCTTGATGATATCGACCTAGCGCTGCCACATGTGGTCGGCCGTCAGTACCTGGCTGAAGCATCAGCGGTCTGCGACTGGAACAGTGACCGGAAAATGGTCGGAACACGGGACGGATTGCTCGCCCGAATCGATGGAAACAGTGTCTATGCGTTGGGCAACGCCGCCCCCTACGGACCGGTGCGCGCCCTCTGCACAAACCACGGCCAAACCCAGCTCTGGGGAACGGCCGGGGACGAGGAGGACCTGGGCACGGTATTCACGTACGATGACCGGGACGGACTGCGTCAACTCGGGTTCCTGGTCTATAACATACACGGGTACTTCGACGGCCCATCTGCCAGCAATGTCCTCTCGTCAATTGCCGTCAGCCCCGGCGAGAGATTCATTGCTGTCGGAGGCGCCGATCGCCTCGGGGCGATCCATATCGCCCAACTCTGACGCGGGGTTCACGAAAAGGCCGTGAGGGATCTGAACTTGAATGCAGCGGTTCCCAGAGCGGTGGGAGGCATCTTGCCTCCCACGGAATCACCGGGCAAGGCTTGCTCTGGTGCATGGCAGGGATGCCCGGTGCCACCTTGAAGAAACCGTTTCGTGGCGCCAAGCTTCCTGAGTTTTACCTCGTTCCCACGCCGCCCTGCCTGAAAGGACTGAATCATGGCAGATCTCTACGGGATGCTCGATCCTGAGCTAATGGATCCACCGGGCCAGCCGTTCTCCTACTTTGCCAACCCGACGGATCCGCTGAGTTCATGGGGGGCTCTCCTCGGAACAGAGGTCACCCCGGAAGGTTACATTTGGACGGGCGTTGGCGAACTGATGTTCTTCACCGGCAATCCCCCCGTCCCGGTCCGAGCCCGCATCCGCACGCTCAACCGGGGCTACCTCCCCGTCGTGGAATATGCACTTGAGGAGAACGGTGTCCGGTTCGCGTTCCAGCTCTTTGCAGCAGATCTCGGTGGAGGGCTCAAGGGGTTGCCGGTCAGCTTCGCCAGGATCACCGTCTCGAACGAGCTTGAGAATGAGCCACGAGCCGCTCATCTGAGCGCTGCGTGGCGTTTCCGCGGCCCCTCGAACACGATGTACAGCAGCCTGGCCGACTATCGATTCGGCCAGAAACTCGATCGCATCCCGGAGCAACTGGTCGAAGGCCAGGCGACATTCAATCCCCATTGGCAGTTCGACTGGACCGACGACGCCCTAATGCGCGACGGGCGCATGGTGTACACCTTTCCCGCCGTCCCGAGCCCCTCCAGGAAATGGCTATCCCTCGAGGACTCGGGCCTTCGCATGCGCCGTTACTTCTCCGGTGAGATCGAGGGCGATCCGGAACCGCGCTACACCATCGCGCCACACACACCCGTGGGCGTCGCCACACACTGCCTCGTGCTCGCCCCCGGAGAGGCCCAAACCCTCACCTACAAATTGCCGATCTTGCCGTTGTCCGATGGCTCACCTGAGAGCCAACTCGTGCGTGACGCCGATGCTGACTGTCTCCTCGAGGAGATCGCTGAATTCTGGGAGGAAAAGGTAGTATCGAAGGCTCCCTTACATTTCCCGGAAGAGAAGGTGCAGAACTACCTGGTTGCCAACACCATCACCAACCTGCTGACCATCGACGAGATGGATGGCGAACTCATCGTCAACGTCAACAAGTTCCACTACCACGACTGGTACGGGGGCGGCAACACGACAGAACTGTGCCGCGGCTTCGAGTACATGGGCCTTCTCGATGTTGCCACGCACGCCTTCGAGTTCTTCCACAGCAAACAGTGGCCGGACGGCAGCTTCCGCCTGGACCGGTACGAAGACCGGCTCTACTGGGAGTTCTTCGGTTACAACCTCTGGGGTTGGGGACGACACTTCCAGCTCACCCGCGATCAAGCCTTTCTCGAACGTGTCTACCCGGGCGTCATCAAGGCCATGGCCTGGCATGCAGACGTCACCGCCAGGGATCCCCTGGGGCTGTTTGGTCCTGCCACCATCGCCGATGATGCGTTCCTCAAGAACTGTCGGCAAACCGGGCAGCATCTCTGGGGGCTGATTGGCGTGCGTAACGCGATCTACATGGCCAGGGAAATGAACGAAGTCGAAGACGCCGCCCGCTTCGAGGACCAGGAACGGCGCTTCCGCGCAGCGTTCGACAAGCTCCTGGACCAGCAGACGGCCAAGACCGGCGGAGCCATTCCTCCAGCTCTCGAGCGCACGATCCAAGGCAATGACTGGGACAACCTCCGTACACTGCACCCCGAAGTCCTGTTCGACCCTGCGGACCCCCGCATCGAGGCCACGCTGCGCACCGTGCGCGACCGCTACCAGGAGGGCGTCCTCGCCTACACCTGGCCGTCAAGTATCGCGAGAGACGGCGACCAGTTTGTCTTCAATGAGGAACCGGGGTTGCACTACTGGCAGACCCCCAACAACGCGCAGACGTCGCTGGTGCGCGGCACGGCGTGGGACCAGGAATGGGCCGTCCGGGAACTCTATGCCATGCTGCTGCACTCCACGTCGACACACCTGCCTGCTGAGTTCGGGACTATTCCGTGGAGCACGCGGGGATACAGTCACGTCTTCAATATCACCCCCCAGTGCACCAGCTCCGCCAACACGATCCAGCTTCTGCGCAACATGCTCGTACGGGAGCAGGGAAGCACCATGATCCTGTTATCGGCGGTGTCGCCGGAATGGGTGCGACCGGGCCGAGATATCCAGGTGTGCGATGAGCCCACCTCATTCGGCCTGGTCACGTTCAGTGTGCGCGCCGAACCGGATCGACTCACCATCCGACTCCCCGAAACATACCGCCAGGCCCCCCAGCGGCTGATTGTCCGGATCCCGTGGTTCTACGACGTGTGTCGCAGTGAGATCGATGGTCACGCTCTCACGGCGCAGGAAGACGACATCGAGGTCCCACTGGAGGCAGGAGAGCTGATCCTCTTCGGCGCTCTGAAGTGCGACACCCCACCGTTGAGCTACAACCAGGCAGTCGCCGACTACAAGGATGAGTACCGGCGACGGTACCGCCATTTCCTACGCACCGGAAACCGGCACGAACTCCCGCAAGCCCCGCGGTGAGCTTGAACGTCCCATGCTCGCAAGCGATATTCCCGTTTTTCTTCTGATGAGGAGAACGTCATGACAACCGCAACGCGCGGATATTACCGAATTGACAAAGACCTGTGCACGGCGTGCTGCGACTGCCTGAAGGTCTGCCCCGAACACGCCATCAGGAAGGCGACGTCCGACCTCTGCGCCAAATGCGTGAAATACTGCACTGGCTTCCCAGGCTTCGAGGTGAAGTGCAGCCAGAACAAAATGTGTATCGACCAACGCCTCTGCACAGGGTGCGGGAAATGCGTTGACTCGTGCCCCGAAGCTGCCATCGGCGCGTTCGCTCCAACCGAGCCCTGCGCAAAGTGTGGCTCACGTGACCCGGACTGCTGCCATCCATCGACGACTTGAGCCGTTCAACGTGCCCCCCCCGGAACACCCCAGGCCATCTCTTCCTGACTGACTGCAGGTGTCTTTCTGCAGGCAAGTGCTGATGATCAACGCCTCCCCATGAATGTCTCTGATCCCACGGAGTACCCACGATGACCCCATCACGGCGAATGAAGTTTTGGGCAATAGCGTCATGCGCCCTCCTGGTATCCACAGCATATATACAAGCTGTGGAAATCCCGGAGCCGACCTTTCGGATCGGTTTCGAGGACACCGCCCTGCCCGACCACGCAGCGGGAGCCAAGGAGCACCCGTCCCTCAAGACCGACAACCTGCGTTACGTGGACGGAAAGTCCGGGAAGGCTGTACTGCTGGGTGAATGCCCGCCGCTGGTCTACCAGGCAACCGGCAACGTTCCGGACGAAGCCACGATCACCTTCTGGGTGAAGCCGCTGGACTGGCAGAAGATCGCCAGATGGCGCTATCTTCTGGTTCTCAGTCCACGCGGCCGCGCCATCATGTATCTCGCACAGTATCCCAGGAAGGAACCAGTACTGCAGTTCCTCTGGACACCTGTCTACAGCCCGGGACACGAGACCACGGATAGCGCCTTGAAGGTAAACGAGTGGAACCACGTAGCCGTAGCGTGGGACGGCATCCGGTCCCGAGTCTACTTCAATGGCAGTCTGGTGCTCAGCAAGCAACACCCCGGCGGATTTCAGCCCAACATCCCAGCCAGGGCAACGCTGCAGCTGGGCGGACTCGACGCAAAGGCAAGCAGCGGCAGCAGCTACCAGAACGCCCCATGGGGCACGGCTGACACCGCTGTGGATGATCTGAACGTCTACCCCGGTGCCCTAAGCGCAACGCAGATCGCCTACCTGGCAGGCCGTACCGAGAACGCACGCCCTCTGACAGCCGCCCCGGAACAGCCGGCCCAGTACCACATTCCCAAACGTGCAACTGCGCCCACACTGGACGGACACCTGGCCGACGGCGAATGGAACACGGCAGCCACAATGCTGCCGTTGATCGACGCAAATCGCCCCGGACACACCTTCGACTCTCCCCCACAGCAGATCCACCTGGCCTACGACGACACTCACCTGTACGCCGCAATGCGCAGCGTATTCCCCATCGGGGCACAGATTCCCAAGGGAGGGACACGACGCGACCTGGAGGCACCGGATGAGCAGGTGTGGGACGACGAGTCGTTCGAGCTCTGGATACTCCGTGAGGGAGAAGAGCGTACATATCGGTTCGCGGGCAACGCGGCGGGAGGCTTCACCGAAATGCTGGGCAAGGACTATGCCTGGACAGGAAAGTGGCAGATCGCCAACACCATGCGGTTGAACATCTATGGCAACGAAACCTGGGAGGTGGAGCTGGCCATTCCGTGGAAAACGCTCGGCCTCAAAGCCGGTGACGGAACAGAACTCAAGCTCAATTTCTGCAGAACATGGCGTTGTCTGGATCAGCTGGGGGTAACGTCACTCGCCGGAGCACCAGGATATCCGGAAACCGCCTTCTTCCCCACCGTCACCTTCACCCCGACCGCACCGCCCTACACCATCACCACGTCAGGAACACCTTCCGCCGGCGACATGACCCAGACGTTCAC
>Ga0209045_1002544_pt1 | contig 13200 bp, 7 predicted proteins | sample SaaInlLV_10m_DNA_4_FD_184664 | JGI IMG/M metagenome (GOLD analysis project Ga0209045, IMG submission 184664) | Marine microbial communities from expanding oxygen minimum zones in the Saanich Inlet - Saanich Inlet SI072_LV_200m_DNA (SPAdes) (version 2) | ecosystem: Environmental > Aquatic > Marine...
GCCCACTTCTCTCTTTCTCGACAGTGGGCCAGCAGCCTATATTCATGCAATGGCGACCCAGTCGCTACCTTAACATCAAGGACTGCATGGCCCACTTCCTCCTCCCCCTGCCGCCAGTTCCTCCCATCACGGACCCGTCCTCGTCAGGGCGTACACTGGTTCTTTCTTTCTGGAGGACACGGAGCCACAGGGCTTCTCTCTCGTGCTCTCCAAACCAAGAACGATGGGGCGAATGCGTGTGGCCGGTTCGACGGCGGCGCGTATACGCCACATCTCCGTGATCTTCTTCTCTCGACTCCGTGCCTCAGTGAACTCCGTGGTGGAGAATCTCCGCGTTCCGGCATCTCCATCTCTGAACAAAGAGGCGTCAAGATTCGAGCCTGAAACCAGACACCGGACACCTGAAGCTTGATCCGGTCCCAACGCACCATTGAATGTCGCCGGATCAGTGGTTTCTTCCCCATCGGGTGCGAGCCCGACGGAGTGCTTGCGTGCTCATCCGGCGCCATTCCAAGCTAACGCGGTTGCCCTGACAGGGAGGCGACGGCTGCCGAGGTCATGTGTCAGTTCCGGAAGGGCAGGCGTCGCAGGATTCAGGAGGGGGTGCTGCCATGGGAGCGTTGCGCTCCGACGGAAGGACGGGGGGGGGGACGACGCGCTACTCGGCCGGCTGCAGTTGGCCGACTTTTTCGCGTTCTTCTGAGATGATCACCTTCGCCATCTCCCGCAAAGACCGCCATTCGCTCTCGTAGAAGACGTAGCCGTTTTCCTCATTCTCCTTGGCCGCGCGCCCTTTCTGCATCTTCAGGGCTGCGGATTTCACGCTGCGGCTGAACGCTTTGCGCTCCATCTTGTGCCGGGTCATTGTCTCCTCTACGTACTGCGTCCGGAGCTTCATGGACTGCGGAGAGTCGAACATGAGAAGGATGTCCTTATTGGCCGGCACGCGTTCGATGTCTCGCATCATCACGCGCTGGGAGCCGATCACCACGAACTGCCCCTGTCGGCCACGGTAGATGCCGGTAAGTTTCCGATCCATGGCCGGGCTGCGGTACACGACAGTGATCTTCTGTCCTTCCACATAAACAGGGAACTTCTCTGCGGCTTCCTTCTCGAGGGCTGCTTTGTCCGGGGCCGGATATTTCTTGGCGACCAGCTCATCCGTGAGGCGCTGGGCGGACTCGCGGCATTCCTCCTCGGTCCGTACGTCAAGGGCGGGGCGTTTGGTGCAGTCATCGCTTTTGGCGAATTCGCTCAGAGCATTGCGGGATACTCGCAGATCGCTCGCCTTTGGGTTCGCTGCCAGTTCGGCCTTAATCAGGAGTCTGACTGCTGCGACCCGGTCGGTGGAACGCGCTGTTCCCACCAGCTGGGCATGGCCACGGTAGGGCGCAGTCAGCACGATGGACAGTGTCAATGCGGTCACAGGAAAGAGAGGAGAGTGCCGTTTGAGCGCCCTGAGCATATTGTCGTCCTTTCGCCTATCACCATCAATGCTGGATGTGAGACACGTGACGGCTCGTATGCCTTCCCATGCATCAACCAAACCGCTTAATGGGACCCCTCGTGGGGTCACCGTGTTCCGTTGTACTCTAGATCAAGGGGAGCCCCTACGCAATGGGTTCTCCTACGCGGGAGCCCTTCGGTGGCGCAATGTCCCAGTTACATGGGGGAGAACGCCAAGACGGCTTGAGGGACTCTCGCCCTCCATGGAGCGCAGATGCCCCAGGGGAGCCGAGACGGCTCGAGGGACTCTCGCCCTCCATAGAGCGCAGATGCCCCAGGGGATCTCGAGGGATGACCCGGTGGCCTGACTTCGTCCTTGACCCCGTCCCCCTTCGCGACTATCATGATGTGGTTCGATGGATAGTCACTGTGGGGGACTATGGTTGCAGCTGAAGCAGAACGTTTGGTGCGTCGCGTCGCCTTCCGCATTGAGTTGGCGTCGGCCGGCCGTCGGGCCTATGCCGCTTCACTGGTCTTAGCCGGAGCCGGTGCTCTACTCTTCGTCTGTTCACGGTTGTTGGGCTTGTTCCCCGATCTGTTGACGCCACCCATGGTTCCGGCTTTGTCGCTGGGAGGGCTTGCCGCCGGCGTCCTGCTGCGTAGCAGAGGGAGTCCCGTCACGGCCGCTCGCTCTATTGATGAGCACGAAGACACATCGGATCTCTTTCTCACGATTCAGACCATGCCTCCCGGGCAGACAGATTTTGCGCCACTGGTCTTCCGGGACGCCGAGGAGCGGTGCAAGGACGTCGCTGCCGTCGACATCGTCCCCTTCCGTCCTTTGCCCTCTCTCCTGCGATTGGTGTTGGCCTCCCTCGTCTTGCTGATGGCGATGCGGTTTGTGCCGCAGTGCGATCCGTTTGGGAAAGACGATCAGCGGCGGCGCGTGGATGCTCAGCGAGATGCCGTGGAACAGACCAAGACAGCCACTGCTCAACGACGGGCGGTCCTGGCGGAGAAGGATGTGACGGCGAAGCACTCTGAAGCGGTGGAAGCAGAGCTTCAGAAGCTGGTTGGGACGTTCAGCGAAGCCAAGCCGACGACCAAGGGCCTCACGTCGAAGCGTCTCTCAGGGCACCAGCAGCAGATGGGGAAGCTGTGGCGAGGCATCAGTGAGAAGCAACTGCGCGGCGCATTTGATCGAGCAGGGATGCGTCAGAGCTTTGGCGGCGGTGATCTAGCGCGCGCGGACGAGTGGCGTCGACAGCTCAGTCGAGGTGACACCAGCGGGCTGAAGAAGGAGTTGGCCGAACTGCAGAAGATGGCTGAACAGATGGCTGCGACTCCCGATCCGGCGGCCCGGCGTAAGCTGGCCCGGGAACTGGCCCAGCGGATGAAGGGACTCTCCGGGTTCATGGGGAGTGGGACGAGTTCTCCGGGCATGCAATCAGCGATGAAACGAGCGTTGGAGCAGCTTGGGATGGCGAAAGACGGGAAGGTTGGCCCCGAAGCTCTGAAGGGCCTCAAAGATTCCCTCGGACTGGCGGGGATGGAGCTGGAGGCGATGGCCCAGTCGCTGCGTGATCTTGAGGCCCTTGAGCAGGGGCTGCGGGCTGCGCAACTGGCTCAGCAACTCAATGCGATGAAGGGATTGGCTTCTGATGGCATGGGGGATCTGGCCGGGGCAGCGGACTACGCCCAACTCTACGAGGAGCTTCTTGCGAAGCAGCGGGGAGAGGGAAAGGGGATGGGCGAGGAAGGTGTTGGGCGAGGCGGCCGGGCCGAAGAGGATGATGAGACGGAGACGGACTTTGAATCGAAACGCTCCAAATCGAAGGTCACGGCAGGCAAGGTCCTCCTGAGTTGGCAGACCAAGGAGGTCCCGGAGGCCGGAGAGGCCCGCGTCGCCTATGACAGTCAGGTTGTGAAGGTGCGGCAGGAGGCCAGCGAGGCCATCCTCCGAGAGCACATTCCCCCGGGGTACCACGAGTCGATCCGGCGCTATTTCGACAGTGTTGGTGGAGGGGGGAGCAGTGCTGCGAATCAGGACAAGTAGCGGATGTCTCTGCCCGAAGAGTCGCCGGGTGGCACCGCCTCCCACATTGTGTGCTTCTCGAGAGCGGGAGGGGCTGCCATGCCGCGACCGTCTCCAGAGGAAGTCAATAGCATTGGGCGGCGTGGCAGGAGAACGCACTTCTGCCGGCCGTCTTCTCGTGGCACTTGCGTTACTCCTCGTGCTCTGCGGCTGCGGGGGCGCCCCAAATCAGGTCGCGTCTATACGGATCCGCCACACGCGAGTGTGGCGCGTGCTCCCCGATCGAGCACGCATCCCCGCACCGCGCGGTGTGGCGTTGGGGCTGGAGGGAGAAGTTTACCTGCTGGACACGGCCGCTCGGGTCCAGGTCTACGGACCGGATGGCGAGGTCCGCCGGCACTGGCGGATGCCTGAATCTGAAGTCGGGAGCCCGGAGGATCTGACGGCTTTGCCTGACGGACGGATTGTCGTTCCTGACACGCACTACCATCGCGTCATCACTTTCGATCGCGATGGCGTCGAACTCGCTCGGTTTGGGGAATTCGGGCGGGAGTTGGGGCAGTTCATTTACCCCGTGTGTGCCGTAGTGGACGATGAGGGGAACATGTTTGTCTGCGAATACGGGTCGAACGACCGCATACAGAAGTTCACGCCCGATGGCGTCCCTCTTCTCGCGTTCGGAGGCTTTGGCACGGAACCGGGCAGGTTCCAGCGTCCCTCCGGGATGGTCTGGCTCGACGGTCGCCTGTACGTGGCTGACGCGGCGAACAATCGGGTGCAGGTTTTTTCAGGTGACGGGGGATTCGTTGGCGTCATGACAGACCCGTCGGGCCTTTCTCCGGCTTTGCGTTTCCCCTACGACATCACGTTGGGGCCGGAGGGGCGGCTTTTGGTGGTCGAGTGGGGAGGCGGCAGGGTGACGGAGCTGTCCCGCGATGGGACCGTGCTTGGGCGCTACGGGACAGCAGGGGCTGGTGACGGTCAGTTCAGTACGCCCTGGGGCATCGAGTGTGACTCGTCCGGTGGGGGACGCATATGGGTGGCCGACACGGGAAACCGACGGTTAGTCGTGCTGGATCGCGAAGGGGATCGTGGATGAGTTCAGGCGGAGATGCAGAGAGAGGAGTGATATTCGTTCAGTGACGATGGTCTGGACCATTTTTCTTCGTGTTGCGCGCGGGGTGATTCCTCCCTCCCGGGAGAGAGTGACGGTCCGTCGTGCGCTGCCGTTGTTGCTGTTCGCTGCCGTCATTGGTGGCGCATGCGTCGCAGCCGACCTGTTGGACGTACTCATGTTCTCGAACCGCGGGGCCTTTGCTGTTCTTCTGGCACTGCCGTGGGTGTGGTGGATCCACGTGACAGGGCGTAGCGGACTGCGTGGGGGACGGGCACTGGCTGCCCTTCTGGTCAGATTGCTTCTTCTCACGGTTTTTGCAGTCCTGCTGAGTGAACCGCGCGCGGTTCGGCGGAGCAGGCGTCTCTCGACCGTCTATGCGCTCGATGTCTCGGATTCGGTGGGGCCTGCGGCGACTGACGAGGCGCTGACTTTTGTGGTCAAGACCGCCTCAGAGAAGCCCGAGGGTGATGAGGCCGGGCTGGTCGTTTTCGGGCGTGAGGCGGGAGTTGAACTGCCTCCGCGTCAGACGTTCCCTTTCGAGGCCATCAACAGTCGCATAGGTCGGGATGGGACCGACCTCGGTGCAAGCCTTGGGCTCGCGGCGGCAGTCCTGCCTGAAGCGAATGACGGTCAGATTGTGCTCATTAGCGATGGTGTTTCTACAGACGGCGATCTCTCAGGGGCATTGGATGAGATTTCGTCCCGAGGCATTTCCGTGGATGTGCTCCCCATTCAGTATGATTTCGGCGACGAGGTCTGGCTTGAGAAGCTTGAGGTGCCGCGGGTGGTGAAACTGGGGGAAACGTATGAGGCTTCGATCGTGCTTTCGTCCCTCACCTCCGGCCGTGGACGGCTGGTGTTGCGGGAGAATGGCAAGCTGATCGGCGAGGAAATGGTTGACTACCAGCCGGGCAAGAACCGATATGCGCTGCCGTTGTATCTCCGCGAACCCGGGTACTACGAATACGTCGCCAGGATTGAGGTCCCGGAAGCGCGTGATGGGTGGCGCCAGAACAACATCGCGATGAACTACGTCTACCTGCGCGGGGAAGGGCGGGTGCTGTTGGTGACGGATCCGGAGGGAGACCCACGTGAGTGGGAGGCCTTCGCCGGGGCGTTGCGCACAAGCAAACGGATCTGCGACAGTCAGGTGGCCTATGAGTTCCCTCGTGACCCGATGTCTTTGATGCCCTACGACTGTGTTGTGTTCGCCAATGTTCCGGCTGACGCATTTGATGTGGTGCAGTTGGGGGCACTCAAACAGGCGGTGCACGATCAGGGCACGGGTTTCCTGATGATTGGCGGACGGAACAGCTTCGGTCCGGGCGGGTACCATCGAAGCCCGATCGAGGAGGTGCTTCCGGTCACGATGGACATCAGTCAGAAGAAAGTCCTGCCCAAAGGGGCGTTGGCGCTCATCCTGCACACCTGCGAGTTTCCGGAGGGGAACACGTGGGGGAAACGCGTGGCCAAAGAGGCGATTCGGGTGCTCGGGGATCAGGATGAGGTCGGGGCGCTTGTTTACGACTACCAAGGTGGCGAGAAGTGGCTGTTCCCTCTGACGCCGGCGGCGGAGTACGATGATTTGGTCAAGCTGATCAACAACGCGGCGATCGGAGACATGCCGAGCTTTTCGGCGACCATGCAGCTGGGATTGGATGCGCTCAAAGAGAGCGATGCCGCAGCCAAGCACATGATTATCATCTCTGACGGAGATCCTTCCCCCCCGCCTCCCGCAATGGTTCAGGAGTTCGTGGCCAGCGCCATCAGCGTCTCGATGGTTGCCGTCTTTCCGCACGGCGGACAGGATATTTCCATCATGCGCTCGATCGCTGCTACCACCGGCGGACGATACTACTTCCCCCAGGATCCCAGCCTGTTGCCCTCGATTTTCATCAAGGAGGCAAAGAAGCTCAAGCGGAACCTGATTCAGAACAAGACTTTTGTGCCGGTCGTCGAGTACCCGTCGCCGATCTTGAAGGGAATGACGGGACTGCCTGAGCTCAAGGGGTATGTGCTGACAACGCCCAAACCACGGGCCGTGACAATTCTGAAAGGCCCGGAGGAAGAGGAGGTCGATCCTGTTCTATCGGTCTGGCGTTACGGTCTGGGCAAGACGGCGGCTTTTACCTCTGACCTGTCCCCCAACTGGGCATCATCGTGGGTTGAGTGGGATCGCTATTCGGCCTTTGTGGAGCAGCTCGTGACCGACATTTCCCGTACGGAGCTCCGCAGTGATCTCTACCTGAGTACCTATGCATCGGGGCGAACCGGAATCGTTCAGATTGAGGATCACGGGGCTGGGAGCTCGTATGTCGAGCTTCGGGTCCAGGTGAATGGGCCGCGCGGGAAATCGGTGAGTGTTGAGGCAGGGCAGACCGGCCCCCGACGATATCAGGGCGTGTTCGATTTGTGGGGACAGGGGCGGTACCGAGTAATGGTTGCCGGCGTGAGGCGAGACGCCACCGAACGGATTGTCGGAGGCTTCGTTGTGCCCTATTCGCCTGAGTACCTCCGTTTCCGCTCCAATCCCATCGTGCTCTCCCAGATTGCCGAACGCACAGGGGGGCGGATTCTGACCGGGGCGGAGAGCGGCACGGAGATCTTTCGGGAAGATCGTGAATCGCGAACCACCAGCCGTGCCGTGTTTGACTGGTTCCTGATCCTGCTTGCGTGTTTGATTCCCCTGGATGTGGCCGCTCGTCGGGTCCAATTGGACTGGGGGGCTGTCCGTGAGTGGTTTGGAGCCAGGCGTTCCTCTGGTGAGTCCGGTGAGACGTTTTCTGCCCTCTTGCGGCGTAAAGACAGCATTGCGTTTGATCGTGGCGAGTCGAGTGAGGCACGTGTGCCGCCGGTTTCGCCAGGCGTGGAGAAGCGCGCCATCGGGACTCCGGGCACGAGAAAACCGTCGTCGACACAGCCGAAGGAAGCTGCTCCGCCGGCTCCGGCAGATGCCGTATCGACGACACAACGCCTGTTGGCCCGCAAGAAGAAGTGGAAAGATGACTCTGAGTAGCTGCGCCCGTCGCATGAACGAACGGTCAGGTGAACAGATACGACCGTCCGTCCGCCGGGGCACGTCATGTGCCTGGGTGGGTTGGACGCCGATGAAGGAGAACAGGACTGATGAGTGATGAAGCCAAACTTGCACAGGCTGCGTCGGCGTTCCGGGCGGATGTGGAGCGAATTCGTGCTGCCGTCGGGGAGGTCATTGTCGGGCAGGGACGAGTCGTGGAGTGCACGGTTACTGCCCTGATCGCCGGTGGGAACGTCTTGCTCGAAGGTGTTCCCGGGCTTGGCAAGACGGAACTGGTCAAGACGTTGGGGCGGGTTCTCGAGCTTGAGTTCAAGCGCATTCAGTTCACCCCCGACCTCATGCCTGCGGATATCATCGGGACTAAGGTCATGGCGACCGATCCTACTGGGCGTTACCAGTTTGAGTTCCGGCACGGGCCGGTGTTCACCCAGCTCCTGCTCGCCGACGAAATCAACCGGGCAACGCCGAAGACCCAGTCGGCCTTGCTTGAGACTATGCAGGAACGCTCGGTCACAGTGGACGGAACGACCCACAAACTCACTCCTCCTTTCTTCGTGCTGGCCACTCAGAACCCGATCGAGCAGGAGGGCACGTATCCGCTCCCTGAGGCGCAGCTTGACCGCTTCATGTTCAAAGTGAGTGTGCCTTTCCTGGATCGTGACGAAATGAACGAAGTCATGACTCGAACGATTGTTGCCCAGTCGGTCGATGTAGAGAAGGTTGTCAGTGGCGCTCGGATCCTGGAGATGCGGGATGTGCTTTCGAAGGTGGTCATTGCAGAGCCCATGCGCGACTATGCGGTGCGGTTGGTATTGGCAACGCATCCGGACAGTGAGTTCTGTCCGGAACGGGTGAAGTCCTATGTGCGCTGGGGAGCCAGCCCCAGGGCGGGGCAGGCGCTTCTGCTGGGCGCGCGTGTTCGGGCTCTGGCGGAGGGGCGTGTGCACATTTCGTTCGAGGACCTGGATTATTTCGCGGCCGAGGTCCTGCAGCACCGTGTGCTACTCAACTACGATGGACAGGCGGAAGGGATTCAGACCAAGGACCTCATCGGCGACGTGCTGGAGTACGTGTCACCGGTCTGATGGTGACGACAGCGTTCGGAGGAGCCGCGTACAACGCAGGCGGTTTCTGAGCGGAACAAACACGAGAGCGAGATGGCGGCAAGCACGGAACAACGGCAACTGACCTCACTGCTGAGCAATGCGACATTGTCGCGTGTTGAGCGGCTGCGCATTGCCATGCCGAGGCTGTTTACGGACCGGCGGCGCGGCGAGCACACCAGCGGGCGTTCAGGGACCAGTAATGAGTTCTCTGATTTCCGTAACTACGTGTCCGGGGACGATGTTCGGTTCGTGGACTGGAATATCTTTGCTCGCCTGAACCGGCCCTATATCAAGCTGTACATGCAGGAAGAGGAGATGAATGTCGCCATCTTCGTTGATGCGTCCACATCGATGCTCTTCGAGGGGAAGTTTGAGCTTGCTTGTCGCCTGGCGGCGGCCTTTGGTGTCATGGGGCTCTTTGGCGGTGAGCGAGTCAGCGTTTACGGCCTGAACCAAGCAGGGAGGCAACCTGCATCCCTCTTGAACCGAACCGGGCGAAGCTCGATGGCGTCTCTTTTCCGGTTTCTCGAGTCGCTGGATGGAGGGGGCGATCTTCCGGTGGAGGAAGGAATCGAGTCTGCGCTCAAACGCCATGTTGGCCGCGGCATAGCCATCATCATTTCCGACTTCCTCAGCTTTGGTGATCTCCGCCGGGCTTTCAATCTTCTGTTCAGCAGCGGGATGGTCCCGTGCGCTATCCATGTGCTCGGCCCGAGTGAGCTTGATCCTGAGCTTTCCGGGGACAGTCGTCTTGTGGACAGCGAAACCAACGAGAATCTGGATGTGACCTGTTCCGGAGACTTGGTTGATCTGTATCACGAGTACCGGCAGGAACATGAGAGAACGGTCTCGCTGCTGTGCCGCCAGCGCTCGGGGCGTTTCGCGGCTCTGGACTCATCGACCTCGGTCGAGGACATCCTCTTTGACATGTTGCGTCGAGGGGGGTGGCTGAGATGAGTCCATTCGGTTTCTACAGCTTGACTGGTGCCTGGCTCTTTCTGCTGATCGGGCCTCTGGTCCTCTTCTACTTCCTCAAGCTCCGACGCCCGCGAGTCAGGGTGACATCGTTGGCTTTGTGGCGGCGTGTCATGGCGGACAAGCGAGTCAATTCTCCGTTCCAGAGGTTCAAGCGGAACATCCTTCTCCTGCTGCAATTGCTTCTTCTTGTTCTGATTGTTCTGGCGGCCATGCAGCCGTATCTGCGCGGTCGCGCATCGCGCATTCGGCGGCTGCCGATACTGGTGGACTGCTCAGCCAGCATGGCCGGTCTCGACAAGCCGGGCGGTGTGTCTCGCCTTGCTGAAGCCAAGCGTCAGGTCCATGAACGTGTTGACGGCATGTTGCCGGATCAGGAGATCTGCCTCATTTCGTTCAGCGGCAGAGCACGGAAACGCTGTGGCTTCACGGACAACAAGAGGGCACTGCGGGCTGCGCTGGAGGAGATGTCTGTGGAGGATGTCCCAAGCTCGCTGGATGAAGCGTTGCGGATTGCCCAGGCTCTTGCGCTGACTGCTCCGTTTGAGGAGGTCCTGCTGATTACGGACGGAAACCTCCCGGAGGATGTCGCTGTTGAGCTCCCGTTTGATGTCGAGTTCCACCGCCTGGCTCCGGCCGGGCCGAATTGCGGGATCACGGCTCTCAATGCGGAGAAGAATCGTGAGGGCAGTTGGGATGTGTTCGTGCAGGTTGACGGATCTCACGATGCCCCTCTCGGCCTGCGCGTGCTGCTTTCGCAGGACGGGCAGAGCATCGGCGATCAGGACGTAACCCTGGTCCCCGGCAATGGTGAACGTCTGGTCTTCCGGGTTGATGGTGGTGAGAGCGCCCTTCTCGAGGTGCGGCTCGTCCCGGACGGCCCGGACTCACTGCCTGCCGACGATGTGGCCTGGTTGCGAATTCCGCGCTCACGTCCGTTAGCTGTCTACGTGGATCCTGGGCTTGCGGCGTTCCGACACGCCTTGGCGGCGATGAAAGGGTTGGTTGTTTACACGGATCCACCGTCGGAAAGCGGGGCTTCGGATGTCGATCTGGCCATTCTCGCGGAAGGGAGTGGCGAGATCATCGAGGCCGGTCTCACCGTCCACGTTGGCGGAGTGCCGCAGGCGCTGGGCAAGTATGTGTCGGTGGGCAGCGGAGGCACAGAGGTGGTGGATTGGGATCGGGGTTGCGACGCTCTGCGGCATGTGGAACTGCGTGATGTCGTCTTGATTGAGAGCCCTGAATTCAGTGATGGAGCGCACGAAGGCGATCTTGAGGGCGAAGGGTATGAGGTGTTGGTGCACGGTCGACGTGGGCCTCTCATGCTGTGGCGCGAGCATGGGGGACAAGCCGCGATCAATGTTCTGTTTGATCCGGCCCGTTCGACCTGGCCGTACCGAATCGGGTTCCCGATATTCGTGGCCAATCTGGTTGAAATCGCGATGCATGAGGCCGGGATCGCCGAGATCCAGGCTGCCCGCACGGGCGTTCTTCCGGCCGTGTCCATGCTCCCCGAGACGTCGTATTCCTGTCACGCCCCGAATGGTGAGACTTCGGAGCGCACAACGGATGCCAGCGGCTGGTTGAGCGGGCTCCCCGCTTTGCAGGCCGGGCTTTATCGACTTAAGGGCGGGGCGGAGGACCGGGCATTCGGCGTCTCCCTGCTAAATCTCCGCGAAACGCGATTGGCAGCCGCTGAAGAATTGCGATTCGATGAGCATCTGTCAGTGGAGGCGAACGAGACGGTTGTCAAAGCCGAGAGTTCTCTTTGGGCGACGTTCGTGTTGCTGGCGCTGATCGTCCTGCTTGTGGAGTGGTGGTTCTATCACCGGCGGGCCGGCGGGTGAGGTCCGACAGGCATATCGGGGCAGTGTAACTTGCGTCTCTTCGGTGTCTGAACAGAGCCGCGACTTACGGGAGCGGTTCCCATTGAGAGTGCCGAGCAAGACCGCTCCCGTAGGTCGCGGCTCTGACGGACAGCCCAGACCGCGATTCGTGCTGAAGTTACAGACGAGCCTGTCCTGCGGTGCGGAGCGCGTCGCTCACGTCTGCGGAGTGTGACCGCCCACAGGTGCATGGAGGAGCCGGTTCTCCGTAACCGGCCTGGCCGCATACGGAGATGCGGCGCCTCCAACGGTGTGTCCGCGACCGACAGTTCCGTGCGCAAGTCGGGTGATGTCGCGTACGAGCCCAGCCGCGGGCGGAGGCCCGGCAGTCGGCTTGGTGTGTATTGCTTACAGGAGAGATTGTGGGGCGTCTCAGAACCATTGTTTCCGTTGTGTTGTGGGTTTTGGTCGCGAGGCAGGTCGTCGCTCAAGGCGACTCGTCGTTGCGCCTCCATCTCCTCCCCGTTCTGCCCCGTGACAGGAGTGGTGCCCCGATTGAGATCGAGGCGTCCTTCGGGTTCCGGGGCGTTGGGGTTCTGACGGGTGATCTGGTCCTGGATTTCCAGGATGGGCGCATTCAGTGCTGCCGCGTGCTGACGCCAGACGTCACCATTACGGCTCCCGGGACCTCGGTAATGGTCACGCTTCCTCCGATCCCCGCTCCGGAGCACAGCGCTCGTGCAGACGTTGTGGCATCACTCCGGACGGCCGACGGCGATATTGATCTGGGCTTCAGTCAGATTGACCTGCCACAGCCGACCATTCGTTCGCAGGTCCTTGCGGTCTGCGCAGCCGCAGGGGACAGCACGTCCATACCTGCAGCCGCGGTCAAGCGCTTGCTAATCAGTCGGTACGACCCCACTCACAAGGACGGCATTGAGCACCGACTCTCCTGTTGGCCTCTGCGACTCACTGTGGAGGACCTGCCGACCAACAGCCTGGGCTTCTGTGCGTATGATGTTCTTGTTCTGACCTCGGAAGCTGTCCGGGAGTTGGGGAGTGTCCACTGGCAGTCGATGCGGGCATGGATCCGAGCCGGCGGAGTCGCCTGTATCGCTGTTCCTGAACAGTTGCCGCCCCGTCTTCGGGAGCGCTTCCAGGACCTGTTGGGCGGGAGCAGCGATGACGGGGCAAGGCGGGCTGCCTTTCAACTGCTTGCTTCCGGAGCGGTAACGGGGCCGGTTGCAGGAGATGTGGGTATTGGCCACGTCGTTTTGCTGCCTCCTGGAGAAGAACTCCAGGACCTCTCCGACGACGCATTCCGGAAGCTGGCATGCTCCCTGTGGCGGGTGACGCGGCATCAGGCGGAGGGCATCTGTGCGAACGGCAGCTGGAGAGAGGACCAGCTCCAGCATGGGTTCGGGGTGGTCGGTGCTGCCATGTTCCCCAACCAAAGGCGCCGACAGTCCTCCCAGCCTCGCCCACCCCACGCCTCCTTCGGGAGTTTTGAGCCCCGCTGTCGGCAGACGCTTGTCCAACAACTGTTGCCTGACAAGCTCAGGATCATGCCGTTGTGGCTTGTTGCCCTGGTACTGGTGGCCTTTGTGTTGGTCATTGGCCCGGTGGACTATTTCTTGTTGGGAGCGTTGCGTCGG
>Ga0209045_1002546_pt1 | contig 13196 bp, 6 predicted proteins | sample SaaInlLV_10m_DNA_4_FD_184664 | JGI IMG/M metagenome (GOLD analysis project Ga0209045, IMG submission 184664) | Marine microbial communities from expanding oxygen minimum zones in the Saanich Inlet - Saanich Inlet SI072_LV_200m_DNA (SPAdes) (version 2) | ecosystem: Environmental > Aquatic > Marine...
CAATAAACAGGTCAATTATTGATACAATCATCAAGTCTAGAAACAATGTTCTTGAGGGCTTAAATTGCCTTGCTACATATATCCCTGATTAGTTACCATTTTTATTAAATCATTAAAAATCAATAAAATGAAGACTATAACGGTATTTATTAATCCGCTATTATTAGATAATAGCTCAATGAACAAACAAATGAGAAAACGAAAACAATTAGAACAACATTACAAACGAAAACGACAATGCAACACATAAGTCAAAACAACAATCAATATCAATCAAAATTGAAAATAGTATTTAAAGATATTAAAGATGCGATAGCTGGTTCTGAACAGGATTATACCAGTGGAAGTATGAAGAAAGCCATTTTTCTGCTTTCTATTCCTATGGTTCTTGAAATGATCATGGAATCGGTATTCGCTATTGTGGATATTTATTTTGTATCCAAAATCAGTACACAAGCTGTTACCACCGTAGGACTCACAGAGTCACTATTGGTTGCAGTTATTTTTACCATTGGAATGGGCTATGCTATGGCAACAACGGCTTTGATTTCCAGACGAGTTGGTGAAAAAAAATATGAAGAAGCCTCAAAAGTAGCTGTTCAAGCAATCATTCTTGGTGTAGTTACATCCATTGTTCTGGCAATACCAGGCGTATTTTATGCTTCTGATTTATTGCGAATAATGGGTGCAGAGAAGGATATAGTTGAGAACATGAGCACTTACACCGCCATTATGTTTGGTGGAAATGGAATCATCATGTTGCTATTTATTATCAATGCAGTATTTCGTGGTGCTGGCGATGCAGCAGTAGCCATGCGCGTACTCTGGCTTGCCAATGGAATCAATATTATTCTAGATCCTCTTTTAATTTTTGGAATAGGACCTTTCCCTAAATTAGGTGTTGAAGGAGCAGCAATAGCAACCACTATTGGCCGGGGATTAGCGGTTATCTACCAAATTTACCTGCTGTTTAATGGGAAGCATCGAATAAAACTGACTTTAGCAGCCTTTAAGGTAGATTTCTCAATTATTGGTCAATTAGTTAAGCTATCATTAGGAACAATTGGTCAGTATTTTATTGCTACAGCTAGTTGGCTTGGATTAGCACGAATACTTTCTACTTTTGGAAGCGATGTTTTTGCTGGTTATCAAATCGCTATCAGGGTATTTATATTCTCTTTGCTGCCATCTTGGGGAATTAGCAATGCTGCGGCTACATTAGTTGGACAAAATTTAGGAGCGAATAACCCTGACAGAGCTGAAAAAACAGTATGGATGGTAGCCAAAGTGAATATGATTACTATGGCTATAGTAATGGTGTTTTTCCTGACTATTCCAGAATTATTGATAAAAATGTTTACCACAGATGCCATAGTGGTAGCCAGTGGAAGTCAATGCTTGCGAATTATGGGGCTCGGCCTGATATTTTATGGCCTTGGAATGGTTATGATTAATTCATTTAATGGAGCAGGAGATACATTTACGCCTACATGGATAAATGTTATTGCTTTCTGGGCTATTGAGATTCCATTAGCTTGGTTTCTTGCACTGCATTCTGGCTTAAACGAAACAGGTGTGTTTATTGCCATTGTTGTAGCTGAAACAGTAATGACAATTATTGCTTTGATGATATTTAGGCAAGGCAAGTGGAAATTGAAGAAAGTGTAATTATTTAACTCTGGCAGGGTTTTGAACCCTGTCAGAGTTTATAAGCTCGAGCAAAGCGAAAAAAAGTTATATTTATGCTATAAAAAAACAGGTCTATTTTCTTAACACATTCAATCTCTTTGCATCATATGTTGAAAAATACTGCAATCCTCATTATAAGCTTATCGTTCTACTTGTTCTCAATGAACTCCTTAGCGCAAGATTCTTGCAGTTCCCATACGGTTATGCTTTTTGTTAAAAATGCAAATCAGAAAAGCAGGATGATCATGGAGGAGGAAAAAGTTAAATATAAGTTAATTGGGAGCAAAGTAAAGGATAAAGGTCTTGTCGAATTAATTACCGACAGTTCTTTTATTATCAATGGGAAAGAAATACAATTCAATGAACTCAGTTCAATTGTTGAAATATACAAACTTCCTAGAGACGTTAATAGGGTATTAATATCTGCTGGAATTGCTCAAATTGTCATTGGTGCTTCAGGAATTGTATATAAACGGATTTTCAACAAATTAGATCCAAATGATGATTTAGATGGTTTTGTACTTGTTGCAATGATCACCTTGGGAATTCAAGATTTGTTTTATGCAGCCATACTAACGCCCTTCACTTTCAAACGTTTTGATCTAGAAAAGAAATGGACTGTAAACAAGGCACTTGTCTCTGAAAAACAATTGGTAGGCAAAAGAATAATCAGTGGCGTCATGTTTTAGAGTTCTTTTCTAAGCCTCAGCCTTCGCCTTCTTGTCTGACGAAGTTTTAACAAAGTCAGGAGCCTATTTTCCCAACCTCCAACATACAATCATGAAAAGCAGCCCCATGTCCCATGTCAGTCTCTCTTCCTTTGGAAAGCAAGTTGGGTGTCCCTCCTTCCTGTAGCCACCAACCATTGTAAATAGCAACGCAACCCAATCGCAGTCCAAAATCAAAACGAGCTTCAATTTCAAGACTTCCTCTATTGTTAAAAACCTTTACTAAATCACCTTTGGTAATATTTCTTTCTTGTGCATCATAGGGATTAATGGCAACAAAAGGTTTCTCATCAAATTGAGCGATTGACTTCAGGTTACCAAACTGCGAGTGAATTCTATTCTTTGTATTTGGTGTCAGCAGTTGCAAAGGAAATTCTGAGTTGCTCTCATTTTCAACTGTTTCTGTGTAGTCAGCTAAAGGATTAATTCCCCACATTTTCACTGCTTCTATCGAATAAAGTTCGATTTTTCCAGAAGGGGTTTTAAACTCCAAATCTGCAAATGCAACCTCTTCATGACCATTGGCTAGTTGGGGCCCTTGTTTCAATTTTTCCCAATTAATTTCTGGATGTTTTTTGAGAATGTTTTTCAACCAATTATCTATGCTCTCATCTGTCGGAGAGGGGATATTGGCTTCTATTAATACTTTATCAAAACCAAGCTTATAGGCTAATTCCCAATAGATTTCAGTCTCAGGTTTTACATCCGCTGGTGGCTCTGTCACTTTCTGCTTTAACTGGATGTATGGATTCCAGTATGAACCAATAATATCCGATTGTTCGAACATGTTTTTGGCAGGAAGAACAAGGTCAGCTTCTATAGCCGTATCTGTCATGAACTGATCAATAACTACCGTGAATTCCATTTTCCGAATGGCTTCTAAGACAGTATTCGTGTCCGGATTTTGAGCCACAGGATTTCCTCTTTCTACCCATAGCATTTTGAGTTCGGGATCAGTGGTTTTAAGCATATCTTCTCCCAATGAAGTCATGTTTATTACTCGCCTGAATGGTTTGTCATTTTCAGCATCAGGATAATAGGAGAGAGGTTCTTTCAAATCATCAAATACATAAGACTGAAGATTTGCATAATGGAAATTAGCTCCTGATTTCCCAATATTTCCAGTGATAATTTGTAATGCTAAAATGGTTCGAATGGTTTGACCTCCATTTGAAAATCGTTGCATGCCATATCCCGGAGCAATAGTCATAGGTTTTGTTGTTCCAATTTCTTCTGCAAGTTTCAGGATGAAATCTTCTTTGACTCCAGTAATTTCAACTGTTTTCTCAAGCGTAAAAGTCTGAACATGTGTTTTGAAATCTTCGAAACCGCGAACATGCTTTTCAATAAACTCATGATCAATCCAACCGTTTTCAATAAGAATATTGGCAATGCACAAAGCCAGAGCTGCATCCGTTCCTGGTTTGGGTTGAATGAGTAAATCAGATCTTTCAGCACTTTGTGTCTTGCGAGGATCAATAACGATTACTTTGGCTCCCTTCTCCTGTGCTTTCTCAACAAATATCATTTGCTGCACATTGGTTTCAGCCGGATTTTTTCCCCAGAAAATAATGAGTTTGGCTTGTTCTAAATCCCAGGGTGCATTATGCTTATTTTCCCCTAATGTCAATCGAACGGCCTCAAGGCCTGCTGGCCAGCACAGATTTCCATATTGCCTTGTACAACCACCAAACAATTTCCAAAAGTTACTGCTGACATCATTCAACATACCTGACATCCCACTTCCTGTCAGAAAAAAGATGCTATGATTTCCATATTTGTTTTTGAAGTAATTTAGCTTTTCAACCAAGAGGGAATACACTTCTTCCCAACTGATCTTTTCAAATTTTCCGGTTGTTTTATTTTTAAGTAGTGGATGAAGTAGCCTGTCAGGAGAATTGGCTCGTTCAACATAGCCCAAGCCTTTTATACAGACTCCTTCAGGAGTTGCTTTGTTTGCAGGATGTGGTTCAATATTAACAACTTTGCCATCTTCAACAATCACATAAAAGCTACAGGTGCTGTAACAGTTACGGGGGCAGGCGGTGGAGAATTTGTTTTTCAAAATAATGGATACTTTGCTCAAATATTCTTTGCAAAGTTGCATAAAATCAATTAATAATGCAGTCTTATTTGCTTTGTATGGCTTCAGATTTGCAACTTTCAAAAGTTGTCAAATCTTATATTTTTGAAAAAGGAAGGAATTATGTGCATTGTAAATGCAAGCTTTTTGGCAAATAAAGAAAAATATCTAATTTCTTTCCTCCGATCTGAGTCACTTTATGTGGAGCTAGATGAATTAGAATTTGATTTTAAGAATGATATTGTTCTATATCTCAGTGTCACACATTTGCTTTTGATAATATTTTTAAGGTTATGTTAGTGGAGACACTGAGGGGCTGGAGGGCAAATTCAGGTTTTCAAAAACAATTATGAGGGCATATCCTGAGCACGAATTAACCCTTGTAAATCCAACAAATTTTCAAGATTTTGTTTTGAGCTGAAAGAATGTAAGGCCTATTTTTCTCAGATTTGACAACTTTTTAAATTTGTCAAATCTGAAAATCGAATTAACTAATTGTCTAATTCAGCCAACTCCAGCCAACGATTCGATTTTTCATCTAGCTCTTTTTCAACTACTCCATAGCGTTCAACAAGTTCCACGGTTTTTTCTGCATCAGATGCATAGGATTCCATATCAGCTTCAAGCGTTTTCTTTTCCAATTCGAGTTGATCGATATCCTTTTCTAATTGCTGGTATTCAAGCTTTTCTTTATAGGTGAGTTTTTTCTTTTCTGTTGATTCTTGTTTTTGTGTAGTTGCTTTGTCCTTGGCTTTTTGTGCTTTATCGGTTTTAATTTGCTTTTGTCGCCAGGAGGTATAGCTCCCATGATAATCGGTAACCACCCCATCTCCTTTGAAAATAAAGAGATGATCTGTGAGTTTGTCCATGAAGTAACGATCGTGAGATACAACTATGAGGCATCCGGGGAAATTTGCTAAAAACTCTTCCAGCTTTTGTAAAGTTTCTAAATCAAGATCATTGGTTGGTTCATCAAAAATCAGGAAGTTTGGGTTTTTAATCAGGACTGTAAGCAGATAAAGCCTTCTTTTTTCGCCACCACTAAGTTTGGAAACAGGTGTTTGTTGCACTTTAGGAGGAAACATAAAATGCTCTAAAAACTGACTGGCAGAAATGGTATTGCCACTGGCTAATAGAAATACTTCGGCCTCATCTCTAACAATATCGAGTACTTTCTTTTCTTCATCAAATTGTAATCCTCCCTGCGTATAGTAACCATAAACAATTGTTTCTCCGGGATTTATTTCTCCAATGTCTACTTTTTCCTTTCCAGTAATAATATTGAGGAATGTACTTTTACCTACACCGTTTTTACCAACAATTCCTAGCCTATCGCCTTTCCTGAACGTATATTCAAAGCTTTTCAATATGACTAAATCACCATAGGATTTATCAACATTTTTCAGTTCCAGAATTTTGCCGCCTAAGCGAGACATTTTTGCATCAAGCTTAATTTCTTTTTTTATTTTTCCGCTTTTTGCTTTTTTCTCAATCTCATAAAAAGCATCTATACGCGATTTTGATTTTGTAGTTCGGGCTTTGGGCATGGTGCGCATCCATTCCAACTCTTTTTTAGCTTGTTTTCCTGCTTTGGCAATTTCAGTTACTATTTGTATTTCTCGTTCTTCTTTCTTTTTCAGATAGAAGCTATAATTTCCTTTGTGATGATATATTTTTTCATCTTCCATCTCGATGATATGTGTACATACATTATCCAGGAAATACCGATCGTGAGTAACCATGAAAAAAGTAATGCTTGATTGTGAGAGGTGTTTTTCCAGCCATTCAACCATTTCTACATCAAGGTGGTTTGTTGGCTCATCCAGTAACAATACATCTGGTGAATCGAGCAAAACCAAGCTCAAAGCCAATCTCTTTTTTTGACCTCCTGAAAGATTCCCAATTTTTTGTCCAAGTTCATTAATATTAAATTTACTCAGGACTTGCTTTAATCTTCTTTCGTAATCCCAGGCTTGGGCATTATCCATGGCATGAGATGCTTTTTCAAATTCCTCGTGAGTTTTGGAATTAAAATCGTTTGCCTGATTTTCAGCAGCTATTTCATATTCACGAATAATTCGCAAAGTATCAGAATTGGCCTCACGGATGAGTTCTTTGATGCTAATCTGCTCATTGAAAATAGGTTCTTGCTCCAGAAAGCCAATTTTAATTCCGTCCCGAACAGTTAGTTTACCATCATTCTGGACATCTTTACCTGCAATGATATTCAATAATGTTGACTTCCCTTTTCCATTGCTTGCAATTAAAGCAATTTTGTCTCCTTTGTCAAGGCCAAAACTGAGGTCTTCGAACAATGGCTGATCGCCAAATTGTACAAATAGGTTTTCTGCTGAAATGTAATTCATTTAGATTTTATCTTCAGGCAAAATTAGGATTAGTTTATATTTAAAGCATGGCCAATATTGACTTCAAGAAATTTATAAAATTATTTGTAATTACTATGGGCTGTAATTTGAACGAATACTTTCGCCAAATTAGAAGAATGGATTGCAATAATTAGTATATTTGTGACTAATAGCCAAATATGTTAATAATATAAATATGAAAAAAGAAGAAACTGATCCTCAGCATTCTAAAGAAAATAGAAGGATGCGTGATGAGCTTGATAATCTTAAGGAAGAGCTTGAGATTCAAAAGCAGGTTTCATATAAAGCAGGAATTTTACAAGGAGATATCACCATTAAAACTTTACTTGAATCCTTGTCGGAAGCAGTTGTTATTATTGACTCTGATTCACGAATTATATTGGTTAATAGAATGGCTGAAATGATTTTTGGCTACAAGCAAAGTGAAGTTCTTGGAAGACAACTTTCGATTCTATTACCTTCAAAATATCATAATGCTCATGACAAACATGTAAATAAATACTATAGTGAGCCAGGTATCCGGCAGATGGGTAAAGGATTCGACCTTAGAGCCATACGAAAGAATGGGGAGGAATTTCCTGTCGAAATTGGTTTAAGTAGTCTTATGACAGACGCTGGAAGATTAGGTCTGGCATTTGTGTCTGATATTACGAAAAGGAAAGACATGGAGAATCAGTTGAAGAAACATAATAAAGAATTAGACGCTTTTGCGCGTAGTGTTGCTCACGATATGAACGATATTTTGAGTGGGGTTGTTGGATTTAGTGAACTTCTCAATGATGATAAACAAAATTTCACGGAAGAGGAAAGGAGTATTTTCCTAGGTGAAATTTCCACGAATAGCAGAAAACTAAGTAATATAGTAAGTGAATTGTTGCTTTTAGTGACAATAAGTAAAAAAGACGTTTCGACCAAGGAAATCGAAATGAAAGACATGATTAATGAAGTCATTAAACGATTAAACCACTTGATTGATGAAACGTCCTCCCAAATTAGAATAGCTGATCATATGGAGCCATGTTTGGGCTATCGAGCCTGGGTAGAAGAGGTTTGGTTTAACTTCTTAAGTAATGGCATTAAATACGGAGGAAATCCTCCGCTTATTGAGATTGGAAGTGAAAAAACAAATACAGGTTATGTTCGATATTGGTTACGTGATAATGGTCAAGGTATTGCTCCTGAACACTTGCCAAGTATTTTTGAAAAACCAGAAGAATTAGATCAACGAATAATTCGTGGCTATGGCCTAGGCTTATCAATCGTAAGACAAATATTAGAAAAACTAGATGGCTATGCTGAAGTAAAAAGTGAAGTGGGAAAGGGCAGTGAATTTAGTTTTTTCTTGCCTCAACTGAAATAAATTGAATCGCTAACATTATCAATCCGGACATCTTTAACTGCCGGTACTGCCTGTTTATTTGACTTTTCTGTTGAGCAACTAATTTGACAAATAGTACTTCTTGAAAGGTGTAATTTGTTTCAATAAATGTGAAATTCTTATTTTACAATAACCAACCTCTTTGTTTGAACCTGCCTGTTTACCGTTAAACTATAAAAGTATATACCTTCCTTAAGCCGTTCAGTGTTTAATGAAATAGAATGATAACCTTGCCCTTTGTATCCATTTTCAAGTGTTTGAATTTTTTTACCATTTGAATTGTAAAGATCAATGCCAACTAAATTGCTTTCGTTTAGGTAATATTTAATGGTGGTAATTTCTCTTACAGGATTCGGTTGATTTTGGTACAAAACATTTTGATCAGGTTTAATTTCTTGATAAGTTGTAGCGAGCAAAATACGAGTAACAGCATCATAATCTGGTGGAGGAATTTCTTCGTTAAAAGCAAAATCGCTTGCAACGCTATAAAACTTATAGGTATTTCCTTTTGACCCACTAAAAACTGCAAATGTATCTTTGCTAAATAGGAGCCAAGGATAGTAAGTTCCATTATTTTCAGAAACATAGATATTATAAAACTTTACTCCAGAAGTTGAATCAGACCCGTTCCAGCTAATCATAAATTCAGTAGCATGAGTTTGGTCGACTAATGTATTAACCTGACTAATAGGCAAATCCGTATCTATTTGGTTTTCCCATACCGGAGTTTCTATTTTTTCATTGTAATCGAAATAAATATCTGCACTATTTTTAATAATAGTTCCGCTTGCTAAGTTTTGCTTAAGTTTTATGGTAAATAATACATATCCTTCACCTTCTGGTGTTGACTTGTTTGGAGGGAGGAATCCAGCCAATGCATTTGTCGTATTAATCTGGCTGAAGTAATCAATTGAATGGAATGTCCAATCCAATATTCCCTCTTCATTATTAATGTCAAATGCATGTCGCAGAAAAACATGTGTGTCATTTGGGATATTCACATCATAGCTATATTCATTAATTCCGGGTAAAATATCATGATAATTATTCCCAAAGCCATAAGAAATAACTTGAAGTGAATTAATATCAAAGACATTGGTATCAATTTGATCAATAACCTTCACTGTTTTGGCAGGAGCTGTGGCATTTTTGTCGTTTTCAAACGTAATCATATACCTGAACTGCTCATTGCCTTTCACATAATAGTCGGAAGGACCATATTTTACATTGGGATCTCTGGCATAAACACCCGTAATCTTTTTCAATTTTAAAAGAAAACCTTTAACATATTTTGTTTTAGTTGTATCGGTTCCTCCTCCATTGAAAAAATAGCTCATCATGACACCAGCATCTTGATCGATTTTTGTTTGACTATCACATGCATAAAGCAATTTGCCAAAATATGTGGATTGAGAAAGAACCGGAGCTGTGGTTGGGAAATCAGGATCTAATAAATATTCATACAGTTCATCGGACAACTTATTGGCTTGCTCTTCCAAAGTAATAATATCCGTTTGTATGGATGTTCGTTTGCTTAAAGTGAAGAGATAATCTTTTGCATTAGTATTTATGATGAATTCTTTTGAGCGATTATCATTATAGCTATAAAGAGGTTGACCTATACAATAAGCCACATACCAATCATCAATTGGAACATTTAACGTAAGGTTAATTTTTCCTGTTGATTTTGGACCTAAATAAGGAATTATAAAGCCATAAACTTTGCTATTTGGTAAATATTCCTTGATTAAGGTATCTGATATAACAAATGTTTTAATTGAATCGAGCACGCCACTTGAGTCAGTTAAATAAAGATATTCATTTCCATAACTAAAGATAACCGTATCAGGAATGGCCATTGCCATAGGCACACCCAGAAAGCCTGCATTGGAATTGTTTCCATAAGATAGGATGTAATTGTAGGGGTGAAATGCCAATACTGTTTCGGGACCAAGCAAATCAATCCAAAAATCAGGTTTTTCAGCAGTTTCAACAAGCAATGCATTTCTTAAAGTTAAAACAGCTCCATTAGGAAGATAAACCATCACATTGTAGTATCCTGTATCTGCGTTGTTCAGGATTAAAATACCCTGGATGGAAGATGAGCCTACAACTAATGAATCTGGATAAAGGGTGTTGAAACCTTTTTTGAAACGAACCAAAGAACCTTTCTGAAAACCATAGCCATTGAGGTTGAATTTTAGAATATTGTAATTAGATGTTATTTCCGGATAAATGCTATGAATGCCAGGAACTAATAATTTATCGACTCCACTGTAATTAGCCAATCTGGAGTTTGATAAGCCTTCAATTTCGAGGAAATCGCCTCCAAGAAATAAATCGGATGAATCAATAAACATGGAATTAAATGTGCCATAGGATATCGGTAAATTAATTTTCAATAAACTTGAGTCAAATTTTGGTGAAATAATTTCAAGACGGCCAAATCCTTTATTCTTAACAAAATCGCCTATAGCCCATAAGTTTGAATCAAACACTTTGAGGTCTTTTATTGGAAATTCAGTTGACGTATTCCAATTTTCTCTTTCAAATGTGTTCAAGTTAATTTTATATAATGATTTATTATTTGGAGATAAAATACTTCCGCAATAAAGGTTTGAATCGAAAATACTAAAACCGACAGCATCATTTGAAATGGGAAGATCTGCTTCTTTTATTTTGTGTAAACACGCACCACTATTCACATCAAAAGATAAAATAGCATATGAAAAACCATCTGGCCACAGTAGAGAGCCGTTTATGATCAATTGATCTTCAAATGTTTCAATTGCTGTTATTTTTAGATTCGTTGCATTTCGTAAAGAATCATAATTCCAACTATTGTATTGAAAGTTTGATCGATTTAGACTGAATAAAGCAGGTCGGAAGAAACCATTTATTTTTTTAAAGCTACCACCGACAAAAATACTATTCTTGTTTGCATGGATTTTATGTACTTGTCCTCCTTCCAGATCCAAAGATGTATTTCCAATTATACTATTTTTGTGAGAAGACAGACCGCAAAAATAATCATGAGCTGAATTATTTACAGCGGTGAAACTACCGCCAATTAGTACGGTGTCTGAAATAAGTTCAATGTCGAAAATTTTCCCGTTGACTTTTGGCAACCAGGAGTCAATTTGGCCACTTGCTCTATCAATCCGGGCAAAGTTGCTACATCTTTTGCCATTTACGAAAGTAAAATCACCGGTACCCATAATGACACTATCCGAAATGGTTAAGATGTTGGGCATTTTATTAAAACCTGCATTCCAATTATTCAGTTTGCCATCGCTATGATTGATAGATGCCACATAACTGCGCTTAATTGTATCGAATAAGAATTCATTTTCTGACAAAAGGAAAAAGCGATCATTAGCTGAAATAATGCTGTTAACTTCATTGGCTGTTTCCTGAATTTTCCAATTGCTAAATTGTCCATTCAATTTGATAGCGGCTATATTTGATGCCAGACTATGATTAATGCTATCAAATCGACCAGCAATAACAAAATCATTGGAACGCCAACTTAAATCGTTCAACTCTCCTAATCCAATATGAATAGGTACTTTGTTAATAGTTGCTTGCTTTGTTGAAATGTAAACTAATGGTGATTGAACATGCATGAGGTAGTTAAAATCTCCGCTAATCATCATCTTGCCATAAGAAATGCTCATATCGTCAATTTGATTATCGGGTTTAATATCCCAATTTAGCAGCTTGCTATTGTGACGATTTATTGCTGCAACAAAGTTTCGGTGTGTATGATTTATTGAATCGAAATTCCCCGAAACAAATAGTGAATCGTAAGAATATGCAAAATTCCACTCCTTGTTTGTGGACTTGAAAGAAATGTCGGGCAACCTGAAATTACCAACATTAAATAATCGAAAGTTGTAAGCAGCAAGATCACAATATGACTTGCCATTGTGAGAAATACAGAAATCTCCTCCCATATATACAAAACTATCGCTACAAATTAATTCGTTTATTTTCGCATTAGCAGAGAAATTCAAGAAAATATTTTGGATCGCACCACTTTTATTGAAAGCTGCAAATGCTACCCTTGCCTGACTTGCAATACTTCCAAATTCGCCTGCAACAAAAAAACCATTTTTATAAGGTTTTATATCAAATACTGTATTATCTGCCCCGGGATTCCAGCTAGACAAATCGTTGGTTAGTAGGTTTATGGCTGCCAAATGATTTCTCACTTGTCCATTAACATATGTAAACCTTCCTCCGAAATATAGGATGTTGTTTTCAATATGAATTGCATAAACTGATGTATCAGGTTCCGGATTGAAATTGGTATCTATTTGGCCGTCAAAGAGGTTAAATCTCATCAAATTTTGATAGAGATTTCCATTATAATAGAGTTTAAAATCACCAGCCATATATAGATAATTACTATGGCTTAATAATTCACATTTATTGCTACTAAAGCTAATTTCTCTGCTTTGTACAAAAGAGGGATTCGATGTTAAGTCATTGCTTATATGACCTATATTATTCGTAAACACATTATCGAGATTTGAGAAATCTCCAGCCACATACCAACCGCCTTTTCCATCGGGGATGGATTTATATACTTTTTCTTCAGTTGGAAATCTGCGTAACAATAAATCCTTTTTCCCATTAGAGATAATGGCATTATTGAAAGCTTCAATTCCAGCAATAAATAGATCATTTTTCCCAATAAACAGGCTGTCGTTTTTGCGATGCATGAAATTTGGCAAATCAGAGCAAGCAAAACTGGTCACATATTTCCCCGAATTTTTGCTAATAGCAGCCATGTTTTTTTGAAAATGCTCACCAATAAAAACGAAGGTTCCACTTGCATAAATTAAATCATCAATTTCCTCAATTAAAATTACCCGACCCGAAGGAGATGGGTTCCAGTGCTCATCAAACGCCCCTGTAACAGGATC
>Ga0209045_1002549_pt1 | contig 13182 bp, 4 predicted proteins | sample SaaInlLV_10m_DNA_4_FD_184664 | JGI IMG/M metagenome (GOLD analysis project Ga0209045, IMG submission 184664) | Marine microbial communities from expanding oxygen minimum zones in the Saanich Inlet - Saanich Inlet SI072_LV_200m_DNA (SPAdes) (version 2) | ecosystem: Environmental > Aquatic > Marine...
GACGATGAGTATGAAGACGATGAGTATGAAGATGACGAGTATGAAGACGATGAAGCCTCGGATACAGAATTATCAGATGAAGCAGATCGTTTAGGGTATACGCTTGATATTGCCGTATCGTCTCCTCGTTTTGTCAATACAACGCTTCAGGATTATAATTCAAATGTAGATGCAAGACTCAGTTTTGAATTTCCCATGCTTATGCGCGTCTTGGGGGTAAAATTTAGATTTGGAGCAGAAATAGGCACTTTCAAATTCGAACGAGCCAAGCCGCCGAATATGGGGCAATTGGCTTCTGGGATAACCGGCTTAGGTTTGTTGGTTTTCCCTGCCGGTCCTGGGAAAGTAAAAATTGGAACCGGAATGATTGGAGGCTCCTTTGGCTTTATGGCGGAAGCCTCTTATGGCTTGAGTATCGCTGGACTTTTGGACCTTCGTTTTGGATTTAGAACAACAGAAGCACTAAATCTTTCAACGAGTAATGATACCAAGTTGGGGCATGGGTCTTGGATGGATGGTGTTATTTTGCTTGGCATTAATCTTTAAACACATCTCACGATTCAATCCCATTATATGATTAAGCGTTCTCCATTTCTGTTTATTTTAATCTTATTGACGCAATTTTTAATTGCTCAAACTGCGACGATAAGAACTCAGCATGATGTGAGTACAGAAGGAACGCCCTCTGGTTATTATAATTATGACTCGAAAACATACAACGGAGGGACAGGTGGTTTTCGTATTTCCACTAGCAGTTTTGCTGATGGAGGAACTTATGTTATAAAATATAAAATCGATAGTGGAACAAAAACTCAATTAGCAACGGGTACTCACAGTAATACGTCAATGAATATTTCAATTACAGATGCTCAACTTCCTGCCTTGACGAATGGACAAAAAATCATATTTTACATTGTAGATGATGCATTTGGTGGAAATACGGAGGTCACATGTCAAGCAGATGACAATGGTTATGAAAGTATTTCAGCTAGTGCAGGTGATGCAGATTATTTTTATTATGATGTAACAGCGCCAACTGTTTCAGAGGTGACTTCTGCCACCAGCGATGCAGCTATAAAAATTATTGGTGATGTTCTCGCTATTAAAGTTTCATTCACTGAAATTGTGACCGTTACTGGAACGCCACAGATTGTGTTAGAAACGGGTAGTTCTGATGAACTAGTCGATTATAGCTCCAATGCAGGAAGTGGAGATTTAATTTTCAACTATACTGTTGCTTCAGGCAATGCGAGCGATGATTTAGATTATGTGGGAACCACTTCCTTAGCTACAAATGGAGGTTCAATTCAAGATGCTGCAGGTAATGATGCTGACCTTACGCTTGCGACTCCTGGGCAAACAAATTCTTTGGGAGAGAATAAAACATTTATCGTTGATGGCATAGCACCAACGATTAGTAATGTAACTGCATCTACGATTGATGGTTCTTATAGCGATGGAGAAACAATAACGATACAAGTTGTTTTTGATCAAATTGTAACCGTAACCAGCGGAACACCAACTTTAGCATTAGATATGGATGGTAGCAATCAAAATGCTTCATATTCGAATGGTACGGGATCCACAACTTTGAATTTTACTTATACAGTGGCAGATGGCGATAATGCATCTGATTTGGATTACACAAACCAGAGTGCATTGAGTGGAAATATTACAGATGTCCCTGGAAATGATGCTGTGTTAACTTTAGCAGCACCAGGTAACCCCACATCTTTAGGCGTAAATAAAAGTATTATTCTTGATACTGCAGAGCCTACTGTTTCATCGGTAACTAGTAGCAAAACTGATGGAAGCTATATGGCAAATGAATCAATTGGTATTACAGTTGAATTTGATGAAGTTGTCTATGTGACAAGTGGAACACCTCAAATCACGTTGGAAACAGGTGTTTCGGATGCCGTGGTGGATTATACTAGTGGAACTACAACGAATAGCTTTAATTTTACTTACACCGTTTCTTCTGGAGAAACTACGAGTGACCTTGATTATAAAGCCACAAATGCTTTGACGGGAAGTATTACAGATTTGGCGGGAAATACGGCCACTTTGACGTTAGCAACACCAGGGCAAGTTAATTCCATTAGTGATAATCAAGCAATTATCATTGATACGACACCACCCACTGTTTCTGATGTAGATGCAAGCACAAATGGAAATAAAAAAATTGATGATATTATCCCTGTTGCAGTTGAATTTGATGAAGTTGTCTATGTGACAGGTACGCCAGTAATTACTTTGGAAACAGGAGATAGTGATAAAGCAGTTTCTTATACGAGTGGAACTGGAGACATTACACAAAAATTAACATTTACTTATACGGTTGAAGAAGACCATAGCAGTGGGGATCTTGATTATGTTAGCACGACTGCTCTGACAGGAGTCATAAAAGATTTAGCTGGGAATCAAGCGACTCTTACTTTGGCCTCTCCTGGTGCTGGAAATTCTTTGGGCAATAATAAGGCGCTCGTTATAGATGGTATTCGGCCGACCATCAGTAATGTAACTTCGGGTACTTCAAATGGCTCCTATAAAGAAGGTGATATCATTGCAATTACGATTGCCTTTGATGATAATGTAACGGTTTCTGGAACGCCTCAATTGACTTTAGAAACAGGTGACTCAGATGCTGTTGTAGATTATTCTTCCGGGACAGGTTCAGGCAATCTTATTTTTAATTATACCGTTTCTGCTGGTGAAACTGCGAGCGACTTAGATTATGTGGATGCAAATTCGCTGTCTCTCAATGGGGCAACACTTCAAGATGCATTCGGAAATGATGTTACCTTAACACTGCCTACGCCAGGCGCTGGAAATTCGTTGGGAGATAATAAGAATTTTATTATTGATACGACAGTTCCAACAGTAGATTATGTGACAAGTACAACTGCAAATGGAACATATAACGAAGGTGATGGTATTTCTGTTAACATTGAATTTTCAGAGATTGTGAACGTCACTGGAACGCCTCAGTTGACTTTAGAAACAGGTGGATCAGATGCTGTGGTAGATTATGCCAGTGGGTCAGGATCTACGACTTTAATTTTCACCTATACCATCAGTGCAGGTGAAACTGCCACAGATTTGGATTATGTTGCCACAAGTTCTTTGGCCTTAAACGGAGGAACAATCAAGGATGGAGCTTTAAATGATGCAACGCTAACCCTTGCTTCTCCTGGTGCTGCGAATTCATTAGGGAATAATACCAATTTAGTTGTAGATACAAGTGCGCCAACAGTTTCCTCCGTAAGCTCAGCAGACAACAATGGTTACTACCTTGAAGATGATGTTATTGCAATAGATATTACTTTTTCTGAAACGGTCATCGTTACAGGTACGCCTCAGTTGACTTTAGAAACAGGTGGATCAGATGCGGTAGTTGATTATTCAAGTGGGACGGGGACAAACGTTCTCACTTTTTCCTATACAGTTGCTACGAACCATCTATCTGCAGATTTAGATTATGTTAATAATAGTTCTTTAGCTTTAAATAGTGGGACAATTAAGGATGAAGTTGGCAATAATGCTGTATTAACATTAGCGAATCCTGGAGATGCCAATTCTTTGGGCGACAATAAAGCTTTGGTGGTGGATGCGGTAATACCTACTTTTTCACGGGTTTCCATTGCATCGAATCATATTAATTCTGCAGATACAGTTGCGATTGTTGGAGATATTGTTACTTTAACCTTGGTTGCTTTGGAAGATATTCAGTCGCCGACAGTTACAATTGCAGGGCAAACCGCATCGAATACAGCTGGTGCAGACGCGACACAATGGACGGCTACTTATACGATGACGAGTAATGAGGCATCTACTGCAGCGATTTCATTTACTGTAGATTTTACTGATTTAGCTGGGAATACTGGAACACAAGTAATTGCTTTAATTGATGACATTGATGGAAGCGGTGTTTCTTTTGATAAAGATGTGCCGACGCTTGACATTGTTTCTATTGTGTCAGATAATGCGAATTCGTCTTTAGCGAAAGTCGGCGATGTTATTACGGTTTCAATCACGGCCAGTGAATTAATAAAAAGTGGAAAGGAACCGAGTGTGACCATTGCGGGTAATGCGGCAGCGGTATCTCGCGATTCCGATACAGAATTTACAGCAACTTATACTATGTCCAGTTCGGATAATGCCTTCGATGGATCAGCGATTACATTTTCAATAACGGGTTATGAAGATTTTTCAAATAATGTTGGAGCCGATGTAAGTGGTACCACAAATGGTTCAAGTGTAAGCTTTGATATGACTGCCCCAACCCTAACCACCGTTTCTATTGCTTCCACTACATCGGGTTTTGCCCATTATGCCAAAGAGAATGAAGACGTTGTTTTAACTTTGGTAGCATCAGAAGAAATTGGTTCTACGGCTGGTTCTGTTTCAATGGCAGGAGCTACGACTGGCGTGACTGTTGCAGCGGGTGCAGACGCGACACAATGGACGGCTACAAAAACTTTAGCTTCCCATACGGAGGGGACGGTCGCAATTAGTATCGATTTTTCTGATTTAGCAGGAAATAGTGGAACAACTGTTACATCGATTACGACTGGGAACAATGTAACCTATGATAAAACAGCACCAACGCTTACGAGCGTTGCGTTAGCATCAAATAATGATGTAAGTGATACTCTGGCCATTGTTGGGAATACAATCACACTTACCTTTGTGGCTGATGACAATCTTCAAGAACCAACGCCCGTAAGCATTGCAGGGGCAAGCCCAACAGTTATTGCAGGTGTCGATGGACAAAATTGGTCTGCAACTTATGATATGACATCCTCTGAGACAGAAGGAGATGTTTCTTTTTCTATTACTTATAAAGATAGTGCAGGAAATGCTGGCGCTTCAGCTCAAACTGCATTGGTAGGCGACGCAAATGGTGTTACATTTGATCAAACGGCGACGGATATGTCTGGCGTGGCTGTAGATCTGGTGGTTGGATCAGATTCGGGAGATAGTGATACAGATAATTTAACGAATGATGACACACCTGAATTTTCGATTACTGGGTTAACGGCAACCGACTCTATTTATCTCGTCATCAATAATAGTGATACAACGGCAAGAGATAAGGCGGGAGGAGCTACTTTATCTTTAACATCTTCAGCTTTAGCCGATGGTGAGAAAAATATTAAAGTTGTTTCAAAGGATTTGGCAGGGAATTGGTCCAGTGCATCTACGAGTCTCACTGTAACCATTGACACTACGCCCTGGACGATTTCAACTGTGCCTATACTAATGAATACGGATGATTCTGGCTTTATTCTAGGAGATGAAGTGACAAATGTGGATCAACCTAATTTTATCTTTGCAGGCCTCCCAAGTACCCTTGACTCTATTCTTCTATTTAAAGATGGTGTGTTAGATGGTGGATTACGAATGAGCCAAGGCAGTTTAGACACACTTCAAGCCTCTTCATCATGGGCAGATGGAATTATAGCCATTACATATAAAGTATTAGATATAGCAGGAAACCTATCGTCATCAAGTGCAGGCTTGACCATGAAGATTGATACAGGACCTCCTGTCCAACCGGATGCACCCAATTTAACATCGGGAACGGATAGCGGTTCAGACAATTCGGACGACATTACGAATGAAACAAGCTTACAATTTGCTGTTGGATCTCTTTCAAATGGAGATCGATTGTATATTTTCGCAAATGCTGTTGTTCAAGATTCATTAGATATAACAGGAGCTTCTGAAACGATTACTGTGAATGGTGCAGTAACAGCTGATTATACGGTTACAGCCAAAGATTTGGCAGGAAATGAATCAGCAATTTCTCCCGCTCTTACGGTTACAGTGGATACAGATGCACCGGATGTTTCTGGTGTTGGTATTGATTTAGTGGACGCCTCTGATTCGGGTGATAGTAATTCAGATGATTTAACCAATGATTATACGCCTGAATTTTCGATCACAAATCTCGCCTCAGCAGATGATTCCCTTTATCTTTACGTTGATGATGTATTGGATAAAGGAATCGAAATCACAGCGACAACTATGTCAATAACTGCAGATAGTTTAAGTGATAATACTCATCAAATTTTGATTAAAGTTAAAGATTTAGCTGGGAATTTATCGATTGCATCTGCAACGACCTTAAGTATCGTTATTGACACAACGCCACCCACACCAGCATCAGCACCTGATTTAATAGATGCATCTGATTCAGGTATTTCATCTTTAGACGACATTACGAATGTTGCTTTACCTACTTTCGTATTGACGGGTCTCCCCACAACGCTTGATTCTATTATTTTGTATTACGATGGACAACAAGGTGCAGGTGGGCAGTTTGATAGTGGAATAAGAATGAGTCAGAGTAGTTTAGACACCTTAATAATGACTACACCTCTAGCGAATGCAACGACCCCTTATCTCATATATTATGCGATAAGAGATATAGCAGGAAACGTTTCACTCGTAAGTGAAGCATTATCTGTGAGGATTGATACTCAGCAGCCCATACTTACGCCAGATGTACCTGATTTAGAAACAGCTTGGGACACGGGAAAAAGTTCTTTAGACAATATTACAAATGATGATAAACCTCATATTATTTCGAATAATTTGACTGAGGGGGAATATGCATCTCTTTATATGATTACCAGCGCAAATGATACAAGTTTAATAGCAGAAACCTTGGTGTCTGCAGTAGAAACGGTAACTGATTCCACTTCTGCTTTAGTTTCTGGGATTTATTACTTCTTTACCATTGCTACAGATAGTGCTGGAAACACACGACAAAGCACAGCGGACTTAACAGTAGAAATTGATTTAAGTCTTCCCACATGCGCAATCTCATTTGATGGAGATTCTTTAGTGAGATATGAAGATACGAATACACTCGCTACCTTTACTTTTTCTGAAGTGATGGATAATGGCACTGTGCCTACGGTTGATGTGAATTACCCTGAAGCAGAAGCAACAGATTTAGTTGCACAAACACTAACAAAAACGCAAGATTCGATTTGGACATATTCTATTCCACTGAATGCTCTTGGTTCTGAAAATATGGATGGTGTAATTGAGCTTACTTTATCGGCTACGGACATCGCAGGGAATGCGATTGTATCCGAAGATATTACGGGTCTGAATACTTTGCGTGTTGATAATACGGATCCAGCTTTTTCATCATTTTCGCCTGATACGGGTGCATATATTAATGCGATTGATATCTTTGCTTGGACATTATCAGAGGATATATCTTCAGGAAATATTTCCTTTGAACGAATTTCAGGCCCTGGCGTAAATGTAAATAGTGATTTATCTTTAACAGAATTATCCTCGGGAGTCCATGATCCTTCAAGCTTGAATTCTGTCCCCAATTTAGTAGATGGCACAAAGTATGACATCATCTTCACATCCGCGGATACGGCTGGGAATACAGGAAATGATACGATTGCATCCGTAACTTATGATATTTCACCATCTTATGCAGATATATCCTTTACAGAATTATATGCGAGCGATGGTTTTTCGGATACGGTTTGGGTGCAGTTTAATGAACGAATGAATCCAATTCCTACACCAACTATTTCTGTAGATTATGGTGGAGCAGGAGCAACAGGCGATGATATTACAGATGCAGATTTAAGCATGAATAATACTGACTCTACTTTGTGGTATTATCCTGCAATTATTCCTGCTGGAACAGGCAATCAAGGCAATGTGGGCATTTCCATCGTTGCGCTAGATTTAGCTGGGAATGCCAATGATTCTTTATCCATGCCAGACACACTTTATGTCGATAATACAGAAGCGACAGCAACCATCGCATACGAAAATATCACAAATCCAAATGCCGGGAATTTTGGTGCAGGAGGAGATACGGTGCATATTACTGTAAGCATGAATGAGCCTCTTGCGACGACCGACCCCAAACCGACATTAGGCGTAATTTATGGAAATGGAAATGGAAATGTTGTAACAGGAATAGACTCAATCTCAACTACAAATAATGATTCAGTTTGGGTCTTTGAGGTCGTAATTCAAGATAGTAGTCATAATAATGGACCTTTGGAAATTTCAATAACGGCAAATGATTTAGCCAGAAATGCTGTGGGAACTTATGTGGACAATAATTTATTTCGTGTAGATAATCAGCATCCAACTGCCTTTGCGGTGGGCGATGTGATCGTTCATGGGCAAAATCCGGTGCAATTATGGTTAAATGGCATTAGCGATTCATTAGAAATACAAGTCCCAATTGAAACGTTTGCACAAGATTCTACGCTCTACTTTGGTGGAACACTTGATGTGAAAATGAATATCATTACCCAGGGTGGTGGTGCTGTTTCAGTGGGGACACCTGATAGTTTGAGTCAGTCTGGATCTGCTATTTCATTTTATCGAAGTATGGCAGAAATAGATGCTGCGCTCCCATCTTTGGTTTTGGGCGATTCTATAGAAGTTTCTGCCGTAATTATAGATCGATACGGGAATGATACAACGGGAACAGCGAGCGTGCAAAAATATGTTTATGATCCGAGTGCACCCACTATTGGAAGCATCAGTGGGGGAAATGTGTTCACCCTTGATACATTGATTTCTAATGATACGCTTTCCGTGCAATGGACAGAATTCGTTGACCCAGGTGATGTCAGTGCCTCAGGTTTGGAGCGATATGAAATTGCTATTGAAAAAATAGGAACCGCTTCACTCAATGCATTTTACGATTGGGATACAGTAACCTTCCCAACAGAGCCTTTGGTTTTTGACTTATTTTTGGAACATAATGAATCTTACGTATCGCATATTCGTAGCTTTGATGTAGCAGGGAATATCTCTGATACATTGGCATCAGATACACTTTTACGCATCAATACAGCGCCGGTTATTACGACGGTTGATAGCACCGTTTTGTCCGAGGATATCGCTTGGACAGATTCACTTTCGATTACGGATCCTGATTTATTGGTCCAACAGGGTGATGCATTTACTTACAAAATTAGCACCACACGTATTCTTGGAGAAAGTGAAACAGATTCTGTGAGTATTGATGCAAATGGTGTTATGACTTGGGAGCCCACGCAAGATGACACTGGTTCATATCAAATTCAAGTGATTGTGACTGATGCCTATACTATGGCAGATACATTTTTATTCCCTTTAACCGTGTTAGCTGTGAATGATACGCCAATTGTGAATATATTATCACCAGACGATGCTCTTTCTTGGACGGAAGATTCAGGCGATTCAGTTCGCATTAATTTAACGTCTTATGTGGATGATGTGGATAACAGTGATACAAGTGGCGTTATTTGGCAAGTGGTTATTATTGATACCAATGCTTTGGATGATGAATATCCATTAGGACAAATTGTGGTGGGGCCAGGCACTTCTTGGCATACGCAAAATAAGTTAGCCCGTGAGTATCTTGGATTCAATCCAAAATTTGGAGCAGATTTGCCCATTTTATCAAATATGGGTGGAGCAGGATTATCTGTTTTATCAGCGGCAAATCCATTTATTTCTGTTTCTTTAGATACGATTAATAGTGAATTATGGGCAACCTTTACCAGTGATTCCAATTATTTTGGAAGCGAAAATCGCGCCGTGATTATTGCGCAAGATTTAGATGGTGCCGAAGGTAGAGATACGATTACTGTTACAGTTTTAGCCGAAAATGATCCACCTGTCATCGCTACAATTGCAGATTCGGTTGTATGGGAAAATGATTCAATTGCCATTGATTTTGGTGCATTTACCAGTGATGTTGATGATTCCACATTGACGTTTACAATTTCGGCGCTTACTAATGGTGAATTCATGACGATTACACCGAGTACATACACCTCTCATAATGTAGGAGATTCTGTTGTATTCACGCCTCAATCACTTTGGTCGGATTCAACCGTGATTCAAGTCATTGTTTCAGATGAGGCTATATCCGATACGGCCACATTTACTTTAGATGTTTTGCGCGTGGTTCGTCCCTCACCATCTGTGGCTATCATTCAGAACAATGCATTTTCAAATTATCTACAAATCGTCATTATTGATACGGTAGAAAAAACCACAAATTTGTCTCTCAATATCCAAAGTGAATCCATTCCACTCGATACGATCGGTGCTTTTACCTGGATTGGCAATTATGACTTTAGTGTTGCCCGTTCTTATTCTTTTGACATATTTGCAGATGCGATGGTAGGTGATACATCTTGGTCTAATTACTTCGTTCTATCTTTTGCCGAAACCAGTGAAAGATGGTATGGTGCAAGTCATGATGGACGATTTCGAATTGTTGGAGATCCTGGAACGGTGACATCAAATCAAAACTTTATCATTGTGGACTCGTCTTTATTTAGTCACCAATTTACAGATAAAGCCTCCTATATGATTGGGGATGAGTCGTATCAATTTCGAAATCCTGTGGAAGTCTCATTCCAAGGGCAACGAGATGATTTAGCCATTTATCAGCGACTCAATGGCGTAACTTGGGAAGAACTCCCTACAATTACAAAAGATGGGCAGATTTTGACTTTTACAGAAAAAACTGGATATTTTAGAACAGGACCTAGAACCATCATTGTTCCAGAAGAAACGAGTTTACATCAAAATTACCCCAATCCATTTAATCCTGTGACTAATATTGTTTATGAAGTAGGACTTTTGGATGGACTTCGTCAAAATGTTTCCATTTCTATTTATAATTTGTTGGGTCAACATGTGACAACATTGGTTGAAAAGCATGATCAAATCGGCCAGTTTCGTGTCCAATGGAATGGAAGAGATAAATTTGGAAAAATGCTTCCAACTGGAATATATTTTGTTCAATTGCGCACGGAAATGGGAATTGTTAATAATAAAAAAATGATCTTAATGAAATAATGAAAAGATACAAAAACATCCTATCTTTTGGCCTCATGATCGGACTTCTTATCACATATTCTTGTAGAGAAACCATTGTTCCAAGTGAGAAAGAATTAACGGATTATGCTTGGACGCTTTACGAAGCCGATGACTTCTCTGAAGCCAATCAATGGTTTCGTGATGGATTTGATAAAGACTCAAGTTATATGGATGCGTACAATGGTTTGGCTTGGTCTTTTGGAAAGTTGGGATTTATTGATTCGGCCATTACCTATTTTGAATTAGGCAAAACTTTAAGCTGGGATGAATCTTTAACGCCTGGCGTGAATTTGGATATATTTGCAGGACTTACTTTTGCAAATCGTGCAATTGGGAACGATTCCTTGGCGCGTGTTTATGGAAGATCATTTTTTGCAGCACAAGACCCCGTTAGTTCTGAGCCTTGGATATTTCCACACAATAGCCTTATGAATCATTTAGATGTGAGGCTATCTTTAGCATCAGCATATTTTTCATTAGCAAAATTTGATTCTTGTGTTACGGAAGTAAGAACGATCCATTCTGGCTTAGCAATAACAAAAACATTTGCACCGGATATCAATACGGTTTTAGGACAAGATGAACTAGTAAAAGAACTGGAAACACTCCAGGATTTATTACTCATTCAATAGTTTCATGCCACGTCCTATTTTTTCTTCTCAGAAAAAAGACCATTCTTTCTGGATAAACAAAACCCTACAACTAGCCCAAAAAGCATTTCAAGCAGGGGAAGTTCCTGTAGGGGCGATTGTCGTTTTAGAGGACAGAATCATTGGAAGAGGCTTTAATCAACGAGAATCACTTCACGACCCAACGGCTCATGCGGAAATGATTGCAATTACTTCCGCCGCAAATACTTTAGAGGATTGGCGTTTAGATAAATGCACTTTATATGTGTCAAAAGAACCATGTCCGATGTGCGCTGGTGCCATTATTAATGCCAGATTAAAGCGTCTCGTTTTTGGTGCTTACGATGAAGAAAAAGGCTGTTGTGGATCATTATATCAATTGTGTGGTGATGGGCGATTGGATTCGAAAACAGCTGTGATTGGTGGTGTAGAAGAGGAGCGGTGTGCTTCAATATTAAAAGAATTTTTTCAATTGCAACGAAAGCTCAATTAAAAGACATATATTAATCTGGCGGACGTTAGTCGTAAGTAAATTTTATTTTCACCCAATCAAATCCCCAAATGTGGGGGATAGATGGGGGTTTAAAAATAAACGTTGAAAATAAAGTTTACGTTTAACCCTCGCTGGATTTATAAAACGGAGAGATGGCAGAGCCTGGTTGAATGCGCTGCACTCGAAATGCAGTTTACACTCACGTGTAACGGGGGTTCGAATCCCTCTCTCTCCGCTAATCTCCATTCGTTACAACGCACTACGATTAGCAAACGATTCTATGCTTGGAAAAATTACTGTGATTAGTAGAGGAATAATGCCGTGTTCAAATGGCAATCCGAATTTGCTCTAACAGTTTGGGCTTGCCTTTTATTGTGCTTATTTATACTTTCAGTAATGAATTTAGTCTATTATTTACGAAAACAACCCTATTTCTTCAACTGTAGACAAAACCTTTTACGCTGTATACCAACAATTATATTTGGAAATCTTAAACAGGAGATGAGGGCTTTAACGTCATATATTTACTGTTGGAGCAGACGATGCCCGCCCATTATACATTAAAAATCATATAAAATAACCAATAATAAGGCTAAGCAAATAGGAGTTCAATAATGTATGAAGAATTAAAGGGTAAAAAAGTTTCAATAATTATGGGAATGGCTAGTGGCTTTACCGATAGAAGAAAAGGGAAAGTCATTGCAATAAAAGAGGGATGGATTAAAATTCGAAAAAAAAGTATTGAGTATATTAGAATGTTTTTTTGTTTAAGAGCTAATAAACGATTATTTATAATTCTATCGTTGTGTTCGTCAATTTATTCTCAATCAGGTGGTGCAATTTTTCTATTAATCCCACCTTCGCCCACAATGAATGGTTTGGGTGGCATTGGCGTTTGTCTTCCTTCAGATGATCCGTACGCAGGATATTTTAATCCGGCAAATGGAAACGGCAACAATAAATAAGCTGATTTAAAGAAGCTCAATAATAGAAGCGATGCTTTTTATCTCCATTAAAACGACACACAATAATAACAAAGGACAGAAAAAAGGATTAATACCATGAAAAAATTAACATCTCTCATTATTCTATCACTACTAATGATTATTGGATGTTCCAAAGCACCCCCCGGTATGGTTTACGTAGAAGGCGGCAGTTTCCAAATGGGAAGTA
>Ga0209045_1002550_pt1 | contig 13181 bp, 9 predicted proteins | sample SaaInlLV_10m_DNA_4_FD_184664 | JGI IMG/M metagenome (GOLD analysis project Ga0209045, IMG submission 184664) | Marine microbial communities from expanding oxygen minimum zones in the Saanich Inlet - Saanich Inlet SI072_LV_200m_DNA (SPAdes) (version 2) | ecosystem: Environmental > Aquatic > Marine...
CCATTATGTACTCTCTCTTTTGCTGCAGGTATTTGTATGACATGAGAAATCTCCTTTCAATTTATTTTGATTTTATTATTTCAGGAGAATTTAGTCACTTTGCCTGCAGCGAAACATAGATTACGGTAAAAGACTTGAACGCTGGGAAATTATCAATTGAGTATTAATAAAAACACAAAAAGTACTAACTTTGAAGGTGGTCCAAACTATGGGGGCAGGTCATATAATATTTTTTGTGTGTGCAATAATTTTTAGTTTTTCTCTGTAAGTAGTTATGGAATGATCTGCTAATACTTTAGTAAAAGGTAATTTTTTTACTAAAAATGCTTTTACTCTAAATATGAAACTCACAGAGTATAGCAAAGCTACTTGACTAAAATCTTTATTGCTGCAATTTGTTAAATATCTCATATCGCCTAAATGATAATAGCCACCAAATTTTGATAACATAAAATTTCTTATAGTTTGTCCAATATATGGAATAAATTGAAGAATCCATGAAACAATACTAATAGTTTCAGAGCTGGGTGGAAGCATCGTAACTGGATCGGCTGCATTAACTATTCTATAAATCGGTGTTTTAATGTTAGTAGTCCATTTGGGATCCCCTACTCTTGGTGAACCAAACGTATAACATGCTGCAATTCCAGCATGATGAGTTAATTTTTTAGCTGCAATTGTAGCCAATGCACCCCCTAAACTGTGTCCTGTTATAAAAAGCGGTTTATCTTTAAATTCATCTTTATCTAAAGCTGTTTGAATTTGAATGGCCACTCTATCAAACGCTTCACTGAATCCTGTATGAATTTTCCCTCCAGATTCACAAACCATTGTGGTTGCTTTTGTATCTGATTTAATATCTTTCATGCTGGTTGGCTCAGTTCCTCTAAATCCTAAAAAAATAGAACTCTGGTTCGCAAGCAGAATAGCTTGAGTGCCATCATTATCAAATGTTTCTTTAATTTCCATATTTAATAATTCAACATTTTCCTTTAACTTGTCCATTTCTTTTTCAGGGTCGTATCCAACAATTTCAATTAGCTGATTTAGGTATTTAATTTTGTTGCCATCAATTAATTCAGATATTTTCTTAATAAAATAATCTTTAGTTTGATTTTTGAATAGTGGATTAAATTTCACATAAGCTAGTTCAGATATACAGGCCATAAGCCAAGAGGTCCTATCACTATAAGCCTGCCTATAAGAAGGCAAACTCTTTTCTAGTAAGCCTTTAATTTCTTCGATTTCTGCAGTTGAATTAACTAATATATTTGACATATCTGATCCTTTATTGAGGTTGATTTTGGTTTTACTAATTCAAACACGCTCACTTTATAATCACTACTTAGATGTTATTGACTCAATATTCATCCTGAGGATATTCTCTTCCTGATGCTGTCCATGTAGAGTTTCCAGTTCCATAACGGGTTCCAGATGGTGGCGAAGCCTCAATCTGTGCAAGGTCATCTCCTCGTGCAAGGTATCCATTTGAATCACTTTCTTGACTTGATATAATATTATTGTTGTCACAATTCAATATAAATAAGCTTATAGTTACTATAATTACATTCCATAATTTCATTTCATCTCTCCTGTTTAAATAATCAATATAATAAGTTTACAATACTATGAAGTAATTTAATGATAAATGTTACAATGTGTGAAATATTAATAACTTGTTGGTCTTATTACCTTTTTATTGTTAATATATCTTTGAGAATAATAATACCTCTACATTGAGAATTTTTATTCATGTTTTTTCGTTCTAATTTTCTGTAATCAAAAGAGAGAAAATGAGTATAAGTGAAATAAAGGATAATTACTCTTTAAATTGAATATTATGTTAGATGAAATTTGCATCTACCAAAAAATGTTTGTAATATTGAAAAATATTATGAATGGAAATTTTATTTATGAATCAGTTTAGTTACAAATCTTTTAATAGTTATCGGTTAATTCTGTCCTTATCTCTCCTCTTGATAATCTCACTTTTCCTCTATGCAAATACCCAAGATCAACTCGGTGATGTAAACAACGACGGATCAATTGATGTCCAGGACATCGTTCTTGTGGTTGATATCATCCTCAATGATGAGGTTGAGTATGGTGAATATGAACTCTGGGCAAGTGATGTCAATCTGGATGGGTTTACCGATGTCATCGATATAGTTCTCATTATACCGGTGATATTGGCGTTTGATGAATGCGAGGAGCAATACTCCCCTTGCATAGATAACTTTTCCCTGTGTTGTCCAGATTCTACTGGTCATGAGTTCAACTGGGAAGTAGATACTTTCGGTAACTACGGATCACGGTTATACGATGTTGCAATTGTTGGCGAAAATAATTTTTGGGTTGTGGGAGATATTATAACAGATGATGGTGAATATAATGCTGCGCATTGGGACGGTGAAAATTGGGAATTGATGGGCATCTATAGCAATACATTAGATTTATTCGGCATTAATTATTTTTCTGAAAACGATATTTGGGTAACCTCCCATTGCTTCCCATATCATTGGGAAGGAGAAACTTGGACTCAATATCATTTAAACAATATGGGTTTGGACGTATGTGTTGGTTTAGAAATGTGGGGTACCTCCTCCTCCAATATGTATTTCGTCGGTATCAACGGCGCTATCGTCCACTATGATGGTGAGAATTTCACGCAGATGGAGAGTGGGACAGATGTGGATCTTATGGCAATCACTGGAACGGACGACGGGGAGTATGTATTTTCAGTAGGGTGGGATGACACGTACCCCGGTCGTTCAGTAATCCTGGAATTTAATAATGGTCAGTGGGATACATTCTATTATTGCGAAGGGGTACTTCCCTCTGAATCCTGCCAGGGTGCGGTTAATACAGTTGTTGATGTGATAGATGACACAGCATATTTTATTCTTGGTTTTGTCGGATTGTGGAAATACAATTATCTAACGGGTGAGTCAGAAATAATACCTGAAAACGACATTCACTTTACAAACAGGGGTTTTCAAGGCTTGAAAGGACAGGAAGAGAATGACGTCAGCTTTATAACAAATGGGTCTGAGTTAATTCATTATAATGGTTCAACTTGGCATTTGGATACGACAGTATTGGATCAATTCGGACCTAATAATATCCAAACTCTTGGGATGGATTTCAATGAAGATATAGTGATATCAGTGGGTTATGTCTGGGAACCAGCCCGGGCATTTGTGGCAAGGGGATTACGAGATTAAGTAACAATATCCTATATGACCAAGACCATATTCAGCAAGGAATTTTTATTTCCGAGTATTATAATTCATTAAACAATCAAAAAGGATGAAAAGTGAAGAACATATTTATTTTTTTATTAATGGTATCATATATATTTTGTAACCGCTGGGTTACGATTGATAACCAAGTCGTATCTAATGATAAATTGATAATCCTGATTTCTGAATCTTATGCGCCCCTTTTGGGTATTGAGCAACCTTTGAACATTTCATCGATTTTTAGTATTGAATCTACTTTAGTTGATATTACAGAGAAAAATATGCACCCCCTGTTCTCTAATTTCCCACAATTCGAGGGTAAACATCGACAGTTCAATCTCCACAGATATTATGTTCTGGAATTTGAACAACAGACAGATATTCAATCATTGGCTGCTCAATTAATTCAGTTACCGGAAATAATATCTGTCGAATATAACTCACAAGTTGGAGCAAACTTTGTACCAAATGATGACAATTATCCTAATCAATGGGCACATGACAATCAGGGTCAGGCAGTATCTTATAATGGAATAAATGTTGGATTAGAAAACTGTGATATGGATACGGATCTTGCTTGGGACATCACCATGGGATCAGAAAATGTCATAATAGCCATTATTGATTCGGGTGTTGACCTGGATCACCCAGAATTCGAAGGTAAAATAGTTCCAGGCTATGATTTTGTTAATAATGATGAGATTGCACAAGATGATTATGGCCATGGTACAGCCTGTGCAGGAGTAGCAGCGGCAATTGGTAATAATAGTATTGGGATTGCCGGAGTAGCCTGGCAATCCCTTATAATGCCCGTAAAGGTATTAGCCTCTGATGGTTACGGCGATGAAAATGATATATCAGATGGAATTATTTGGGCAACAGAAAATAACGCAAATGTAATCAGCATGAGTTTAGGAGGTGGTGGTTATAGTAGTGCTACAAATAGTGCAATTAATTATGCTGTAGAAAATGGGACGGTGGTCTTTGCAGCATCAGGAAATAATAATAATGATTTTAATTATTATCCATCAGGATATGATAATTGCATCTCCGTTGGAGCATTATCACCATGTAATGAACGGAAAAACCCAGATTCCTGTGACGGAGAGAATTTCTGGGGAAGTAATTATGGAGAAAATCTTGATTTTTTAGCGCCGGGTGTCCGCATACATAGCACGGTATGGCCATGGCTATATATGTCAAATTTCAATGGCACATCATCTGCTTGTCCTCATGCAGCAGGAGTAGCAGCCTTATTATTATCGGTTGAACCAAATTTACAAGCTCAGGATATTAGACGCATTATGCAAGAAACTGCAGTCGATATGGGTGAGAGTGGTTTTGATATTTATACAGGTTGGGGAAGAGTTAATGCATTTAATGCGCTGAACGCACTGAACTGGGAAACTGACTCAGTGATATTAACTAATCGGTTAGAATCAGATCAAACCAATTTAGGTGGCTCATTATCACTTGATAATTTATTAACCCCAGATATAGTAGAATACCCAGACATAATATCAAATGAGGAGGAAATGTTAGATATTTTGATTGGTCCGCGATATACTGCCACCACATTTGATCCAACTTTTGGTGTCAACAATGAATACAGACATTATCATTGGGATACACATTCAGAGTATTTATTGGAAAAATCAAATTTTATATTTAATCCAGATCAAATATCTCTTACCGCCTTGTTTAAATCGACTGAAACCATTACTATCAACTCAACATACCCTGATGTCGTTGAATTGCATGACCCCTCGTATGCCTATCAGCAAAACGGCAATTGGGTCCAACCGGATGAATTCCGCTCATTAAGTGAGCAGGGTGATGGACAGGGAAATTTTAATATATTTCTGAACCATAATGAAGAGTTTAATAGCACTGATCCCATCTACGCTGTCAAAACATCACCTTTTTTTGTTACAAATAATGAAATATACCAATTTGATCATTGGCAAATAAGCTACACTGATATCAATGGTAATGGTAATCCTGATGCAGGGGAATACGATGCTGTAGTTGGGGATCACCCGGATCACGAGTCAGAACCATGGTGGAAACAAGTAGTTTTTAAAGCTGCGGGAGCAATAATTACGGCTGAATATTCATTAACACCTATTAATGAAATTCCAAATTCGAATATCTTTGTATTGGAAGGAAATGAATTCACCATACCTTCAGGTGAATCAATAATATTCGCAGAAGAATTTCAGATCATTGTTTTTGGTGAAATGATCATCGACAATGCAAATCTCACGTTTGGAAATAATGGTAGTATTAATGTGATTGGTGGGTTGCTATCTATTAACAACTCAAACTTAGGGTCAATTGGAGGAGGAAACACGTGGGAAGGTGTTGTAATTAATAATTCAATCGGTTCAACAATTTCAAATACAACAATTTTCGGTAGCAATTCATCCGGTTTAGTCATAGAGAATTCCTCAGAGATTGTGTTAACACATTTAAATATAGAGGATAATAATAATTTACTTGATGATCCTCTTTCATCTCCGTTTGAAGGATTATCTCCAGAAGAAATACTACAATTTGATATTAATGAGTTTTTAGTCAATCGTGTTGATCAGGATGGATTAGGCGGTGGTCTGGCAATAATAAACTCCCAAGTTATCTGCAATAATGTTCATTTATTGGATAATGAAGCGTCGATTTTTGGTGGTGGATTATATATTGATCATTCTAACGTATTTTATGAATATGGTTCAATTAAAGATAACACTGTGCATGGAATGGGCGGTGGATTGATGTTATATAATTCGGATGTTACATTGTCATATTCGACAATCATATCTAATATTTCAGATATTATGGGTGGTGTTTTGACCGCTGCTATTAATGACTACGTTGAAATTGAAAAGTGTACCATTGCTAATAATACTTCATCGCAATCACAGGATATTTCAATTAATTCTTGTGATTATACTTTAATTCATAATTCTATAATCTCTGACGAAACAATAGTACTAGACCTGAATAGTGCTCATGTGGTCAATTATAATGATTTTTACTATTCTTCGATAAATATTACCCCTGATGCCACTAACTTCATTGATATTGATCCAGAATTTGTTGATGCATTAAATGGTGATTATTCGCTAAATGCTATTAGCCTGTGTATTGATACCGGTGATCCAGACCCGATATATTATGATGTTGGTGATGGGACTAGAGCTGATATGGGAGCATTTTACTATCATCAAGCCTTATCAGGTGATGTAAATCTTGATGCAGTAGTTAACAGTCATGATATTGTTTTGATTGTTGCGCACATTCTTGACCCAATAGAATATCCATTAACAGAAAACCAAAATAACAATGCTGATGTATTTGATGATGATATAATTAATATTCTTGACATTGTTTCGTTGGTTGATATAATACTTACAGGTGAGATAAGAAACGAACAGCAACAGGGCACTACATATGTGACCAAAATAATCAAACAAGTTGGTACCCCCCCTTATGTGATGGATGTTTTGATGCTGACAGATGTTGAAGTGGCTGGTATGCAGATGCAAATTGATATAGATCAGGGGTATAAAGCTATAAGTGTAAGTGAAGGAGCTTACGCAACCACTGCTGGGATGACACTTGCATATTCCATTTCCTCAGACAGCTCAATTGTAAAATATCTGTACTTTGGAATGAACGGTGAAAGTTTTCCTATTGGAAATGGGAAAATTCTTGAGATAGGTCTTATCTATGAAGGATTACCACGTAATAATTTTGATTCCACAGCAGGAACATTCTCCGAAATTCTCATAACCTCTGATGGTAAGTCATTCAATGAGACTCATAGTGTAGACATGGAAGAATTCATTAGAATGGTGGAAGATGCAGACAATCAGATATTAGGTATCCCTGAAAGATATGCGCTACATGCTGCATACCCTAATCCATTTAATCCGATTACCACATTTCAATATGATATCCCTGAAGGCGGAAAAGTTTCCCTAGTAGTTTATGACATGCTTGGACGGGAAGTAACTCAATTAGTAAACTCTTACAGAGATGCTGGATATCACTCCATCAAGTGGGATGCTTCCAATGTTGCATCAGGAATTTATATGGCTAGACTTGTAACTGGTAATTTCACTGCAGTTCAAAAAATAGCTCTTGTGAAATAACCAGCTAAAGACAAGAGAAACCTTCAACACCTTGGGCTCCAGCTACTTTAGTTGGAGCCCTTTTTACATTAAAGAAAAGAACCAGCAGTGGCAGATCTTTCCTTTTTAGGAGTTGGGGCTTTCTTGAAAGGTTGATGGTGAAGAAAAAGAAGTATAAACTGACAAAGAAGTAAAAACGGAACCCCCATGGTATTTTTGTGGGGAGTTTTTTAAAGCCATTATTTTCCTGTAAGACCGCTGTAATGGCAACATCCATCAGATTGTATCCCTAATTTTATTCGATGTAATTTTGGAGCAAATATTTTTATACAATCATATAAGTTAATATCCATTTGGATATTTTACTAATGTCTACAAAAGGAATAAACAGATAATGGCAAAATTTATTAATACGAGAAAAGCTGTTGCGGCTATTGAGGATTTAATTAAGGATGCGGAGGACAAACTTGTTCTGATTTCACCATATTTAAAATTATCAAAAGATTTTAAAGAACTCTTAGTTTATAGAAACAACAAAGATAAAATCACTACAATAATTTTTGGTAAGCAGGAGTTAATCCCAAATGAGATGAAGTTTCTTGAGGGACTTCGATTTGTCATTTTAAAGTATAATCAAGATTTGCATGCAAAGTGTTATACGAATGATCATCAAATGATTATCACTTCATTAAATCTATATGAATTTTCAATGGCAAATAATAAAGAGATGGGTGTGCTTATTGATTTAAATGATCCCTATGATAAAACGCTTTTCGAGGATGCACTTAAAGAAATTGACTACATTACATCAACAAGCGAGACCTTTAAATTCAAATCATCTCCTGAAAATGAAACTAAAAATGTTGCAAAACCTAAAAAGAGATTTACTAAAAAATCGAAAACCATGTCTACAAATGGTTCAGGGCATTGTATCCGTTGTGACACTGAAATCAAATTAAATCCACTTGTCCCTTATTGTAAAAAATGTTTCAAATCTTGGAAAATATATGAAAACCCTGATTATAATGAAAAGCATTGCCATATTTGTGGAAAGGATAATTCATCAACAATTGAGAAGCCAACTTGTTATCCATGTTATAAATCAAACAAAACCAAGTTGGACTTTCTCACCGTTTGAAATATTGGCTTACGAACCAATGCTCGTAATAGACATACCGTTAATAAACACCCATTGTCAGATTGCAATTAGGAGAAACTGAAAATGAACAATTACGCCATGATCTAAAAATGATGGATGATATGATGATGAAATACTCCCAGCAAATGAAAGAACGGTTAGATTCTAATAACAAATAATTAATTGATGGTATTACCAAAATGGGCCAGTACATATCCTTCAAAATATCGCCCCAGGTCTCGCTATCAACAAGGAAATCATTCTTTTGGATTTAAACTAACAAATGTACATCAAAAGTAAATCATATGCAGATGATGCTGATTGTATTAAGAGCCTTATTGATAAATGTGCTGTCATTGTAGACAATAACGGATACTCAAATGTTGATACTCGATCTGCTGCGCCAACCAATATAATGCATATAGCTATGTCAGCTATTGGTATGACAAATATATTGACCTTTTTAGGAGTAGATAATCCTGACATTAGATCTTTCACTCAAAAATTGTTAGGATTAACAAAAATTAACGACGATACAGTTAATTTCATGGGAAATTCAATAAGTAAAGTGAGAACTCTCTCATTATGCGTATTGGGTCAGTTTCAAATAGAAAATTGTATTTCTAATTTACTATTAGTATTAGATCTTAGCTCTCCAGTAGGTTATTACAAAAAAGTAAAAAAAATTATTGATTATCTTGGTATTGGTGAAGATAATTTTAGAGTACTTCACACACTTTCCCTCATAAGAAATTCTTTACATTCAAATGGAATTTATCACGGGCATAAAGACTCGGACTATAGTACTACAATTGAAGGAGTTGAATATAATTTCATTCATAATAGAAAAGTAACTTGCAGTAGTATGTCCCACACTGCACATTTATTAGAACGTTCAGTATGTGTTTTGGATGAAATTATTAATTCGCAACCCATTAAGAAAATTACCGATGTAATACCAGATAAATATTTATTGCAGACACAATCAAATTAGCGAAATGAAATATTATATCTTCAATTATGATTATTTCTGTGTTCTATAATATTCCATATACTCCGGTAGATGATTTTCTTAAGAGATTTAAGAAGATAAAGAAGCGGAAACAGATAAAGAAGTAAACAGTTCAGTGCTCCCTACTGCAGATTGTGGTAGGGTTTCTACCCTGATTGATAATATTCCCTTTTGTAAATGCCATGAGGGGATTTATCAAATGCCTTTCAATCTCCGTAAGATCGTAACAGCCACGACATCTAACTGATTGTATACATAATTTCATACGATGTAATTTTAAAGCAAACTATGTATATAATCTCTTATGTTAGGATCCCACGATGATTCCAGATCCTCCAATTATTACCGCAGAAGAAATGCAAAAGTGTAGGGAAACTGGTGATTATCGCCCAGTCCTATTTGAATGGTACAAATTTGTTTCGTCCGTTTGTTACGTATTTGCAAATCTTATGCAAGAATCACCAGCTTTGAGAAAAGACATTTGTGGGAGAGACTATGCTGTGCTCATTGGATTAATGAATCGCTGCGCCAAACTGATGCATGCAAACATTGATTTGTCACACAAAGGTGCGTTTGGAGAAACAACATCGATAATTGATAGATGCATATTTGAATCGTCTGTGATACTCAATTGGTTATGTGCCAACAATAATAAAGACAAGTTTGATAGATATATAGCATCTGGTTTTCGAACAGAGTTAGAGCTAAAAACCCAAATTCAAAATGCGATTGATAAAAGAGATGGAGTCCATTTACAGATAGAAGACAGAATGCTGGCTTCAGTTGATCGCCATATAGAACAAGCAGAGTTCGACGAAGAAGCGTTGAAAAATACCAAACAATTGCCTGATCTTGCTGCGATGCTGGTGGCTCTAGGTAAAGATCGAATTATATATACAACTGGCCAGCGAATTGGGTCCCATCATGTACATGGCACTTGGGTCGGGTTGCGTATGCATTACATAACCCGTGAAGAGAACGGTTTATTTAGAACCAGGGGCAAAACAGATACACATGTAAATCAGTATGTTTACATTTCTTTGATTGTTCTCGAAACACTAAAAAGTTTTGTAAGATTCCTTTTTGTTGACTCAGATGAAGAAACTGAAGTTGTTCTCAGTTTATTTGAGTCCATAATAGATGAAATTTGGGAAATTAATCAAGAAGTTGTCGGGACGGATTTTGCAGTAGCAGAACCGGAGTCCTAACAAGGAGTTTTCTTTAACATTCAGTTTGAAATCATCTAGATATATTAGATTTTGCGGTTTCTAACGGAATAAGACTTCGAAACTGACTATCATCTGCAAACATCATTAGTCAGCCTTCAATTCAAGGTTGTGCATGGCCCCTGTGGATTATTCTGTAGGGAGTTTTTAAAGTCATTCTTTAAAAAGGATCTTTAGGATTATTTGAAACACACACCCTTTATTCCAACTCTGGTCCTGCAACTAGAGGTTCACCTACTTTTCCTACTAGAAAACGGTCTGTAAAATATTTTTTTAGAAATTTCTACAACCTATAAGATTTCCAATACTATAAAAAGAGAAAAAGCTATTATAATTATGATTTAATTCATATAATTTAGTATTTTCCATTAAGGATAAATGGAAGGAATTATAATAAATGAATCGCAATAGTTACAAATATTTCATTAACTACAGGTTAGTTCTGTCCTTATCTCTCCTCCTGATACTTTCACTTTTCCTCTTTGCCGATACCCGCGACCTCCTCGGAGATGTAAATAACGACGGGTCTATAGATGTTCAGGACATCATTCTAATCGTAGACATAATCCTCAATGATGAGGTCGAATACGGTGAATACGAACTCTGGGCCAGTAACGTAAATGCCGATGAGACCACAGATGTAGTTGACATTATCATTATTGTAATGTTAATTTTAGAAATTGATGACTGTCCCGACCTTTACTCCCCATGCTCTGACAATCTTTCCATCTGCTGCATAGATACTACGAGCCATGATTATTCGTGGGTTCTAGATACTCTAGGGACAAACGGCTCTTACTTGAGAGACGTTGCCATTGTAGATGAAAATAATATATTGGTAGTTGGAAATATTGTTACAGAAACAGGAGAATACAATGCGGCCAAATGGAATGGAACGGGATGGGAATTATTTGGCATTTATAGCAACACATTAAATTTATATAATATTCAATATTTCTCAGAAGATGATATTTGGGTTACTTCGGGCTGTTTCCCGTACTATTGGGATGGAAATGGTTGGACCAGATATCATCTAGAAAATATGGGACTGGATGCGTGTGTTGGTTTTGATATTTGGGGTACTTCATCTTCAAATATGTATTTTGTTGGTTATCAGGGTGCTATAGTCCATTATGATGGTGAGAATTTCGAACAGATGGAAAGCGGAACAGAAGTTGATCTACTGGATATATGGGGTACTTACAATGATGAAACTGATACAGAAATTATTTGGACCAGTGGACACGATTCTTACGGGAATACAGTCTTTTTAGTTTATAATAGTGGGATGTGGCAACCTGTCTATGATGCAAATTCATACAAGTATGTTTTTCGACCTGATTCATTATCAGGGACCATCGGTGGTTTGTGGAGTTCGGAAAATGCCCTATATGTTTACACTACATGGGGAATATATCAATGTCCAATTAGCACAGTTGGAGAAGGCGAAATTATATGGCTGGGAGAAAATGGAGATGCAACAAAGAAAATCAGAGGTACAGCCGACAATAACATATTTTTTTATCGATCAGGCTCAGAAATGCAACACTATAATGGGTCAACGTGGCATTTTTTTGACGAATTAATAAATCCACTAGATGTGTTAAATTCGATAGATGTAAAAAATAACCTTGCTGTATCAGTAGGGTACAGATATTATAATCCAATACAGCATTGGGCCGTAATTATGAGAGGGGTCAGAAATTAATCTTGATTCTTAGACAAAAAAAACAAAGGATTTAAAAATGAAAATAAACAACTGCTTTCAGACAATTATCCCAGTAGCATGCAAATTATTCTTGTTAATACTGATTTTTCAATCAATAATATTCACACAAGAAATTGATGAATTATGTGGCCTTAGTCAATTGTTGGAAGGAATTGAAGAAGGACGAGAGGTTCAACGACCATTTTATTCAAATGAAATATCGGATGTATACAATGATCACTTTGTGATCCATTACACTGATGGATCGTGCATGACATTTAATTGACCTGCCCCCATAGTTTGGACCACCTTCAAAGTTAGTACTTTTTGTGTTTTTATTAATACTCAATTGATAATTTCCCAGCGTTCAAGTCTTTTACCGTACAGATAAGCCTCCGGTGCAGGAGGTCTATACCCAAGACTACTGTGTGGTCGAATATGATTATATTGCTTTCTCCAACGTTCAACAAGCACTATCGCTTCTAGTAATGTATCAAAGATTTCCACATTCAATAACTCATCTCGCAATTTTCCATTAAAAGATTCATTGTAACCATTCTCCCAGGGACTGCCAGGAGTGATAAAAGCAGTTCCGACCTCTAATACGCCAAGAAACTTCCGGACATTTTCAGCAATGAACTCAGATCCGTTATCACTTCTGATAAATGCCGGCAGGCCTCGTCTGGTAAATAGATAGGTTAATGTCTCCAGTACATCTTCGG
>Ga0209045_1002558_pt1 | contig 13147 bp, 12 predicted proteins | sample SaaInlLV_10m_DNA_4_FD_184664 | JGI IMG/M metagenome (GOLD analysis project Ga0209045, IMG submission 184664) | Marine microbial communities from expanding oxygen minimum zones in the Saanich Inlet - Saanich Inlet SI072_LV_200m_DNA (SPAdes) (version 2) | ecosystem: Environmental > Aquatic >...
ACATTACGCGTTGCTTCCTGGTTTTTACTTGTGTCATTTATTGACCTCCTTATAGTTTGTATTATAAGGCTATCTTTGTGTCCAAGTTTGTCAGACCACTACACCTTGAGGGGTGAATACTTAGTCAAGCAGGCTCAGGTGTTCCAGTATCTGAGCTGTGCAGAGAGCACGGCATGAGTAGCGCCACTTTTTATAAGTGGCATGCTAAATACGGCGGTATGGATACATCAATGATTACTAGACTCAAAGAGCTTGAAGCAGAGAACTCTCGCCTCAAAAGGATGTATGCCGATGAACGCTTACAAGTCATGATCGTACAAGAGGCTTTAAGCGTGCTATTATCAATTAACCAAACTTCAATTGACTTCATGTCCGACTCATTAAATACTGACAGGGAGATTAGAATATTTAATGTGATTGATGATTACAATCGCGAGTGCCTAGGCATTGAGCTAATGTACATACAACCAGGCAAGCCGACACAGAATGCCTACATAGAAAGATTTAACAGGACAGCAAGAAACGAATGGTTAAACAAGCATATTTTTGATTCAATCGAACATGCACAAAATTTAGCAACCCAGTGGATGTGGGTATATAATAACGAACGACCTCATAGTTCTATTGGCGGGATTCCACCAAGGAGACTATTTAAACAACGGAGATTCTATTTTTAGCAAGTGTTAGAAATGGGAGGATTGCATTCCCAGGGCGTTATCTTCTTGATAGTATGAAAAAATATAATACAAAATTACCTATTTATATTACTTATGCCTTTATATTATTTATAGTATATTGGTTTATTGTCAAATTGGACGCCCTAACTCGAAATATATATGGTAGATTCGATAATTCTGGGATTTATCTATCTCCTCATGGTGATATACTAATATCAATATTGACCTCAATTTTCATTGGGATTTTATTAATAATCTTTCTGGGCAAAGTGAGAGCACAGTTGTGGGCCATGAAGGCATTTTTTACACTTTTTATAATGATCCCATATGAGGCGATCTACGGGCTTGATTCACACACTTATTTTTGGAGGGGAATTGATTATGAATCTGCATTTAATGTAGCAATATGGGGAGCGAATTCAGGAACTTCAAGACTTATTGATTTTACACATTATCTCTCTATTATATTGTTTGATAGTTATTATTCGATTAAAATTTTCTTTTCATTCTTATCTTTTTTGGGTTTAATTTTTTTATATAAAAGTTATGAAGTAATTATTAAAGATGACAGGAATCTGATTAGTAATAAATATTTAATATACGTATTATTTTTATTACCATCAATTCTCATGTGGTCCTCTAGTCTTAGTAAAGACGCATTAAACCTTTTTTTTGTTGGATTTTTTATCTTTGGATTCATAGGTTTTGTGCAAAAACATAATCCTATGTATGGGTTCTTGATAGGCATTTCAATTACTGGTGTTTTTTTTATAAGGGAATGGTGGTCAATTATTATGCTGTTAACCCTATTTTTTTACTATCTTTCAAGTCTGTTTATACAGCCCAATATTAAAAAAACTCTCATAGGTATTTTATTATTAATTACTGTGTCAGCGCTAGCATACTATCCAATAAATGTCGTATTAACCGCAAGAGACGTTACTTGGGATAACTTTTTTGAAAGTGTTAACTATATTTCACGGACTATGTCTTATGGTAATAGTAGTACAAACCCAGCCGAGATACATAGCTTGGGTGATTATATGTTGTATTATATTCCTAATCTTTTTACTGCACTCTACAGGCCTGCAATATGGGATGTCAGAAATATCCTAACTCTTGTTTCAGCAATTGAGAATTCTTTATTACTTTATTTTTCGTATCAGTATATTGCAAAAAATATTACTTACTTATGGCGTAATCAATATACAAGATTCCTTATAGTGTACATATTAACATGGTCATTATTGTATGTCATAATATCTCCTCCAAACCTTGGAGCAGCAATTAGATTTAAATTACAAGTCCTCCCAGTAATTTTGATTCTAATATTTATTCCCATGAAAAGAATAAAAGATGGAGAATAATTAGTTAATTTTCTTTGTGGATTATTATAAAATGTAACTTATTATGGGCAGGATCGCTTCACTTACTGATTTCTCATTTACTCCATCATCTAGGTTGAGAGTAAGGCAATATGCTAGTATCTTAAGTAAATCCAACTTGATTTTACATGATTTCCCAAGAAAGTATTCGTCAGAAATAGTGGGTATTGAGTTAAATAACAGGCGAATTAGGGAATCACCTTATCACATTGCTGAATCAGTATTATATGAAATATTAAATGTTGTTAATACATTTGTTCGCGTACAAAAATCAAATAAATTTGATTTAGTATGGCTTAGTAGGCAATTAGTTATTGGATCTCCGACATTTGAAAAAAATATTTTTAAGCCGTTGATCTATGATATTGATGACGCAGTATTTCTTAATTCTAGTTTATCCAGGAGACAGGTTAAAATCTCTGCTAAAAAAGCCGAAATAGTATTTGCAGGTAATGATTATTTAGCAGATATTATGTCTAATTATAATAATAATATTAAAGTTATTCCTACGCCAATAGATACCATAAAGTACGCCCCGATTGGTAATCACGCATACGATAATAAAACAGGTATTTTCACAATAGGATGGTCAGGAACCTCTAGCTCATATAAATATTTTTTCAAAATAGAGCTAGTCCTGGTTAATTTAATTAAAAAATATAAGCATGTTAGAATAGTTTTTATTTCAGATAAGTTTCCATATGAACTTGTAAGACTCGCCCCATATATTACATTTATTAAATGGACTGAAAATAAAGAAGCAAGATTAATAAATAAATTTAATGTGGGTATTATGCCTATTGATAATGATGATTATGCAAAAGGAAAATGTGCATATAAAATGTTATTATATGCCTCATGCGGCATACCAGTTGTTGTCTCACTTGTTGGCGAAAATAAGACCATACTACGAGAGTCAGAAATTGGTTATGGCGTATTAACTGAAAGTGATTGGTACTCATCTCTTGAATCCCTAATTAATTCAGAGAACTTATCAAAAAAACTTGGAATCAATGGCCGTAAATATATTGAGAAAAAAAAGTCTTTAGTTTTGTGGGGAGGCCGTGTTGCAAGAATATTTAATGACATTGTGTAATGACTGATATTTACAGTATATTGAGGAAAGTTTATTATCGATATGATGGACATACAACTTACTTAAAAAATAGGGGAGATACACCTTATAATTATGGCCTGCATAACGCGCCTATTAGAAGATTTTTCTCTGAAAAAATACTGTATTTATATCTTAATATAGTTAAGTGTTGTAATCAAAAGATAGAAAAAAAATATATTTTTCATGGTACGAGGTATATAGAGGTAATTAAAGCTATAGGTTTTGAAAATGTAGTGATTTTAGGAGGGTTGAGTGAATTTCTTTATTGTAAAAATAATAATATATCTTTTGTATGGGTAGGGTGTATCACAAAATCATTCGAACTTTTTTTTCATGGCGGCTACCTTGATGTGTATATTAAAACTATAGAATATATTCATAATTTATTAACAGAAGGAAGAAAAAATAAAATTATCTTCTTATGGGAAGATGTTCAGCCAGTGGGAGTTACACTATCTTCTGTTTTTTATAAATCTAATAGCGTTAATTGTATTTGTATTCAGCACGGTATTTATGGAATTATAGAAAAAGATTTGTCCATCGGTTCAAACTCGGATTATAATTTTTTACTTAATTCAAGTCAGATGAAATATATTATTGGGTCAACGATAGAGAATACATGTGTTATTGGTCTGCCTTGTGACATAAAGCGTCCAAACAAGGCTGATAATAGAGTATATTTAGTTGGATCTCCAGAGAATGGAGCCAAGTATCTTTACCATTTAAGATGTTTTTTAACCCTCCAAAAGTTATTAGCCGATTTAAGTGTAGACGTTTATTATAGGCCACACCCTCTTGAAAATATTGGTATATGTAGGGTATTTTTTAATCACATAGACAAGAGTCCTAAATATAAAATATTTAATAATGCGCGCTCTATATATATTGGATTTAACTCAACTCTTTTATATGAAGCAGGTGAATTTGGAAATTTAACTATTGGCTTAGGAGGAGAGACTGATGATTCTAATGACAGGCCGTTTGGTGTTGATTTTGAGTTACCTAGTGGCGATAGTTATAGCGGAGTTGTAGAAATCGTGTCTGATTTTATGTTGAAAAATATTAATAATGAGCCGGTATTAGCTGATAAAAATATAGATTTTCTAAAATCTCGCTTAGAAAAGTGTTTGTGTTCTTTTTATTCTTATAATATTCGAAATGAAAATAGTAAATAATAAGATTTTAGAAGATTTGCGTAATGGCACCCCACTTTCAATAAATTTAGGGAGTGGATTGACCAGTAAAAATGGTTATTATTCATTAGATATAGTAAACCATGTCGGTATAGATATTATTGCAGATATAAATGAGCCCCTAGAGCTGATACCAGATGGCTCTGTAAATAGAGTTTACACACATCACGTTCTTGAACATATTGAGAATTTTATAGGCTTAATGAGAGAGTTAAATCGGATAATTTCTGATGATGGAGAAATAGAAATAGTAGTTCCCCATTTTTCTAATGTATATGGTTTTTCAGACCCGACTCATTGCAGATTCTTTGGACTTTACAGTATGTACTATTTTTCACCAGATGAATATCAGCCAAATACAAGAAAAGTTCCATCTTTCTATACGGATTTTAAGTTTAAAGTTGATAGTGTTAAGATTGAGTTTTACAAGGACACTATTTTTGATAAACTTATTGCATATTTGTTTACCCCCTTAATTAATTATAATACTTCTTCACAGATATTTTACGAGCGGAGACTATCTTGTTTTTTTCATGCTTCTCAATTAAGGTATATAATTTCCACAGGAGATATGTAATGTCCATATACAACCCTCAAAAAAAATTAACACCTGATAAAAGTAGATTTTTTTTATAATAAAAACATAAGTAGATTCCATAAAACATTAGACTATAAAAAACCAATAAACGTATATCAAGGAAAGTATAAAATTAAACCAGAAAAAAAGTGAAGGTCGCTTAGATGTTCTATATAAGAAATTAAATTTTAAAAAGTTGCCAGAGGTTTTGGGGCGATAAATACTAAGGAAAAAATATGAAAATCAAAAGCACCCCTTTGATTGATTTGTATGTTATAAATGAACCTACTTTTAAAGACGAAAGAGGGGTGTTTGTAAAATTTTTTAATTCCGATGTTTTTTTACAGCATGGATTGAATTGTAATTTTAAAGAGGGTTTTTATTCTGTTTCTAATAGAAATGTAATTAGAGGGATGCATTTTCAAGTTTCACCATTCGATCAGGAGAAACTTGTACGCGTTACACATGGAAAGATACTAGATGTTGTTTTGGATATTCGTAATGAATCAAAAACATATGGGAAATATTATTCAATTGTATTGTCGTCAAACAATTATAAGGCCTTGTACATCCCTAAAGGTTTCGCACATGGTTTTTGTACTCTTAGTTCAAAGGCCGTAGTTGAATATATGGTAACCAGCACTTATTCTAAGATTTCTGACAGTGGAATCAGATGGGACAGTTTTGATTTTGACTGGCCAATCGATTTCCCTATAGTGTCTAATAGAGATCTTAATTTTACTAAATTTTCTAAACTTAGTTTAGAAAAATAAGAGATATTTTATTAAACTAATGCGCCTATCTATTCCACGTGGAATCGTATATCATAAAATAAAAAGTGATGTTATTTCACTTTTATCGTCGTTATTTTTCAAGTTAGATGATCCTAATAAAATTAGGGTATTTGAAGAAAAATTTGCCAAATATATGGGCTGTAAATTCTCAATTAGTTTCCCATTTGCTAGAACTGCAATTTATTATGCACTTAGAATAGAGGATTTTCCTGCAGGAACTGAAATCATAATGCCTCCAATCAGTATTAAAGCAATTCTTGATGTTGTTTTGGAATTAAAGTTAAAGCCAGTGTTTGTTGATATAGATTTAGATACATTGAGTTTCGATATTGACCAGCTTAAATCATCAATTAACGGCAATACTAAAGCGATAATTATCACATATTTATTTGGGATGGTCCCGAATATCCCTGAAATTATTTCTGTATGTAATAAAAATAATTTATTTATAATTGAAGATTTTTCACAATGCCTTAATGGAAAGTTTAAAGGGAAAAAAGTGGGTTCATTTGGGGATATTGGCGTGTACAGCTCCTCTTCAATCAAGACTTTAGACACTTATGGGGGCGGACTTGTTGTATCGGATAGTGCTTCAATATTTAAGAAGATGAAAAAATACCAAGCTGAGCTCCATAGTGCATCTAGGATGAACTTAGTGCAGAAGATAATTATCGACCTTATTAGGAATGTTGCCACATCTAGACTTGTGTTTCATACTATTGTTTTTCCAATAATTAGACTACTTACATTTTTATCCCCTAATTCAACGATGAAGCATACGGGCGGAAAAGACGTGAAGCCTATAATTACTATGCCAGAGTTATGGTTTGAATCATATACTTCTTTTCAGGCTAGTTTGGGAATTAAAATAATTGATAGTATCGAATATAGTGATAGTGTGCGTATCGATAATGTAAATAAAATAAAATCTATTGTTCCAAGCTTAAATTATCCTCGTGGTAATAAAGGAGCGGATAATAATTACTGGCAATTTATTTCTTATTTTGACGAACCTAAAGTAGTTCAAAAAAGATTGCAATCTATGAAGGTTGATGTTTCTACGACTAGCCTTGAAAAAATATCTGGACTTGAATCTTACTCGTGCTCTTCGGATACACCTAATGCAGATTACTTGTATAAAAATGGAGTGTTTATACCTTGTTATCCCGGCTTAAGCGGTGTCGACATTAATTATATTTCTAGCACGCTTAGAGAATTAGAAAACAATAAGCCAGCTGCATGTTAAAAATAGCAATTGTTGGTAGTGGACTAACTGCAATATCTGCAGCAAAGGTGTTAGTAAAGCGCGGAATAAAGCCTACTATACTAGACTTTGGGAATGAACTTGATAGCGAGCGACTATTGTGTGTAAAAAAAATGTCATCTTTAGAGCCTAGTTATTGGAATAAAAAAGATATGAAATTTATTTATAATAATTCAGCATCTCATGGTAGTGGGTCGTTGCCGAGAAAATATGCATTTGGGTCTGATTTCTTTTATGGCTCATCAGTTATTAGTGCTCCTATTGAGTGCCATGGGCCTCCCTTGCCATTAAGTTATGCAAAAGGAGGATTTAGTGCTGGTTGGGGGGGCTCCGTTCTTCCGGTAGACGACAATGATATTGGTTCATGGCCTATAAATAATGCGCACCTTGAAAAATATTATAAAATGATTCTGTCTGACGTTCCTTACTCTGCTACTACTGATGACTTGTCAAGAGTATTTCCCACGTATTCGAATAAAGTTATTGCACAGAATAGTATTGGCCCACATACAGATATATTGAATGATTTTAAAAAACTAATTCCAATTAAAGATGCTAGTAAGCTTATTTATGGAAAGTCAAGATTACTTGTTAAAGGCTATAATCCTTACAAAGAAAGCGGGTGTAAATATTGCGGATATTGTATGAGTGGGTGTGTGTACGGGTATATTTACAAAGCCGCTAATGATTTAGATAATTTAATTGCGTTAAATTTAGTTAAGTATGTTCCAGGCGTTATTGTCAATTCTGTTGATGAAGTTAGCAAGAAAGTAAATATTTCTATTATTGATAAACATAAAAAACAAAAAAAAATAGAATTTGATAGAGTTTTTATTGGTGCTGGCGCTGTTAACTCTACAAGAATTATTATGCAGTCCAAAAAAATTTATAATAAAAAAATTGAATTGTTGTCTACATTAAGTTTTGTTGTTCCAATATTTAGATTTAAAAAAATACCTGGAATTTGGCCAAATGTGAGTACACAACCATCGGTATTTATGGAGTACAAAGTAAATACACTATCAAATCATTGGATTCATGTGCAATTATCGCCACATAATGAATTTTTGTATGAAAAGCTAGGAATAGATGACGATTGTAAGGGGGTGGTGCAACTGATAAAAAGATGGATTGCTTCACATACTATAATTGCTTTATGTAATATTAGTTCTGATAGTTCTGATAATTACACTCTTTCATTGAAGAAGTCACTTAAAGACTCCCCGTCTATGCTAGTTTCTAGACGGAAAATTAACATAAGGGCGTATTATGCAGTTGCAATATCTGTTTTGAAATTTTTTTACATTTTGTTAAAGTCAAGGTATTTTGTGATATTTCCATTTGTTAAAAGTAGTATTAAATCTGGTAGTTATCATGTAGGGGGGTCACTGCCTATGAAGAAGAAGGTAGAGCATGAGAATGATACTGATTTACTTGGTCGCCCCAAAGGATGGAATTATATTCATGTAATAGATAGCAGTGTTCTACCATCTATTCCAGCCACAACCATTGGCCTTGTTTCTATGGCTAATGCTGCCAGAATTGCTGACCAAGTTGAACTTTAGCAATGTTTGCCTTGACTGATACAATTCATTAGATCTTTAATAAAGTTAAAGGACGTGCAGTGATACCTTTTAATCGACCATTAATTATTGGAAATGAAATAAGTTTAATTAAGGATTGTATTTCTCGAGGGTGGATTTCTGGCAGAGGTCACTATACTAAAGAAGTCGAAGCCTTACTTAAGTGTCAATTAAATTGTACTGGAAATATATTATTAACAACTTCGTGTACTCATTCTCTTGAGTTATCAGCAATTTTGCTTAACCTGATGCCTGGAGATGAAGTAATTGTCCCTTCATTTACATTTGTATCTTCAGCCCTTGCTTTCTATATGCATGGCGCAAATATAGTATTTTCTGATATAAGGAAAGACACTTTAAATATTGATGAATCAAATCTAGAAAATTTGATTACTTGTAGAACAAAAGCGATCGTTGTGGTGCATTATGCTGGAGTCGCTTGTGAGATGGACTCTATAAGTAAAATTTCAGAAAAATATGGATTAACCATTATAGAAGACAATGCCCATGGACTATATGGTAAGTATAAAGGCGCTAGTCTTGGAACTATCGGTCATATGGCTACTCAAAGTTTTCATGAGACAAAAAACTATACATGTGGCGAGGGCGGTGCAATAATTATAAATGATTCTAAATATAATAATCGTGCAGAAATAATTCTTGAAAAGGGCACTGATAGATCTAACTTTTTTCGTGGAAGTGTAGATAAATATTCATGGGTTGATAAAGGTTCAAGCTATGTTATGTCGGATATTCTGGCTGCTTTTTTGTATGGGCAAATAAAAAAATCAAAAGATATTCAAAAAGCTAGAGAAAATGTATGGAATTATTATTATTCTGAGTTGACAGATTGGTCGGTAAAAAATAATATACAGTTACCATATATTCCAGGTTTTTGTCAGCAGGGTTATCATATGTTTTACATGCTGATGCCTAACCTTCAAATAAGGGATAGATTTATTTCTTATTTGAAAAATAATGGTATTCAGGCCGTGTTCCATTATCTTCCGTTGCATTTATCTAAAATGGGAATTAAAATATCCGAAAATAGCTCTATATGCTTAGTCAGTGAAAATTCTTCTGATAGATTAGTGCGCTTGCCATTTTTTAATGGTATAAAAACTTCAGAGCTAGAGTATATAGTGGAAAAAATAATAAATTTCCAATTGTAAGTATTTCACAGTGCGAACAATCCTTGAATTCGCACATTAAGTGCAATTATTTCTAAGCTGTTAGTAAATCAACAGCTTCTCCTAAAAACAACTCAATAGGTTGTTTTTCACCCCGTGTTTTTTGAGGCCTAGTATTGAGTCGGTTCATTACAAATTCAATTTGAGAATTTTTAATTTTATTAAAGTCAGTACCCTTTGGGAAGTACTGTCTAATCAATCCATTGATATTCTCGTTAATACCTCTTTCCCAAGAAGAATACGAGTGTGCAAAATATATATCTGTACCCAGTGCTTTTGCCATACGCTCATGTTCGGCAAATTCTAAGCCATTTTTATCACCCCAAAACCTCTGACAACTTTTTAAAATTTCTTATATAGAACATCCTAAGAAGCCTTCTTCTTATTCTGGTTCAATTTTATACTCTCTTGATACACATCCATTGGTTTTTTATAGTCTAGTGTTTGATGGAATCTTCGATGGTTATAAAACTCGATGTAGTCGTCTACATCAGTGGTTATGTCGTTGATTGTTTGGTATTCGTTCAGATAGATTCTCTCAACTTTGGCGCTTCGCCAGAAGCGCTCAATGCAGATGTTATCTGTGGCTCTGCCCCTACCATCCATGGATATAGTAATACCTAGATTTTTAAGTCTTTGAGTATGCACCTCACTGGTGTACTGACTACCTTGATCCGTATTAAAGATCTCTGGATGCGGGTATTTGTCTAGAGCATCATTGAGTACACTCATCACTAACTGAACATCCATGGTGTTAGATATTCTGTGTGACAGTACAGCTTTGCTGTGCCAATCAATGATGGCGGCCATATAGACCATACCGCCTGCAATCTTAATGTAGGTGATATCAGTACTCCAAACATGATTAGCGTGACTAATATTAAGTCCTCGGAGCTTGTAAGTATATTTTTTGTGTTCTTTGATTGGTATGGTTGTATTTACTTGTTTAACGGCCAATACAGCTTTTAAGCCTAGCTCTTGACGGTAACGTGCTACCGTGTTTAAGCTGACCTTGATACCATCCTCAAGTAGTTGTTGATGAACTTTCTTCTCACCGTAAATGGGTATCTGTTCAAACACCTTGGTGATATGATTCTTGATTATTTGTTTGGCGTGGTTAACTCGTGGCTTATAGTATAAGCCACTTCTGTTAATACCTAGCAACTGACACTGGTGGTTGATTGATAGCGTGGATTTAGGCGTAGAAGTTCGTAACGATGTTGGCTTGAGATCAATTGTCTGTTTTAGTTCAGATGAGCCCAAGCTTTTTAGCTTTTTTGCAAGCCATTCCTTCTCTACCGTTACCTTGCCAACCAGTGTAGTAAGACGTTCATTTTGCTCTTGTGATTTAATAAGCTCTTCCTTGTACTCCTTGACAGCTTTAGAAGGCTCCATCGCAATCTCTGCGTTGGCAAGAAAGGTCTTCTTCCAGTTCACTAGGTTTTGTGGAAGGATATTATGCTTGCTGGCAATCTCTGCCAGAGTGCTTTCATTTTGTAATAACTCAAGCACTAGTTTTGTTTTAAATGCTGAAGTGTAATTGGTGCGTTTTTTACTCATATTTTTTACTCCGAATTGTTGGGTTAAGTTTAACTCGTTCGAAATAAGAAATCTTAGATTGTTGTCTTAATTTGTTGGGGTGTTATAATTATCGTAAGTAACGGTGTGAATTTTACTTGGCATTGGCTCTAGTACTTTAAGAGTTTTACCTGCTAACTCAGTAGCATTCTTGCTATTAAGCTTAACAATGATAGTATAAAGGATTTTCCTATCAACCAGTGTGTAGATGGCACTTTTTTTATTTTTACTAATAACTGTATCATTCTCCCAATCGCCTATGCGTGATCTAGAATCAACAACGCTGGGGCGTTGTTTGATACTCACTACATTTTTGATTCGACCTCTGCGTTCATAGCTGCCATAGCGCTTACGGTGAGATTTGTGTAAATGTCTAAGATGTTTGTACAAAGTGCCACCAACGTGCTTATCTTCTAATAACAATCTGTAAATAGTTTCATGATGGAACTTGGTTTTGCCTTGTGCTTCAAGGTAATCACAGACTTGCTCTGGACTAAGTTCTTGTTTAATCAGTTTGACAATGTCTTGTCTAATCTCTGGTGTGAGTTTAATATGTTTTTTAGCTGTTAGCCTACGCGCTGTGGCTAGATCACTGGCTTGTTTGGATCGATAACCTTTTTTACCGGTGTTATGTTTAATCTCTTTAGTAATAGTAGCGAGGCTTCTTTTTAGTAATTTGGCTATGGCTACTTGCTTCATGTTAATTTGTAAACACGCTTTTATCTGGTATCGTTCGTCTTTAGTTAGTTGTTTATAGTGCATTGCAATTTCCTGTGGTAAGAAAATAGCAAAGTTTGTTACAACTGGCTATTTACTTACAAGTAAAATTGCACTTGTTATGCGAATTCAAGCCAAATTAGTTACTATATTTTATTAAAAATATAGTTGATAGAGTATTTATAAGTCTAAACAGGGTATTAAAAAAATCACAAAACACATGTTAATGTTGCTTGTATCCGCATGCTAATAGATTTCCAACATTTAAAGAAATTTTAATATTATCAAGATAAATAAGTGATAATAATTTTATTAAAATAATTTTAAATCTATTATTTATTGGCATTAACCTAACCCAATACTTTAAGCTGTAAGTGTTCTTGAAGTTTCTAACCACTATATCTTGATAACCTTCAAGATATAGTAATTTTTTAATGCTTTTCTTAGAAAAAATTTGCATGTGTTCAATATCGATAATGGGAGACTTTTTTCCTAGAAGTCGATTTATCAAAGACCTATGATCATGGACAATAAAAGCTATTGCCCCGCCATCCTTCAATATTCTTTTTGATTCAAATGCAATTTCTTTTGGATTCAAGACATGTTCCAATGTCATAAAACAACAGACAAGGTCAAAACTATTTTGATCAAAATCATCTGGGTTAAAAATATTGTTAATAATATTTTTTTTTCTATAATCAGGGGCCGACTCAATAGATTTAACTGATGGCTCGATTCCTGTTACATTGCTAAATCCATTACCCTTTAACTCATCAAGAAAGGCGCCATTACCAGTCCCAATTTCAAGTGCAAAGTTCTTATTTTTAATGTTTTTAAAGATAGATTTTAATGATTTTGAATATGATTTAGCGGCATCGATTGCTTCATCATTGCTATCATAATCAGCATTATGATATGACTTTGATAGATCATCTATATTTGGAGGTCTATCTGCATAGACTAAGTCACAATTTGTACATAAGACAAGATTGTGGCACATGAATTCTGGGTTCTTCCTCGAGGAAAAGCTGTAACTATTTACTTTTGATAAATCATAGTTTTTATCTAAATA
>Ga0209045_1002569_pt1 | contig 13092 bp, 13 predicted proteins | sample SaaInlLV_10m_DNA_4_FD_184664 | JGI IMG/M metagenome (GOLD analysis project Ga0209045, IMG submission 184664) | Marine microbial communities from expanding oxygen minimum zones in the Saanich Inlet - Saanich Inlet SI072_LV_200m_DNA (SPAdes) (version 2) | ecosystem: Environmental > Aquatic >...
TCATCACACAAACCATTAAACTTAATCCATATTGGATTATCACTTTCTTTTTTATTTATTTTTTTCTTTATAAGTTCTTTCATTCTTTCATTCTTTACATTCTTGTTAATGGGTAGGGACGGGTGGTTGATCATTGGTTGATCATTGGTTGATTCGTTGGTTGATTCATTGGTTGATTCGTAGAATTTAGGGTCTTGATATTTGGCATACTGCTGCACTGTAATCAAATTCCCCCGTGGTGTATTCGTCAGTGCAATCATCCCCTCCCTTCGCAATAGCTTCATGCCATGCTTCGTCTGATTTTCGCTGTAGGTCTTTTTTCGGTACCCAACCATCCAATGTAAATCTTCTCTAATTTCACGATATGAACGGAAAAGTTGACCACGCTTTACGGTGTATCCACAGTATTTTACCTCTTTATGATTAGCTTCCCTTAACAGGTAATCCCAAATCTCACGAACAACTGGGGAAGCATGGGCGACCCATGATCCTTTTATTTGCCTAGCCTTTAAAAAGTAACCTTTCATTTTAATCGGGTTACATAGTACGGACAACCATCCATGATGTATCGTCGTATTTTTATCAAAGCCACAGCCTCCATATTTGGATTAGCCTTGATATCTAATCGGTAGAGAGTTCTTCGAGTAAACCAATTCAGCCTTACCCTTTCTCTTTCTGGACCACGAGTATCTACCTCATCCTCACGGGTAGTAATAACTTTATACTTAAAAGCTACCCACTCCCTGTTGGGGAAGTATTCTTTTATCTCGGCATTTAATCGCTTCCTGCGACGATAGTTTGCCTGATTTTTCTTCTGTTTTTTAGTCAACATAATAAAATCCAGTGGAGAGTCTAGCGCTTAGTGTCGTTCACAACCCTAGCCTCTCCATTAGATATTATTATTTTCACCGAACGACTGATGAACACAAAGTATTGTACTCCAACCAAATTCATCGGTCAAGCTTCTTCGAAATGAGTGAAGTGTGAGTTGCCACGGATTACCCCATTCATAACCTGGTGCATTCTAAATGCATACGGCATTGGTTTAAATCCAATCTTCCCATCTTCCATACAAACGACAAACACGCCGTCATGGAACACAGCTAAATCTCCCACAGATACATTCCTAGATGGCTCACCATTAGCTTTAATCCCTAGTTGTATCTTGTTCGTGTCGTATCCTTCATTTGGGTCAACGTATTCGCTCCAATCTAGATTACTCATAGGTCTAATTGTTATGAATATTTCCATTATACACCCAAAAACCACCTAGACGGTAATTCGTTGAAGGTAGAACTCGAGCGGACAGCGCCATGCCCTGGTTAGATCCAATACTGATTCGGAGATACGGTAAGCTTGTCCTCCGTCGATGTTGAACCCGTGTCGCAATGACAGTTAATTATAAGTACATTTCCCAAAGAATGTCAAATAAGGCAGCATCCCTCCCAGGTGCCGCCCTATTTAACAAAAACAAAAGCAAAACTAAATTCAGTCTATCAAATTAAATTATACTTGTAAAGTCTAAGTAACACTTTTGTTTGACAAACCATGGTTGAAAGCGTATCCTATAGGTAACACTTATCTGCAATATATGAATACGTACAGTATAAATTGTCCGAAGTGTTGTACGCTTATGGACCGGGAAGAAATGACCTCTCATAAAATAAAGGGTGTCGTTTGCGAGGACGAATACATAATGTATTGGCTTTGCCCGAGTTGCGACCATGGGGTTGGTATAGAAAAGAGGCTCAGCGACCATGAACCAAATCCAATCCTAAACACGAGCGACATGGACCCAATACCAACTGAATCATAATTATTAACCCACTCAAATGGACAACGAAGAAGAACTCAAAGAATACACTGGATTAGAAAAGTGGAGAGTCCTAAAGGATATCACTTGGACAGACATGTCGAAACAAATAGGGATCTCACGAAAACACTTATGGGGTATTGTTAAGGGCGATGTTGCGAACCCTTCCCTTAAAACTATACGTGCGATCAAGCACATAACAGGATTGGATCCCGATAATTACTTACCTTAGTCAAGAGAAACATAGTAAATGTTACCTTGACACCACATATTCTGAATGATATACTTCTGTTAGTTCGTTACCTTAACCCCACAAAAAATGGAGACCGCATTAATAACAATAGATACTGAGAATCAAGAAAAGATGGAGATTGTTAAACAGACATTCTGCAAGGGTGCATCTGATTTACAATTCAAATTCTTTATTGAACTCGCTAACCAAATAGGAGCTGATCCATTCCGGCGTGAGATCTTTATGGTTCCTCGTTGGGATAACACAACAAAGAGTATGGCAATGACTCCACAGGTATCAATTGACTACCTTAGAAAGAATGCAGGTAAATCACCCAACTATGCAGGACAAGGAGAGGCTGAATTTGGTCCTGAGGTTATCTCTAATGGGTGCAAGCATCCTGAGTGGGCAGTTGTACCAATTTTCAATAAAAAGTTCTCACAACCAATTAGAGTGAAGGCTTTATGGATTGAATTTGTCTCTACTACAAAGTCGGGCGATGCGAATGCTATGTGGAAGAAGTTCCCGACTGTAATGCTTGCTAAGTGTTCTGAGTCTCAAGGGTTACGACGAGCATTCCCGGAAGAGATTGGAGGATTAGATATCCCAGAGGAAACTGAGCATGGGAATAATGTTGATATCAGAGTGGTTGAACATAATGCTGAAGTACTTATGCCAAAGAAGGAAGAGACGGTTACTAAGGAAATGATGGAAGAGATTTGCTCATTGCTATCTGTTTTAAATAAAGAAGAAGGTGAAATGTTGAAATGGGCTGGAGTTGCGACGATTGATGAAATCCCATTAGGGAAGGGTAAGGTTCTAATTTCTAGCCTTAAAAGCCAAGTTCCCCCACCGATTGAAGAAACTGCCGAAGAGATCTTTGAAGCTGAATCTGAAATCCTAGATATGCCAAAGCCTGCGCCAAAGAAGAAAGCTACTGCTAAAAAAGCAGATGCACTCCCATTCGATTAATAAATGAAAAAACCCGCGCTAACGGGTTCATCCATAGTTTTAACATTACCTAACATGATTATACCAAATAAATTCAAGAATGAAAACGAGTACTTCGCTGACTCGGAGTTTATATCGCACTCACAGCTCAAGCAATTCAAGCAATGCGAATGGCTTTATAAACTAAAACACGTTGACGATGCTCTACCTACTGAAAGTCACGATTACTTCGATTTTGGACATGCTGTTGATTGTCTTGTGACTGAGCCAGAAGGCAACTTCGATGATAGATTCGATGTAGTAGCAAGAAGGAATAAAGATAGAGATGACGGGAAGATTGAGTTAACTAAGGCTCAACACCGGGATATTCTAGAGTGTGTCACAGAATTTAACCGCCAACCCATCTTCTCGATGTTCGGTTTTCGAACGCAGAGTAATTGCCAAGAAATCATATGCGCCGAGATAGATGGGGTTAAAAGAAAAGGAAAGCTTGATTACTTGCGCGTGATTGAAAAGGACGGGCGTAAATTAGGGATTATCGTAGATGTGAAGACTAATAGAAGTCTCACGTACTTCAAGCCTGAGGTTTATGCTACTCAACTCGCTTGGTATAGAGACTTGGCTTTGGCTAAGTATCCAGACGTTGATTCGTGGGATTGCTACTTAGCAGTCGTTGATAAAGTGTCTGGGCCGAAACGATCAGAGTTGTTTCTTGCAGATCAAGGCACTATCGGAGAAGCCGCACGACAAAATGACTTAGCTCTCGATAAATACCTAGAGGCTAAAGCGCTTGGAGTCTATACGCCAATCACTGAGAAGACCGCTAGGCCAGGAGGTAACCCGCGTAATGAGGTGTGCTACGAGTGCCCGGCTTATTCAACTTGTGAATTTTCTATCCAGAAAACTGTATCAGTATTTTAACCCCCGTAATATGTAACAAACAAAACTACTTTTATTCATTTAAACATTTCTAACATGAAACATTTATACCCAGTCCTATCCCTTATACTCGGCGCGATCATTGGATCCATAGCCGTAACCCTTTTACTCAAATAAAACCTTAAACATGTCAAAAACTATAGAAATCGACGGGATAGAATATGTCCCAAAAGGATCAGAAACGGCAGAATCATTTGAAGATTATCTCCAAGATATCCACGCTGACCAATACCAGGGATTAGACGATGAGATGCCAGAAGAATTTATCAACTGGCTAGAGTATAGCGATGTGAACGACATCATCGAACATGCTCAGAAGTACGCAGATTCCCTGGAAAAAATATCCGCGTCTGAAGCTTTATTTGGATTCTGTGGGTGGCTTACTACTAGCAACGAGAAAACGGTTATGTCTGCAACAGATGACGCAGCTATAGTTGCTGATCTAATCAAGGAATTTATGGATGCAAACGATATCCCAAATACAAGAAAATGTTTCCCAGATAATGTTGTTCACCCTAAGCTAGACCTATTTGAAATGATGGGCTTAGAATCTCCTAATTTAGACTCTTTAACCATTAGAAAATGATAGATAGATTTAAATTTAGGATTAAATATCAATCACCGAATACAGATGAGCCAAATGAGGTATTAATTAGTGAGCCATTTTCATTGACGGAATATATTGGAAAGAGAAATTTCCAAATTGATTTTACAGATGGAGGTTACCTTATGTCTGATGAGATTGAATGGGAAAATGTAATTTGGATGCAATGCACTGGCTTAAAAGACAAGAACGGAAAGCTTATTTATGAAGGGGATATAATCCAACCCTTAGCGGAAGCTTCTTTTTATGGCGATGCGACAGCTGAGTACAAAAGACGTGTCTTTAGGAAGTTTGTGATTAGGATCCCAGAGGTGTACATGACTATCCTCCCTGGTGGGACTATAAGGGAGGATACGATTGAAATCATAGGAAACATTTACGAAAACCCAGAACTATTAACTATTAAAAAATAATTTACCTTAACCTCCCTTACCATGAATCAACAACAAGCAGATCAAATCGTTAAAGCTAGCATTGCCAAGCATAACATCTCGAACAAAAACCTACTTCTATTCGTAGGAGTAGCCGCAGGATTAATCATTCTATTCTCATTCATTGCTGGCGCTCCTGTAGCGGCAAACACTGAACCACCAGAAGAAGTTCGATTGGCTGAACAGTCCTATCAAGAGACTCTCAAGTCACACAACACAGCTAAGGAAATGAAAGCTCAAGCCATCATCCTAGAAATGGAGACTGGGGCAGCTAACTGTTTCGCTTGGAAGACTCTCGCATACGCTAAGTACAACGCTGGTATGGAGATCTCAACACCTATTCAAGATGTTGAACATACTCTCTGTCTAAGTTCTGATTTTCAGTAGAACCAACGGAGGAGGATAGCAACTCTTCTACAAGTTCTAAAAAGGTTGAAACCATTGAACCTGCTTCCTACGATTTAGATAAGCTTGCATACGCTGTCGCCATGTCGGAAACAGAAAACTGCACCACTGGGATTGGACCATCAACAAACAATTGCCACGGGATTAGGAATGGGAACACTGCACCCTGCGATAGAGTCACCGCTGGGAGGTTCTGTATCTATGAGTCAACAGAGGAGAGTTATGAAGCTTTCAAGTTGATATGGTCAACTTGGTACAAGGTGCTCCCAGGAGAATATGAAGCTAGCAGATGGAGTGGAAACTCCCCAGTCTGGCTAGAAAATGTTTTATATTATTATAATCAATAACTAATTCACATCATGGTAAAATTCCCAAAATTTACACGGAAAGAAGATGATCGTTGCAAATTGTCAGATCAAGATATCAAGGAGATCAAAGAGCGTCATAAGCAAGGAGAAAGCTATGCAAGTTTAGGTAGAATATTCGGTGTGACACCGCAAGCGATTTATTATTGGTGCAAAACTAATAAACAAAGGAGAGAAACAAGTAAAAAAAATTATGAAAGAAACGTTCTAAACGGGACAACTTTTAACGACAAAGAATATCAAAAAACATATAGAAAAAAAAGGCTGAAATTACATCCTGAGACAAGAGAATACGAAAAAGAGATGAGTTGTAGTTATAAAAAGGAAAACCCTGAAAAACAGAAGGCATATGGGAAAACCTATCACGCGAAGAACAGAGAGAAAAGAAATGCACAAAGCTCGGCATATTATAAAAAGAAAAGACAGAATAATCAATAACCCCCTCCCCATGGATCAGCATTCAATCTACCACCTCAGGATCCCGGAACGAGCTTACAACAGCTTGTGGGCTGCGAAGGTGCAGACAATCCAACAACTAGAGCGTATCCCGCTTGGGACACTTTGCAACATGATGGGAGCCGGGGAAAAAAGCGTAGCCCAAATTTGCACTGAGCTAATCAGGTGGAGACGAGCGCAGAAGAGCTACGAAAGATATAGAGTTAACCACCCTAACCCTGAATAATCTAAACCCTAAAAACCTAGCCAAGGTTCTAGCAATGGTTGCGAAGGATCCTAAAATGATTGTCCCTAGAGAACATAGACCAATAACAGATAACAAACGCCATGGAAGATTGTATAAATAAAAAATACAGAGTAAGGTCTCGAACGAACCATGAAAAGGTTCACACCGTGCGCTCCTGGACGGATGGATGGCTTAATTGCTCTTGCAAAGGCTACTCGTTTCGTAACAGGTGCTCGCATGTTGTTTTCATCAAAAACAAGTTCAACTTATAGTGAATTAGCAAAGAATGCTGGCATCAATCTTTTCAAGCATGGTAAAATATACATGTAAACTTAACAAATTTTAATATGCCAGCAGATAAACCGAACAGTATTGCGAATCATACATATGAAGCGCATGTATCTTCAATGACCGCATTGGTTGGTGGAGCAGTAATCAAAAATGCACCGAGAGTGCTACACAAGTTTAATGTAGTAGTAGATGATACTGCTGGATCAGATGTTTATTATCTACATATACGAGACCAAGCAAGCATTCCTGGAGATAGTGGTAGCGCTATTACCGACTTCCTCGTGCCGCCTTACCCTGTAAATCACACGACTGGAACTCCGACATCATTTGATTTGGATATGTCGAATTATGGGATAAAGTCGGAAACTGGCCTTATCTGGTACCTATCAACTGCTCAATTCACAAAGACAATTGCCGGAGCAGTGGCAGTCGCGTTCGGATTAATTGATAAACCCCTCTAAATCATGTCTTTTGTAACATATCCAGTAAGTAATATACTGGGATCAACTATTGAAATTGATGAGCTTGAAGATCTAAGTAAAGGCGATATGATCCAAGGTGATGGTACTGGGCCTCCTAGTACTGTTGCGATTGGAACCGCCGGTCAAGTTTGGACTGTAGATTTAACTGAACCAACTGGAGCGAAATGGGCAACCTTGGCTCCTGGTGGTGGCGCTAGCACTGCATTGGATAATTTAGCTTCTGTGGCGATCAATGTATCGCTCGTTTCTGATACTGATATCACTGATAACTTAGGGAGTGCGGCTATCCGATGGGATAGCGTTTATTCTCGTTATGTAAATACTGGAGACACTGCAACTGACTTCTTGAAATTACGAGGTTGGGATGTTGATGGATCAGCTTGGGTTGATTTCTTCACGATTACGGCCGCGAATGATCCGACTGCTGATTTAAGCACTGCTGTCACCATGGGTGGCAATGCTATGTACTATGCCTCTGGTACGGATATTCCAGTTACAGATGGTGGTACTGGAGCAAGTGACGCGAGTACTGCTCGAACTAATTTGGGATTAGCTATTGGGACCGATGTGCAAGCATTTGACGCAACGCTAACTTCTATTGGTTTACTCGGAACGGCTACTGATAAATTCGCGTACACAACAGGCGTAGACACTTGGGCTGAATGCGCTATTACAGCCGCGGGAAGAGCCTTACTTGATGATGGGAGCGCGGCGGCACAAAGAACCACGCTAGGGCTTGCTATTGGGACTAACATTCAAGCATTTGATGCAACATTGACTTCTATTGCTGCCTTAGGGACTGCTGCAGACAAATTTGCCTATACGACAGGAGTTGATACTTGGGCGGAGGCTGCAATCACTACGGCTGGTAGGGCTTTAATAGACGATGCGACAGCGGGTGATCAACGAACCACACTTGGACTCGTAATAGGAACTAATGTACAAGCATATGATGCAACGTTGCTTTCAATCGCTGCTTTAGGTACAGCCGCAGACAAAATCACTTACACTACGGGAGTTGATACCTGGGCAGAAACAGCAATAACCGCTGCTGGTAGGGCTTTGATAGATGACGCGACGACTGGAGACCAAAGAACTACTTTAGGATTGGCGATTGGAACTAACGTACAGGCTCATGATGCAGGATTAGACGCCATTGCTGGACTAACGCCGGCTTCTAGGTTGATTATTGGAGATGGACTAGGAAGTTGGACAGTCGTTACGCCAGCAAACTTCATAACGAATAATAATATTTTGGACACGGCTGACATTGGATCATCTGTGCAAGCTTATGATGCAACATTACAAAGCATTTCATCCCTTGGTACCGCGGCTGACAAGTTCGCTTACACAACAGGCGTAAATACATGGGCCGAATCGGCTATCACTGCGGCTGGTAGAGCTATCCTTGATGATGCTGATGCTTCTGCGCAAAGAACTACATTAGGATTAGTAATAGGCACAGACGTCCAAGCATACGATGCGAATACCTTAACTACTACTTCTACTTCAACACTCACAAATAAAACATTAGATGATTTTTCTAATACAATTTCCGCAGATGAAATCCATATAAAGGTACGAAATGAGTCTGGTGGAGCTATTACAATTGGACAGGTAGTTTACATATCTGGATATAGTGTTGGGCAGGATTTGCCATTGGTCAGCTTGGCTGATGCGGATGGATCTGGAACATACCCTGCGATTGGGTTTGTTGAAGACGCTAGCATTGGAAACAACGCAGATGGATCAATTGTAACTTCTGGAAGACTAAGCGGGGTTGATACTTCAGCATTTAGCGTTGGTGACTCTATATATATGAGTACTACTGCTGGTGCGCTATCGGTTAGACCTACAGGTGCAACTTCGGAAGTGCAAAAAGTTGGTATTGTATTACGTTCTCATGCCTCATTAGGAGTTGTTGAGATAATAGGGGCTGGAAGAACGAATGACATTCCTAACAAGATGAGTGATGCGATACTTAGGATTCATGATGACGGAGATGATACAAAATTAGTTCAATTCCAAGCTTCTGGTATCACTACTGCGACGACAAGAACACTTACGGTCCAAGATGTCAGTGGAACTATTCTAGTCACTGGGGGGTCTGATGTAGCGATTGCAGATGGTGGAACAGGTGCGAGTGACGCTTCAACTGCAAGAACAAATTTAGGATTAGCAATTGGTTCTAATGTTCAGGCTTTTGATGCGACACTTACTTCAATCGCGGCATTAGGAACGGCTGCTGATAAGCTAGCGTATACAACTGGGGTAGACACATGGGCTGAGGCTGCGGTCACGGCTGCAGGGTTGGCACTTCTCGATGATGCGAATGCTGCTGCTCAATTAACAACGCTTGGCATAGGAAACGTAGAGAATACAGCGCTTTCAACCTGGGCTGGTACTGCAAATATTGTAACTGTTGGAACGATTGGAACTGGTGTATGGCAAGGGACTGCTATAGGGGCTGCCTATTTGCCAACTGCTTCACCAACTGCTTCAGGTATAAGCGAGCTGGCTACTGCGGCTGAGATAACTACTGGAACAGATACGGGAAGGACTATCACACCTGATGCGTTTGCAGGTTCGGATTATGGAAAACGAGTAGTTTCAATGCTTGTGTTCTCTGATGCAGACGACATGGCCACCGGGGATGGTGCTGGAGATTTATTCTGGCGTGTGCCTTCTGTATTAAATGGATATAATCTCGTCGCTGTGGCTGCTTCGGTGAAGACTGCTGGAACTACCGGGACTGCTGATATCCAAGTTATAAATGTTACTGATGGTGTCGACATGCTTTCAACTAAAATAACTATTGATTCTGGAGAGACAGACTCAAGTACCGCTGCTACGCCTGCGGTAATTAATACTTCAAACGACGATGTAGCTACGGGAGATTCTATTCGATTTGATGTAGATTCTGTTCATACAACTCCTGCCAAAGGGTTATTGATAGAAATGATCTTTCAGAAGCCCTAGTAACTAAACAATCTATGATTTCAAATAAATTAAGTTCAAATAAATTATATTGGAATGCGCGTCCAACAAATGAAGGATCAACTGAGTTCCATGTTGGACATGTAAACTATATGAATCTTGCTGGTTCATGGGATCCTATTGATACGTCCATAGTCTATAAAGACGGTGTATTTGTTGTTGAAAAAGCTCCTTTTACATTTACAGCTCCATTACTTTCAGATGAGGCTACTTGTTTCACGAATGATAATCGTTATGACATATTTACGAAGGCTATGCTCGATACTCCGTCATTGAGTATGCATACAATTGCTCAAGGGGTAACAAGTGTTAAGGGAGAGATTTACCAAATGCCAAATGATGATTCAAGGAGCGCCGTTCTTTATCCTAATGCTTATCCTAAATATAATGCGGATTTGATTTATCATATTCGGCATGGGAGAGCGCCTAGGTTTGAGAAGCTTGTTCGTTTCAATAAGCCTTTGGCTGGTGATATTAAATTAGAGTTTATTGTTGAGTATTCTAATTCTGTTGAAGTACAAGTTGGGAATTACTTAATAGACGAGAGAACCCTTAATCAAAGCAACGGTTTTAATATAAAGGGGAATGGAAGAGGGTTGGGAATAAAGACGTTGAAGCTATGGGATAGTAATCCTACGGGCAGGAAGATTGAGGAGATTCAGGCGACTATGCAAAAGATCGGGGAGAATAAATATCTTTTAACTAAGTATATATCGGCTGATTTCTTTAAAGATGCTGTATTTCCTGTTTATACCGATTCAACCTCTACGTTTTACCCAGATCCTAGCGTTGAAACTTCTTCTGTGGATGGATTAGTACGCGAAAACTATTCTACTGGCTCTGGTATCTCGTGGGCGTCTATTAGAGGCGGAGCAGGGGTTAGCGCGCTTGACCTACAAACAGAATCTTGGCCTGTTGTAATATTTGGAGACACCACAACAAATAACTGGAGAGAATTTAGAAGGGGAGCTTTTCTATTTGATACTTCCGCATTGCCAGATACAGATTCAATTGATTCAGCAATCCTATCGCTTTATGGCTCGAATAAATATGATAATCTTTCTGCTACTCCTACTATTAATATTTATTCATCTGCTCCAGCATCTGATACTGAATTAGTCGGGGGAGATTATGATTCTTTAGGTTCGACTAATTATGCAACTGCTATAACTTATGCGAGTTGGAACACGGCTGGGTATAATGATTTCACTTTAAATGCCAGTGGTCTTGCGGCTATTTCTGCCACTGGAGTTTCTAAGTTTGGCCTAAGGAGTGAAAGTTTTGATGTCAATGATGCTGAACCAACATGGTCAGCTAATGGGCTTGGATTTAAAATTAGAATGGCTGATTACGCAGGAACGGTTAATGATCCCAAATTAGTGGTCACACATTCAGCAGTAGCTTCAACTTTTAAGCCACGAGTAATGATCCTTCTTTAATTAGAATAAACTTGGGATGTTTGCTGATGGGACATTAAACGATGGGAGGCTAGGAGCTTTAAAGCCGTTGCCTGAGGTGACTTTGAATTGCTTCTTTTTGCGATCACTCTCTGCGCTTAGCTCAATCTTGTCTTTTCCCTTACCAAACCACCAATAGTACAACCTCCCAAATAATGGGACGCTTTGGATTGATTCTAAGGTCCGGAAAGTATCTACATCGACTCCATCCTCGTTAACATCTTTATAAATGCTTCTAGCATCTCTCCATAACCCATCCATTAATTTAAATGGGGGGGCAAACTTTGAAGTCAATGCAGCACCAACACCTCTGCTATTGGCTAGATATAGATCGTAATTACTGAATCCGAATAGCATAGCTATGTTGTCGATTGTCGCATCCTTTAGATCGATCGTCTTCCCAATCATAAACGCTTTGATTTCATCGGCTGTCGCATTAAAGAAGAGCAACATCGTAGTTAATCTGATCATCCGGTTAAGCGCCCTTGCTGGGTTTTTAGGCATCTCCTGGAATATTTCAGTCCTGTATATATCCAATTGCTTAATTGTATAGGTCTTGAGCATGTAAAGGATCTTGCCGTTTCCTGATTCTAAATACTTCTGTGGCATTTCTGAATCGGTGACTGGCTGCATGTCTAGTAGTGCGTTGAACGCGATACGCTTCACATCGTCACTAATCACTCCATTCTGGAGGTCTTGTGTCACGAGGTCAAGGCGCTCCTTATCATTCCCAAATACTTCTTTCAATCTATCCATAAATTCTCCTTTTTGTGGAGTTTTTGAAGCCTTCTGCATCCGATCAATAGTTGAATTGATTAGGACTTCTTTCCCAAGAGTATCTATCGCCTTTAGCCCAGTAGCGTTAAATACAGCGTTTAACGCCCACGCAGATCTTGTGTCATCACTAAACTCTCGAGCTATCTCTGTTATTCCAATGTCTGCCGTTCTCAATGTCGGCTTACGCACTAATGATTTTGCTATGGCCTTACCAACTGGGAATAACCCGTTCCTATAAGCAGCAGGAGCGAAATCTCCAATTTGAGTGACAGAGTTCAAGAAACTCCCCATTACATCAACATAGGAAAGGTTTCTAAATAGAGCCATGGTTGGTCCCATATGTCCTTTGTTGAAGTAGGCGGTAAAAATGTCTCTAAGCTCTTGTTCTTGGCTAGGATTGATTTCCCCCTTAGCGATTAGTTCAAGTGTAAATGCCCCGATAGTATCGTTCAAATTAATATCTTCCATGTTCTTCGCGCCTTTCCCGAAAAGCTTTCGAGTTTGGATGGCATGGTGCATCTCGTGGATGTAACCAGATAATGCCCCAACAGAACTTTGGTAGAACTGATTTATATCACGATCAATAACATCAATACGCCGAGTCTTCATATTCCCAACCTGAGAGAGAGACAGAGATGAACTTTTGTACCCACGCATCAAAGTATT